>Ga0209016_1000770_pt1 | contig 33457 bp, 38 predicted proteins | sample EPASupsiteSAE305_FD_187265 | JGI IMG/M metagenome (GOLD analysis project Ga0209016, IMG submission 187265) | Bioremediated contaminated groundwater microbial communities from EPA Superfund site, New Mexico - SAE3-05 (SPAdes) (version 2) | ecosystem: Environmental > Aquatic > Deep subsurface >... | reverse complement strand
CCGGCTCGCTGATTTCTTTATTGTCTCCTTTCTATTTGACTTCACAATCATGAAAAGGAGACATTGTACCTTTGATCTTTCGGTCGTCGGTACAACACGCTTTTAGATTAGGGTTTCTACAGAGCAATTTTTTTAGTTTTTTCCCATCCAATGAAGGAAGAAATTTAATTCTGCGGCGGGATTTCAGCATATTTTTTCATGATGCCGCAGTAAATATCCGTTGCGTTCTCCAGGGATGTTATGGAGACACGTTCGTTTACGGCATGGAGGCTTGCGATCTCACCGGGCCCGTACTCTAAGACGGAAAAACCATTTTTTCGGAGATGGCGGGCATCGCTCGCTGCCCACTGGACGATGGGGAAGACAGGCCCCCCGTAGACACGCTCCACTTCCCGGCAGGTGGTGGCAACGAGCGGGGATGCGGGATCGGTGATGGTGGGATTATTCGATTCGGTGACCGTCATGGTTGCATGGTTCGCGTGGGCGGACAGGCGCTCAAGGATCTTCTCAATGGAGCATCCCCACGGAATCCGCATCTCGAGATCGAACTCGCAGTGCTGGGCCACCACATTGGATTTTTCCCCGCCCCGGATAATGCCCGGGTTGTAAGTGAGTTTCGGGAGGACATTGCGCACCCCGTCGATCCCGAACTCCTGTCCCAGGACATCGGATGACCGGGCGAGGATCTCTTTCAGGGTATCATCCACCGGGTACTCGTCATCGTTGAGGGTACGGATGAACGTGAGGAGGGCCGCTGCCTCCATAATGGCACTGATCCCGATCGCAGGATAGAGTGAGCCATGAGCGGAAACGCCTTCAAACGCAAAGCTGGCCCGGCAGAGACCTTTCTGCCCGATGGTCGGGTGCCGGGCCGGGGTGGGTTCAGCGATCACGCAGTCGCAGGGGGAGAGTAATGACTTTGACAGCAGGTACTTCATCCCGTGAGCCCCGCCCTCTTCTTCATCGCAGACAAATGCCAGCGACGCCGGGATCTCCCCCTCAGCATTCACCAGCATCTCGCATGCAGAGAGGATCGCGGCACATCCGCCTTTCATATCGGTCGCCCCCCGCCCCCAGACATGCCCCTCTTCGATCAAGCCGGAGAACGGGGGCCGTTTCCAGCTGCGATCGAGAGCCGGCACCACGTCCACATGGCCGGCAAATAACAAGCGACTGTCCGTCCGGACGGCCACAAGATTGTCAAGACCCTCCCCGTTGCCGTATATTAAAGACGGGATGCCAATCCCATCAAGAAATGCCCGGATGTACTCGATCACTTCATCCGTTTTCCCGGGAGGATTTTCACTCCTTATCCTGACAAGATCGGAACAGATCCGGCTGACATGCATGATACAAATCTCTTGATATGTTAGTGCTCGGCGCAGTACGCGGTAAACAGCGTCCCGAGCGAGGCCTCTGCGTAGAGACTCTTTAAGAATTCAGAATCAAAGAACTCATCAATGACTGCAATGAAAAAGTCCGGCTGGAGGGGTTGCTTGCTGTCCGGGTCAATGACAATCCGGAAACTCCGGTAGCTGGCCGGGTCTTCCGTGTCATAGATCATCTGCCAGAGCGAGGGCAGCGCCTTGAACTTCTCCGGTTTATTCTCACGGAGCCAGTTGATAAATCCGGGAAACTTCGTCCGGTCGCCTTTCTTCTCCTCATCAATCCTCCAGCGCATGTACTCGGCACCAATAACGTTCTTTGGCGACCCGAAATTATATGCCAATATTCCCCCGGTATAATCGATATGGGCGAGCGAGTCGATGAGATAAAAATATAATACTTTATTGAACCCGCTTGTATCCTGAAGCATCAGGGATTTACCATACAGGTAATCGAGAACCGTCAGGTATTCGTTTTCATCCTGCATATCCAGAAGTTCGATGCGGGATTGTAAATATATTCCCGTAGGGGATCACGGGGAAACTTGCCTGAAGAATGGTGAGATATTCCCGCAAACCCTGTACTTACCGGTAAAACGGCTCGCGCTCCGCCACGGCCTTCCGGAACAGGTCTTCAAGTTCCTTCCCGCTCTTCCCGCGGATATCAATGTGGTTGTCGGTCCGTAGGAGGCAGGGCTTCAGTTTCCCGTCCGAGGTTACGCGGAGCCGGTTGCAGAATGCGCAGAACTCGGAGTTGTGGAGCGGCCGGACCACCTCGACCTCCGCGCCTTCAAGGCAGTACTTCTTCCGGTGGTGCATCCGGCGCGTGATGATGGTCTTTGCCCGTAAAGCAAGCGAGTCCTCCACACCGTTCAGCATCGAATGATGGTCGCAGTCGTTGAAGTCCATCAGCTCGATCAGCTGGAGGATCAGGTCGCGGTTCCCCCGGATGTACGAGAGGAAATCATCGATCTCGTGGTCGTTGATCCCTTCAAGCACAACCATGTTGATCTTGATCGGTGTCAGGCCGGCATCGAGCGCCGCTTTCACGCCCGCCAGTACTTTACCGAGATCGTCGCGGCCGGTGATCTTCTTGTAGGTCTCCGGGTTGATGCTATCGACACTCACGTTCACCCGCTTCAGACCGGCTGCTTTCAGATCCTGCGCATATTCAGAAAGGAGCGTCCCGTTCGTGGTCATCGATGACTCCATCCCCGGGGGAACTGACCGAACGATATCGATAATGTCCTTCCTGAGCAGCGGCTCGCCGCCGGTAAACTTGACGCTTCGGATCCCGACCGTTGCTGCGACCCGGATGATCTCTGCAATTTCCTCGACCGACATCTGCTCCTTGGGGGATTTTTCACCTTCCCGGTGACAGTAGATGCAGGAGAGGTTACACTGCTTGGTCAGGCTGATCCGGATATTCGTAACGGGGCGATTATACGAATCAACAAGGGCCATGCGAGGATCATCCGTTGAAATTTTTTGCCACGATATAGAGTTCGGTGCTGCCCTTCCGTGTGGAGCGGGTGTTGCAGGTCTTTACAGCATAGAAATGTTCTTTCACCATGGCATACAGTTCGGGAAAGTCCGTACCCTGGAACGACTTGACCGCAAAGTTGCCCCCCTGTTTTAAGACACGGCAGGCAAATGCAAGCGCCTGTTCGTTCAGCTCGATCGCCCGGGCCTGGTCGTAACTCTTGTGCCCGGATAACTTGGGAGAGGCATCGCTTAAGACCACGCTGACCGTATCAAGCCGGGACCGGACCTCCTCAATGATCTCAGGATCATTCAGATTCCCGACAATCGTCTCTACGCCATCGAGGCTTGCGATAGGGTTGAGATCAATGCCGATGACCCGTGCATTCGTGAGCGTCCGCTCGATCTGGAGCCAGCTGCCGGGCGCAGCCCCTAGGTCCACGATATTATCGTCAGGCCGTATGATCTCAAACTTTTTCTGGATCTCAAGGAGCTTGTAGGCAGCCCGGGATCGATATCCCTCCTGCTTGGCCCTGAGATGCGTTTTGTCAAATCCCCATTGTGAACCCATGACGCGAATCGTTCCCCTTATATTAAGCGTGAAATCAGGTTAAAACCCAAAACACTATAATTAACGTATGACGATATACTGTATTAGAGTTTGTTAAGGGGTAACCGATGTTAAAAGCAACCATTGATGCAGACGTGTTCAGGGAAACGATTGAAGCGATCTCGGCTCTCATCCCTGAGTGCCGCCTGCACACGGACGAGAGCGGTTTCTCCACGCGGGCCGTTGATACGGCGAACGTGGCGATGATCTCGCTTACGCTCAAAAAAGAAGCATTCGATTCGTTCAAGGCGAGCACCGGTCAGCTGGGTATCGATCTCATGAAGATGAAGAACATCTTCGGCATGGCCACAAAAGGCGACCTGATCAGTATCGAGATGGCTGACAATGCGCAGAAGATGTCGGTGTCGGTACACGGCTACCACTACTCGATTACCCTCCTTGACACCAACACGATCAGAAAGGATCCCAACCCCCCGACCATCAGCCTGCCGGGCAAGATTGTGATCAAAGGCGAGGACCTGAACAACGCGATGAAGGCTGCAGCCGTGATCTCCGACAAGATTGCACTCGGGATCAACCCCAAGGACCAGACATTCTACCTGATTGCGGAAGGGGACACTGACCACATCCGCCGCGAATTTTCAAAAGACGAACTGGTCTCCATAACACCGGCAGAAGCCCGTTCGCTCTTCAGCCTCGACTACCTCAAGGATATGGGCAAGGTCATGAGCAAGGCCGCGGAAGTTGAGATCTTCCTTGGCATCGATCATCCGGTTCGGTTCTCGTTCGATATCGCGGGAGGCAACGGGCATGTCGAGTACCTCCTTGCACCCCGCATTGAGGCGGATTGATGGAATATTCCCCATCGGCAAAGGAACTCTCCCATTTTCCCTTTTTAAAAAAATCCCAGGATCATATCAAGAAATCCTTTCCTCCGCTCGAACAGCTGCTGAATCAGGAGAAGGGAGCATTCCTTGTCGATCTTGCCGTGACGCGGATCAACCAGGCACTGCTCTCAAAAAAAACCATCCCTGCACAGTTCCCCCATCGCGATGACGAGGAGATTGCCAGTTATGTTCTTGCACGGATCATCATCTCCTGCATTCAGGATAAACAACTGTACGATCGCGTGACCCGCTATGAATCCGAGCGGGCATATCATTTCCTCAATACCGAGACCGGTTCAGAGAACGAGAAGGGATGGAACGAACATGCGGTTCTTGACGATGAGGGGAACAGCAGGATTGCCGCATACCTGGCAAAGGAATTCCGGATCGATCTGGCCAAAGACCGGCTGCCCCTTGCCGATTATGTGGAGATCGTTTCGGTCCTGCACGATGAGCGGTTCAAACTGGTGAACCGTCGTGTGATGAACGGGCAGGTGGAGATCAAAAAAACCGAACTGCTCGAACTGCTTCGGGAACGGATCCGGGTCATCCTGCGCCGGGACCTGCCCTATACTGTGCCGAAATCCCTCTGCCAGCAGCTGAAGCCGGTTGCCGAGACGATAAAAAAGGAGTACCAGGAGCAGATGCTCCAGCAGTTCGGCACCATTGAAGAGACCGCATTTCCTCCCTGTATGCAGGCCCTGATCACGGCCCTGACGGCCGGCACCAACCTGACCCATGCCGGGCGTTTTGCGCTCACCTCATTTCTGCACATCATCGGTATGGATCTCAATGGGATTGCGGCCCTGTACGGCAGGTCGCCGGACTTTGATCCGGAAAAGACCATGTACCAGGTGGAACATATCACCGGCCGGGGGGGATCCGGTACCGAATATACCGCACCAGCCTGTGCGGCCATGCGAACCACCGGTCTCTGTGTGAACCGCGATCCCCTCTGCGAACGGGTGGCGCATCCCCTCAGTTATTACAAAGTAAAAAAGAAGGATCTGGCACGAAAAGGTAAATCCACGGCTCCCGTGAAAGCAAGGGAAGAAGCCCCTTCTGCCCCTAAGTAATCTTATCGTTCACGAGATATCCTGCGCTGGACAGGAAGATCATGAACCCGATGATCGCAGCAAGATAGGCAAATGCCGCCGGGAGTGCCATGGGCAGGATGGCAAGCAGTATAACCAGGATCACAAATGCACTCAGGCCAATGACCACATCAAGAAGTCGGGCATCCATTGCTACACATTTTGCTTTTCGGAGAATATAGGTTTATCCGCCTTATGATCTGCGCTGCCCTGACGCGCTCGCAGGGCTTATGGAGATCCGTAACGAACCGGGGCTGCACTGATCGAGCCAGAGAACCTATCTTAATATTGCCCCGCCCTCCAAGAGTACTGCAATGGATCCCGTCTCTGAACGCAGTGCTGTTCTGGCACAGCTGGAACAGGCAGTTGCTCTTCTGAAGCAGTCGATGAGCCCGGCGCTGGTTCTCCCTGCGGGCGCACAGATCGGGTACGCGATCCGGGGGGCCCGGGACAAGGGCGGCGTTGCATCGGTTGAGGGACGGATCTCCGGTCCTGCCGGGGCCATGAAGACCGGCGGGCCCTGTTCATTCGGTACGGATGAAGATATTGCCCGGGTGATCCTGACAATCCTGAAGTTCGATCCCCTCAGGAGAAGTGCAGCCCTCCTCCGCCTCACGGATCGGGCACTTGACGTACTGGATGGGGACTTATTTCTTGAATGCGTGTCCTATGATGGATCAAAAACTCGAAGCGGCATCAGCACCATGGACTGGGGGATTGCCTCGTGTTGTAACAAGGAAGTCCCCGACGTTATATACCCTGAAAACAACCGGAATCCAGATGCAACACTTATTCTTCTGGGCGAGAATCCGATCGACGTTGCAAACAATATTATTATCTGCTCAAACCGCATTTAACGTATAGAATTCTTGAGGAATCATTCATGGGAATCAAGCCGTCATATATCAAGAACATTGGAACAGAACTTCTGAAACAGCAGCGGGATTACTTCTCAGGCAGTTTCGATGAGAACAAGGTCCAGCTCGGCGCGTCCGCCGTCATCGGGAGCAAGCGCGTCCGGAACCGCATCGCCGGATACATTACAAGAAAAATAAATACCAAAAGACACGCATAATCCTATTTATGTTCGAAGGTGTCCTTCCGGCAATCATTACCCCTTTTAAAAGAAACCCTGCAATGGGCCTGGATATTCCGGGTCTTGAGCGGAACATCGGTTTTCTGACATCCCGCGGTATTCACGGGATCGTGCCCTGCGGTTCGACTGGCGAGTCTGCAACGCTCACGTTCGAGGAACACGAGAAGGTTGTCGCAGTAACGATCGATAAGGTCAATGGTAAGATCCCGGTGCTTGCCGGCACGGGATCCAACAACACTGCTGAGGCAGTGCGCCTGACGAAGGCGGCTAAGGACACCGGTGCGGACGGCGTGCTCGTCATCAGTCCGTACTATAACAAGCCGAACCGGGCAGGTCTCATCAAGCACTACACGAAACTGGCGGATCTCGACATCCCGGTTGTGATCTATAATGTCCCCGGCAGGACCGGCCAGAACCTTGAGCCGGACCTGATTGCAGAGCTGGCGCAGCACCCGAATATTGTGGGCGTCAAGGAAGCGAGCGGCAATATCGGCCAGATCTCGCGGATCATCGAGGAGACGCAGGATGAGGACTTTGCGGTCATCTCCGGTGATGACAACATTACTCTCCCGATCCTTGCGCTGGGCGGTGCCGGTGTGATCTCCGTGGCGGCGAATGTGGATCCGGCCCGCATGGTAGCCATGTACGAGGCGATGAAGCACGGGGATTACCAGAAAGCGCTGGTGCTCCACTTCGCGATGTCACCGCTCTTCCGATCCATGTTCATCGACACCAACCCTATCCCGGTCAAGAAGGCTGTTGAACTGATCGGCCTTGCCGGCGGCCCGGTCCGGCTCCCGCTCGATGAGCTGGATGCAAAGAAGATCGAGCAGCTGAAAAAAGTTCTTGCCACCCTCCCGAAAAGTGCCGTGAAGGCGGCACCCAAAAAGACACCGGTGAAAAAGCTTGTGAAGAAACCCAGCCCCGTAAAAGCCGCACCGAAGAAAACCACAACCCGGCGCACGCTCAGGTGACCCGATCATGATCAAGGTGGTTATCTGCGGAGCCTCGGGAAGGATGGGGCAGACCCTCGGGCGGATGGTGCACGAAGCACCGGATATGGAGCTTGTGGGCGGGATCAATCTCAAGCCCAGCTCCTTTTTTGGTGCCGAGATCGTGGAAGCGAAAGATGCCGATGCCCTCTTAAAGCGGACCGGGGCGGATGTTGTCATCGATTTCACGGTTGCAAGTGCCGTTGTCGGCAACGTCCAGGTGGCAGCGAGGAACAACTGCGCCCTCATTGTCGGCACCACGGGCATCTCCCCCGAACAGCGGGCGGAGATGGAGCTGGCGATAAACGGCCACGTCCCGGCAGTCATCACCACCAACTTCTCGATCGGTATGAGCATCTTCCAGCAGCTTGTGCGGGAATCGGCACGACTCTTAAAAGACTATGATATCGAGGTGATCGAGGCCCACCACCGGAACAAGAAGGATGCGCCGAGCGGAACAGCCAAGACCCTCCTCCAGATCATCGAAGAGGAAGCCGGTGCCCGAGAGAAGCAGTACGGGCGCGAGGGCATGACCGAGCGGAAGAACGAGATCGGCGTGCACGTGATCCGCGGCGGGGATATCGTGGGCGACCACAAAGTCATGTACTCGAAAAACTACGAGACGATCGAACTCTCGCACCGTGCATACGATCGCTCGGTCTTTGCAAGCGGCGCCATTGTTGCTGCCCGCTGGGTTGCCGGGAAGAAACCCGGCATCTACGGCATGAGCGATGTGCTGGGCCTGAAGATATAATCTTCATTTCCAGGTAATCCGATTTTTTTAATTTCCCCACGTCCTGCCTAGTGGGGATCGTAATAGTAACCCTTTTTTTACCAATAAAAGAAACATATAGACGGAGTGAACGAGTTGGTAGCAATCGTTGATAACGATAAGTGCACCGGATGTGAAACCTGCGTGAGCGAATGCCCCGCATCGGCAATCGCCATGGAGAATGACAAGGCAAAAGTCGACAAGGACATGTGTGTCGATTGCCAGACCTGTGTGGATGTCTGCCCCTCTGAAGCAATCCGCATGGAATAATCCTGGCAAGACCCGGTCTCTTTTTAACCTGGAATTTTTCAAAAAAGGATGACATATTCTTCTACAGAAATCCGGTATTCATTACATTGATCCGGATCTTTTTCCCTTCCTCTTTTCAGAATTCAAGGTGCAGTTAAGATCAAAGTCTCCTAATCTGACATTGCATCGAGGATATATTGTTCTTCTAACCAGTGAACAGCTCCGCGCAAGTATTCGGCGATAAAAATTACTATAAAAAAACAATGTTTTTATCATCTTAAGTGAAATGGGATTTTACAACCCGACAATATTCTAAAAAACGGGGAGATAAGAACTTACAGGACCTGTCATCATGATCAATGTTGGAGTGCTCGGTGCAACGGGTGCGGTTGGTCAGCGATTTGTTGAACTTCTAGCGGATCATCCCTGGTTCAAACTTACAACGCTTGCCGCTTCCGATCGCAGTGCGGGAAAGCCCTATGGAAAGATCGTAAAATGGCGTCTTGATACGCCATTCCCGGAGAATATCGGGAAGATCAAGGTCGTCCCGACATCGCCAAAGGCCATGAAGAATGTCGACCTTGTCTTCTCCGCCATGCCGGCAGAGATCGCGACCACGGTCGAGACCGAGTTCGCGGAGGCCGGTATTGCGGTCTGCAGCAATGCCAGTTCCCACCGGATGGAACCCACGATACCGCTCGTTGTACCTGAGGTCAACCCGGAGCATCTCGGCCTTATCGATGTCCAGCGGGATGCCGGCTGCGACGGATTCATCGTCACCAATCCCAACTGTTCCACCATCATGATGGTGACCGCTCTTGCCCCCTTAAGGAAGTTCAAATTCACGGATATCCGGGTAGCTACCATGCAGGCCATATCCGGTGCCGGATTTGAAGGGGTTGCCGCTATGGCGATCTACGATAACGTGATCCCGTACATTGGCAAGGAAGAAGAGAAGATGGAGACCGAGGCGCTCAAGATCATGGGCACGCTCAAAGGGAAGAAAGTACAGAATGCTCCATTCAAAGTCAGTGCCAGCTGCCATCGCGTACCGGTAATCGACGGGCACACCATGGCCATCTGGGCAGATATCAAGGAGCCTCTCGATAAAATCCAGAAGGCATACCGCGATTATAAGCCCCCCATCAAGGGCCTCCCGACCCAGCCTGCCGAATCGGTTCATTTCTTTGAGGAGGACCAACCGGATCGCCCCCAGCCCCGGCTCGACCGCATGCGGGGCAAGGGCATGACCGTCTCGGTCGGACGGCTCCGTGAAGGGATTCGGTTCGTGGCCATGGGTCACAACACGATCCGTGGTGCCGCCGGCGCCAGTGTGCTCAATGCAGAACTCATTGTGAAGAAGAAGTATCTGTAATTTATGGAGGATCTCATGCAACAGACAAAAGAGAATATCGTGTTCGTAGGAACCAAGCCGGTGATGAATTACGTTCTTGCGGTGGTAACCCAGTTTAATAATGGGGCAACGGAGGTGGCGATCAAGGCCCGGGGCAAGGCAATCTCACGGGCTGTTGACACATCAGAGATCGCACTGAACCGGTTCCTTGATGGTGTGACAAAAAAGGAGATCATCACCTCAACGGAAAATATCGATACGGATTCCGGCAAGACGAACGTTTCATCGATTGAGATTACCTTAATAAAAAAGGAATAACCCGGCACCGCCTTTTTTTATATAATTCTCCCTGAAATTACCCAAAACATTTTATGTAAAATTCACGAATGTAGTATGTTATGCGAGCCCGTGCTATCGCGCTGATATTTCTCATCCTTACCTGCGTTGTGGCACCCGTTTGTGCTGTCGATGATGAGCGGTACGGGTACCTGAAGATATCCGATATCAATGTCAATCTCGACAATGGTACCGCAAATATCCGTGTCAATTATACGGTTGATGAAGGAACCCGTTTTATCTTCTTCCTGTTTGGAAAACAGGATCTGAAGAACAAACTCTTCAAGATTCTGAATTACGATGATGCCCGGATAAAAAATATTGATCTGTCAAGCGCGGAATTTTCCGTTGATGATGCATCATTCTCCTATGGGGATGGGATTTACTGGTATCCGGCTCATGCATTCAATGTGGTGATTCCCAACCTGACCATCAGTTCCCCCCAGGTTACCCGGAATTTCAGCATGGTAAAAGAGTTCCCCGGCGGGATCGGGTATTTTGCACAGGCAGATACCCTCCATACGATTCCCGCACAGGGTAGTCGATGATGAAATAATTGTTGTCTGCCTGCACACCCATTTCTTGAGTTGTGCAACTTTTTTAAAGACCCCTTTTTCCAAATACGGCTGATAAAATCCTACTCCGGTGTTATCAGGTGTACGTGAAAAGGGATGATTTGTGATCCGGTCATGGATCGGGCTCGAAGGTCAAATGATCGGGAAATGAAAATAAGATCGGTTCAAATGACTTCAATGATTTCCTGTTTCTGCAGATCCGCTACTTTCTTAGTGATGATATGCTGGACAATCACACCGGTGATCGCAGCGACAATCCCGGCTATCGTTGACCACAGGATATACCGGGAGATTGTTTCTGTGGACAGGGGAAAATCCGGCACGCCCTGAAATGAGATGATGTAGATACTTGCTGCATACAGCAGGAGACCAATGGCCGTAACAAAGAAGGGAAACACAATCACTTTTCCCAGGTTCTCCCGCTCATTCTGATACACATCTATGATCACCCCGATAGACAGGACGAGCCCGGCAAACAGGAGCCATTCAAATGCCCCGTAGATGAAGGTCATCAGGTACGTAATCAGGCCGAGACTGCTGTCCGTGGAGTAATATTTGAGGATATTGATGGCCCCGACCGTAAACCCGATAATCGCCAGGAGGATGGTTGTTGTATATGTGACAAAGGAGAAACGGCCACGCGACAGGGATAAGCGAAGAGCATCGGTAATGCCGTGAACAAATTCATCAAACCCGAATCCCTTGTAGAGCAGGAAGCATCCGATGACACCCACCACGATGATTGTTGCAAGTCCCGGGGCACCCAGCAGGTATGCACTTGCGTACAACAGCATCGCGAGCCCAATCGGGATGAATACCATGCGGGAAATTTTTGGATCGTCAAATAATTTTTTCAGAATGTAATACGTGCCCTCGAGATTGGGCATCTGGTTGACAATTACTCTCCGGATGCTGGAGACCGGGATCCTCGACTGGATGATCGGGATCACATATTCATCTTCGGCCCCATCGGTGACAAGGATGCAGGTGGTTGCTTTGGTCTCCGCGATCACCCTGTCAAGGGATGAGGCGATCCTGCGGTCTCCCTCAATCATATGCAGGTGATTGCCGGCCACAACAGCTATTGCCGTATCCTCGCCCTTTGCATCCAGCTCATCAAAAATTTTCACGGCTGAAAAGATTGCGTTGACATCGGAATCTTCAGGATCAGCAAGTGCCAGTGTATTTGCCGCCTTCAGACATGCCGCACGTCCGATGCAGGGGCTTTCAATATTGGCTTTCCAGCCGATGTCATCGTCACGGTCGACACTCAGGACCAATGTTCTCCCCGGTGTCATTATATCTATAAAAATGCCGTAAATCTATTAAATCATTGCTGACGGCAAAAAATATGAAAAAAGAAAGATCAGATGAGTTTTGAGCGCTGGAGGAGCAGGATATCATCCGTTGTGAGTTTTTCACCCGCACGGAAGTTCTTGAACAGGCTCTCTGCTTCCTTCCTTACTGCTTTCTGCTCCTTGGTGACCTTGACCTTCTTGGTCTTCTTGCGCAGTCCTGAAATTACCTTGTCGTAATCGCGGAGCTCTTTCTGGCAGGCAATGAAGAACTTGTGCTCGGCGTCAGCTGATTCCTGTGCCTCAACGAAGCTCTTGTGTGCTGCATCGGCCGCTTCCCGGGACTTGTCGGCCTTGCGGTAGGACTCCACCATGAGGTCGTGGTGTTTCTGGGCGAGCTCAGCAACTTCGGTTACCTTGGCGTGGAGATCTGATGCGGCCTTCCGAAAATCGCGGGCTTCGGTGATCTTGGTGCGCATCTCCTTGTTCTGTTCGAGCTCTGCCTCCTGATCGCGGACCTGCCCTTTCATCTGCTTGATCTTCTCGATCAGCTCGCGCTCCTTATCGGTGGTGAAGACCTCGGTCTGCTGGCGGTACTCCATGTACTCGATCTGCTTCTGGAGTTCCTTGACACCGCGGTTCTTCTGGGTGCCGTGCTCTTTCTTGAACGCTTCGATGTCCTCAAAAAGGACATTCGCCTTGTCGTTCATCTCGTTGCGCTGGGCCTTGATATCGAGGACATCCTGGTTGGATTTGTCCCGGAGATCTTTGTTCTTCTGCGCCTCTTCAACGAACTCACGGGTCTGGTTGTTTAATGTATTGCGCTCACGTGCAAACTTGCTCGCATTTGCATTGAGCTCGTTGCGGTGATTTTTGTGTTCTTCAGACTCGGCAAGGATTTTTTTTCTCTTTTCCATCAGGTCATTCAACATGCGTTACCAACTCCTCATCAGATTCTCCATTCACGGGAGGCGCACACTCTTTCGTATGAGGTTTCTGTGATCAGGAATGCCGTATTCCGGCTTCCCGATACACCGATACTATAACTCTGCATACAGGATGCAGGATGAAAAACACCAGAAAAGATACTCGAGCCTGAATTCAGATAAGACTCCAAATCGAAGTCTTTGTTCAACACTCTGTTCATGATGTTCAACTCCCGATACCGGGGCGTGATCGTCAACAGGATCTCACCCCCATCCTCCCAGCGAAGGATTGGTCGAATGTACTATATTTTAAAGGCGTGAGGAACTATTAAGCATTTCGCCGGTTGCAGGAAGGAAACATGCCCATAGTGTGATGTCGGGGATTGGATGGAGAAGAATTTTTAAAAAGGGTGTTGGTGATTGGAGTGAACCAATCGTGCCAGAATTACTGGCTGGATTTTTGTTTTTTAGTTTTGTGAGGGTGCGGTACTTAACCGACCCACTCAAGGACGCCGCCGCCACTGGGCTGGTCCCTGCCGCCGCTGGTTCTCCGCTGTACGGGCATCTCAACGGCCTTGGGGCTGGAACGCTTGTTCTCGATATCCTGTACCATGGTCTTGTATGACTGGCGGGTTCCGAGAATCTGTGCGCTCTTGACGCCGGTCATGATGGCGAGGACACGGATCTTGCCTTCCATGTCACTCCTCACACGGGCACCCCAGATGACATCTGCGTGGGGGTCGAGCTCGTACGTGAGCGAGGTGGCTACCTCTTCTGCATCCTGCAGGGTTAAGTCAGTGCCGCCCGTGATGTGGATCAGGCTGCCGGTTGCGCCACGGTAGTCGATGTCGAGCATCGGGTTGGAAAGGCACTCGCGGACAACGCTCTCTGCCTTGTTCTGCTGCTTGCTCTCACCAACGAGCATCACCGCAACGCCGCCCTTGGACATGATGGCGCGGACATCTGCGTAGTCGATGTTGATGAGCGAGGGTTCAGTAATGGTCTCGGAAATACCCTTGACGGTCTCACCGATGAGCTGGTCCATGACAGAGAATGCCTGGCCGAGCGGGAGGTTCGGGACGAAGTTCTTCAGACGGTTGTTGTCGAGGACAATTACGGAGTCTGCCGCTGCTGCGAGTGCCTCAAGACCCTCTTCTGCGCGGATCAGGCGTGCCTTCTCAACCTGGAATGGATAACTGACCATGCCGACGACAATGGCGCCCTGCTCCTTTGCGATCGCGGCAACAACGGGTGCTGAACCGGTACCGGTACCTCCTCCCATACCTGCTGTGATGAAGACAAGGTCAGCGGATTCAAGAATCGCTTCAAGCGTCGGGCGTGCCATCTCTGCTGCGCGTTTACCGACATCGGGGTAACCACCGGCACCGAGGCCCTTGGTCAAGGATTTCCCGATGAGGATGCGCTTGTCAGCCTGGATCATATCCAGGTGCTGCTTGTCCGTGTTGATTGCGATCGTTTCAGCACCGGAAACGCCCATGTGGTGGATACGGTTCACGGTGTTGTTCCCTGCGCCTCCGCAACCAATGATGACGATCCTTGGCTGGCCTACGAAGTCGTCATCCGTTGCATTGGTGGTGCCGGGCTTGTTAATCTCTCTTTCAAGCTCGGCGTTTTTTAAAGCGTCGTTGATAATACTCTGCATTTCTACCCTCTCAAACCTTGAATGAAACCTGGTCACTTTCCTTTAAGACACGACTTGCACGTTTTTCAACAAGTTCACGGACTGCTGCCCTCACCGCTTCTGAAACATTGGGGTATTCTCCCGAATCGACCATCTGCTGGAGCAGATTGATCTGCTGTTCAGGCAACCGGAGCGTGATCCTTTGCATCATGGTATCTCACATTTCTGACATATGTCTGGCTTTTGTCGCTCATATGTCAGACAAAGAGAACCCTTGTGTCTGACTCAACCAGATGATTCAAAATAAACCATCTATGTATATAAATCTTCTTCTTTGCATCTGGCAACGGCTTCACAACGCATTTATGACAGATTATCCAAGTATTTTAGAAATAGAGCGGATTTTTATGGTTGTTGACTTTCCAAAACGGGTCGTACATGGGGGGATAGGAAAGCGACATGTTGAAAAAACGAGCAAAACCGTGCTGGATTTCAGCGCGAGTGTGAATCCGTACCCGCCCCGGTTCGCTTGGACAATGGATCCTGATCGATTATCCGAATATCCCGACGATACCTATACTGCACTAAAAGAGCGGATCTCTATGGTGTTTCATAAGGATCCTGCGGAGATCTGTGTTGGAAATGGATCGATTGAACTGATCCGGGCGTTCTGTTCAGTGGCATTCCGTAAAGGATCGCGCAAGCACTCCTTTTTTTTAGAAGCCCCGACATTTGGTGAATATTCCCTCTCTGCGTTCCTGGCCGGTGCGGTCCAGACGGAAAAGCGCCCTGATGCCGATGTATCGTTTCTCTGTAACCCAAACAATCCAACCGGGAGATTGCTCTCCCGAGATGAAGTCGTCCACAATCTTCACACGGTACAACGTTACGGCGGGATTCTTTTTTGCGATGAAGCGTTCATCGAACTCGCTGATCCCCGCCAGAGCGTAGCAGACCTGTGCGATCCCGGCCTTTTTGTTGTGCGTTCTCTCACCAAGTGTTTCTCTGTTCCCGGGATCCGGTTCGGCTACGGTTTCGGGGACCCCGCATTCATTGAGAAAATTGAGACTGCCCGTTCCCCGTGGGGAGTGAATGCATATGCCGAAGCATATGCCATGGAAGCATTTCTCCATATGGACGAACTGGCGGTCTCCCGATCCCGTATCGACACTGAACGATTATGGCTCGTTTCAGAGATTCAGGCCCTGGGGATGCACTGCCACCCGTCTTCAACCAATTATATCCTCATTGATTGCGGCCGGAATGTCACCCCCCTTTGCGAGAGGCTCGCTTTGATGTGCATTCTCGTTCGCGACTGTACTTCGTTTGGTCTGCCGGAGGCTATACGAGTAGCGGTCAGGACCCGGGAAGAAAACGAGAAATTCATCGAGGCACTGGCGATATGCGTGCGCTGATCATGGCAGGGGGGGCTGGAAGCCGCCTTAATCGTGGGGAAAAACCGATTCTTTCGATCTGTGGAAGACCGATGATTGAATATGTTGTAACGGCTTTTCAGCAGGCAGGCTGTGAACCGGTGGTTGCGGCATCATCCCGCACACCCATGACGCAGAACTGGTGTCGTGCCAATAATATTTCCCTCTGCAATACGGAAGGAAATGGATTTATTGAGGATATGGTGTACGCAATTCATGCTCTCGAAGAGGAAAATCCAATTTTCATCACGGTTTCCGATATTCCCGGAATAACCCCGGGTATCATAAAATCAATTTTAAAATCCTATGGTGAGTGTAATAAAGAGGCCCTCTCCACATGGATTCCTGCAACAATGGTCAGATCCTGCCGCGGAGGTATGCCCTACCGGGAACCTATCGAAGGTATTGAAGCATGTCCTGTTGGTATCAATATTCTCCGGGGGGATCATATCCATAAACCGCAGGATGAATTCGCCCTTCTTCTCCACGAGCCCTGCTTGGCACTTAACGTTAACACACGGGATGACCTTACATTCGCTGAAACATTCCTGAAGAATGCAGATCTGAACGAATCCTGAATCTTTTTTGTTGTGCAGCCTGTTTTCTTTCCAATTTGTGACATTCATCCAAAAATACGGATAATACGGCCCTGTTTTTCAGGAATGCATATTAAGGATTATCACCCAAGATCATGATATTATGGCAGAGTCGCAGGAGATCGAGCTGCGGGGTCATATCATTGACTCCGGTATCCTGACGCAGCTCTTCGACCGGGTCATGGATATGGGGGGAAATTTTGAGATCCTCACATTTGACATTGGCAAGGAAAAGACCGACCCGAGTTACGCCCGTCTCCGCATCGCGGCATCCAATAAGAATAATCTGCAATCAATCTTGTCTGAGGTCCACCGGCTTGGCGCCCGCCCTGTTGAAGTGAAGGATGTGCACCTTGTCCCGGCAGAGGGCGATTGCGTTATCCCCCGTGGATTCTATACAACAAGCAACCACCCGACCAACGTGAAGTACAGCGGCGAATGGATCCCCGTTGAAGCGATTGAGATGGATTTTCTCATCGTTGTGGACCCGAAAAAGAAGCGGGCCCGCTCCGTGGCTCTTGGGAAGATCCGGAAAGGAGATCTCGTTGTTGTAGGAGAGCAGGGTGTGAGTGTCCAGTATCCCGAACGCCCCCGGGAGCAGAGTACCTTTGAGTTCATGCACGGGACGGTTTCATCAGAACGGCCCAGCGAGACCCTGATTGCAAAGATTGCAAAAGAGATCCTTGAGATCCGGAAAAAAGGAGGCAAGATCGCAGTTGTTGGCGGTCCTGCGATCATCCATACCGGTGCCGACAAAGCACTGGCTGAAATGATTCATAACGGCTACATCAACGTCCTCTTTGCTGGAAATGCCTTAGCAACCCACGATATTGAATACAATCTCTACGGGACCTCCCTTGGCATGGACATCTCCACCGGCAACCCCGTGATGGGCGGCCATAAGCACCACATCTATGCGATCAGCGAGATCATGCGTGCCGGCTCAATAAAAAACGCCGTAGACTCGGGTGTCATCAAAGGCGGGATCATGTATGAATGCGTGACGAAGAATGTCCCGTTTGTCCTCGCAGGCTCGATCCGCGATGACGGCCCCCTGCCGGATGTGATACAGGATACCATGGTTGCCCAGGATGCAATGCGAAAACACATCGATGGGTGCAGCATGGTGCTGATGATCGCAACCCTCCTCCACTCCATTGCAGTCGGGAACTGTCTCCCCTCCAGTGTCAAGACTGTATGCGTGGATATCAATCCCGCACACCTGACGAAACTGATGGACCGGGGCACAACACAGGCAATCGGCATCGTCTCGGATGCCGGGACATTCCTCCCCCTGTTGGCACGACAGCTCGAGATCCAGAGCAGTCATGCGAAAAAATAATTTTTTTTGTTTTTAATTACCGCGTAAGCGGCATGCAGTATGGCATCTCCCGGGCAAGAACAAATTCCCACTCGGCTTTGCACGTGCATTCGGTCTCAAGCAATGCGTTGATAAGTTCACGATCGCCGTTGAGGGAATAGTCGCGAATGCCCTTGACGAGTTCGTAATCACACTTCCCGCAGTTGTGCGGACCCCGTTTCTGGCCGCCACCCAGCGGATCGCAGGTCATGTGGATGGGCGCATTTTTAAGGAGCGTGAGCACGCTCCAGAGGTAGGGGGGACGGTATGCACCCCGTTTCCAGTAATATTCCAGTTCCGTATTTCTCTGAACCGTGCAGGGATTCATCGAGACAAGATCTGCATGGGGGATCACATCGCGTATCGTAGACTCCATATCCTTTACGGCCTCGTTTTCCGTGAGGAAAAGTGGTTTGAAGAGAAGGTATGCCTTGATACCGGCTCCGGATTTGCGAGCTGTACTTACGGCGTGGGTAAAATCCGCAAACCGGAACCCTTTGTTGATGCATTTATCCCGGATCTCATCGTTGCTGGTTTCAAGACCAATGGCACAATACAATGGTATCTTCCAGCTCCCGTCATCAATACCTGCGATAAATAATTCCAATCCGTCTTCCTTGATAAACTCCGGCCGGGTCTCGGCAATCACCAGTTTTCCGCGGAATGCCGCCGCCGCATCGGAGAGAAACTCCGGGGGCACTTCCGCAGGATCAAAAAAACTCCCGGATGTGAAGATTTTAACCATCCGGTAGTCTTCCGGTTTATGTTCCCGCATGACCCAGACAAGTTGTGCCCGAAGGTGTGACAGGAGTGCACGGCAATCCTTCGACGCATACCGTTCATGCCGGTAACTGCACATCCGGCATTTCGACCAGCTGCACCCCCCGCTCTGAAAGATGATGGTCAGGCATTCGAGTTCTTCGGTACCATACCGTTCTTTTCCCCGCCAGACAGCAAGTGGTTTCTCTGCAGATTCAGAAATCATTAACAACCTATTAGTTGATCTGATATGGTTATGAAAAGGATCGTCCTGCTGTGTTTAGGACTTCTCTTTCTCGCCAATCTGGTCTCCGCTTATCATGTGACGATCAATGCGCCGGATTCCCTTGCAATTGGAAAACCGCTCGTTGTCACCGGAACAACCACCTTCGGTATAGGGACGCCTATCGATATCGTACTATATCATCAGGTGACCACAACCACCGAGATCCAGCGTAAGATCGTCTATATCCAGCCGGATCAATCGTTCGAGGCGGTTTTTGATACCACCGGCCTTGCTCCCGGCACCTATAAAGTGGAAGCTCCCCCGACCGCAAACGGGGATTCCGTGACCATGCGCCTTGTTACCCTGTATGATCGCAGTGAAGAGATCTCGCTCTCATCGCCTCTGACTCAGGCATATACCGGGAATCTCTATCTCAACGGGGAGATCAAAGGCAAGGAAAATTCCGGAGTGCAGGTTGAGGTGATCGATCCCACCGGCCTTGTGATCTTCGGTCCCCGGTATATCAATACGGACAACGCCGCTCACTTTGCTGCCGATATCCCCATCCGTGAGCCGGGCTCCTATGAAGTATCCTTCACGGATGGGAACGGTTATATCGGTTCACGAGTTGTCACGATCCTTGGCGGCGACGCGCCCTCCGTATCCGGAACAACCGGGATCTCAAAAACCACTCAGGTCATCGTACTATCTGCACATTCCCCCTCCTCCCGTGACACCCCCGCATATTTTATGGTAAAGACGGATGTCGGGCCGGTTGTGTTGTATACCTCAAAGAGCACGGACTGGGTCATGGAATATATCGATGACCAGGGAATTCTGTATACTGAGAATGACCGGGGGGGAGCCTCGCCAGAACGGGCTGAATTCACGGGTAAGGGAACGACCGTATACGTGAAGATATATCCGTATAAATATGCGTCAACGTCCGAAGTGACCCTGTACGGGGAAAATGTCAAGGCGGTGGTTGTGAGTCCGTCAGTACCTGCACCGTTTGCAGTTTCTGCGGTAAAGGCGACAACCCCTTCAACTCCCCTCGTCCCGGGAATTGCTGTCATCTCCCTGGGTATCACCATGTATCTCCTGGCCCGGAGAACGAGCTGAAGATACACAATATTGGTACTAAATCCGCATCCGCAAGAGGGATACCGGAGGAGGATCCAATCATATCCAGGGTATCAGGTACAAGAAGGCTTTTTTATACCCAAGAACTAACATATGGTGCACTGCCGGGGTAGTCTAGTCCGGGAAGGCGGTAGCCTTGAAAGCTACTGGTGCCCTGCACCTCAAGAGTTCAAATCTCTTCCCCGGCGTAGGGATTCGTTTTTAAAAATTGTTTTTCGGCGGTTCACATCACTGTTTTTATGTGGTTGAAACACTCAACAGTACCTATCAGGTACCAGAGAGGACCATCTCATGTGTGTTGCAGTTCCCGCAGAAGTCATTGAAATAAAAGAGGGAAATATCGGTCTTGTGGATTACGGTGAACTCCGCCAGGAAGTCCGGCTGGATCTCGTTGATGTGAAAGTCGGGGAGTTCGTCTTAGTCCATGTCGGCTTTGCTATCCAGCGGCTTTCACGCGAAGAGGGGCTTGAGACCCGGGAAATTTTCAAACAGGTCTATGCTGCTCTGGAGAACTGATGCACGAGTATTCCATTGCCTATGACCTTTACGCAACCGCCCGTACAGCTGCTCTCGAACACAAGGCAACCAAGGTCAAGAAGATCAGCGTCGATGTCGGGAAGATGGCAATGGTAAATCCTGAGCAGGTCGTGTTCCTATTCAACACAATCCGTGAAGACGATCCGCTCTTTGTGCAGGCCGAACTGGAGTGCACGGAAGTTCAGCCGCAGTCGCAATGCCCGTGCGGATATGCCGGAACCGAGATCTATGTCTGCCCGCAGTGCGGGGCGCTTCCTGAACTGGTCAAAGGCAGGGAAATTGTGGTAACCAACGTGGAAATCGAGGTGAATGACTGATATGAAAGTCAACATGATGCATGGCGCCGGCGGGGAAGTGATGGGGGAACTGCTCCAGACACTGACAAAATTCCGGCACAACAACGCAGGGGGAATCGGGCTTGAGGCCATGGATGACGGTGCAGTCATCCCGTTCGGCGGGCAGAACCTCGTGTTCACCACCGATTCCCATGTCGTCCGCCCGATCTTTTTCCCGGGCGGGGATATCGGCCGGATATCCGTCTGCGGAACTGTGAACGATCTTGCAATGATGGGTGGCAAACCCATCGCCCTCTCGTGCGGCATGATCATTGAAGAGGGTTTTGAGACCGCGGATCTCGAACGGATCGTCGCCTCCATGGATGACGCGCTGGGCGAAGCAGGGGCCAGTATTGTAACCGGCGATACCAAGGTAGTGGAACGCGGTGCCCTTGACGGGATCGCCATCAATACAGCCGGTATCGGTGTGGCAAAGACCATTGTGCGGGACAATGGTCTGGTTCCCGGGGATGTCATCATTGTCTCCGGCACACTGGGCGATCACGGTCTTGCGATCATGGCCCACCGGGAAGGGTTCGATCTTGGCGAACAGATCCTCTCCGATGTTTCACCGCTTTCGAACATGATGGTCTCTGTTCTGGATGCCGGCACCATCCACGCCATGAAAGATCCCACGCGGGGTGGGTTTGCGAATGCCATCAACGAGATGGCACGGAAGAGTGGCGTTTCTGTCCGAATCCGTGAAGAAGCCCTCCCGTTCAAGAAGAGCGTGAAGAGCGCTGCTGCCATGCTCGGCATCGATCCGCTGGAAGTGGCTAATGAGGGAAAGGTAGTGATGGGGGTCCCTGCTTCTGATGCAGAAGCGATTCTTGCAGCACTCAAATCGCATAAATACGGGAAAGATGCCACGATTGTCGGGACCGTCACGGCCGGGGCACACGTCATTATGGAAACGACCATTGGCGGGGAACGGTTCATTGAACCCCCGATGGGCGATCCGGTTCCCCGGGTCTGCTGATTCCCGCTTTACATTTTTTTGTAATTTGAACTGGTGGATAACCGGACTTTTTTTTAGATTACGCGGGTGTTGATTCGGCAATCGATCGGAAATGCTCTCGTGGAACCCGTATGATAAACTGTGCTCCCTGCCCGAATGTCCCGGCTTCGTGGATGTTCAGGTTTGTGATTGCCAGAATCTCCCGTGAGAGAAAGAGGCCAAACCCGGTATGCTTATAATATTCTCTCTTGAAGATCCGTTCTTTTTCTGCGTCGGGAATACCGACTCCATTGTCTTCAATAATGATATCGAGACTGTCCGAACGCTCCACACTCCGGATTGTGATCTCCGTTACCTTCTCCCCATGGCGAATTGAATTCTCAATCAGGTTATAGAACACCTTTTCGAGAAGGGGATCTGCGTAGATCTCCACCCGGGGGATATTTACCCGGACCCGGATGGAATGGAGATCGATGGTGGCCATTGCAAGCGAGATGATCTCTTCAACCCGGTGCCACTGGGGGGAATAGATCCCGATATTCTGGTAGTCGCGGGTGAAGAGGATCTGCTGACGGATGGCTGTTGCCGCCTGTTCTTCCTTCTCTAAAAATATCCGCTGCTGCGGATCGGTTACATCCTGCTTTGAGAGTTCGATGTACCCGAGGAGTGCGGTGAGCTGGTTGAGGATATCGTGCCGTGTCACGTTGTTTAAGAGATTCAGTTTTTTATTGGCCAGGGTAAGTGCTTCCCGCGACAACTTGTTGTCCGTGATGTCAACCACCGTACAGACGACACCGGGCTCTCCGGTATCCGCTGCGGAGACAAGGGCCCAGCGCATGCTCCCGTCCCATGCCCGTAACCGGACCTCAATATCGCCGACACGGCGCAGATCGCGAATACTGGCGAAAAATCCCTCCCGTTCATCTGCATCGGGGATGATGTCGGGAAGGGATTTTTTCATCAGCTCATCGCATTCGTATCTGATCATGCGGGCGAATTTCCGGTTTGCGTCGCGGATCTTCAGGGTGTCGCGGTCATAACTGAAGACCCCGGCCTGAGAATTGTAATAGACCCCACAGTTCTTCTCGCCTTCCTTGCGATATACCTGCGAATATGTTGAGATGAGAACCCCCAGCGAGACAAAGATATAGAACCAGACCGTGGCAAGGGCATACAGGTGGAGATCCGGTAGTCCGATCAGGAAGACGAGCGCGAGATACAGCCACCCGATAACGACCGTTCCGTAGATGCTCAGTTTCGGGCGGGAGAATGCGATCAGGACAATGGGTATGAGATAGAAATAGGGAAAAACATCGTAGATATTATGGCTTATGCTGAAGTAGGTGACAACAATCGCTGCGAGAACCGTCACCACAATGCAGATGTCATACAGCATCTGCTTTTGCCGGGTCATCGGCCGCATGGTCACGAGGGAATCACCGGGTCCCAATCAACGCAGTGGCGCATAACCAGAAGTGGGGATCCCTGATATATATTTATTTCCCGTTTTAAATTTTTCAAAATAATAAGAAAGTCAGAGGATCGTTACTCAATATATTCCTGCAGGAGAGTCAGTGCCGCCAGCTCCTGTTTGCCACCGCACTTGCGGATGATGCCGGCATGGTACTCGATCAGGTCCTTCAGGTCAGCATCCCGGGTCTTCAGGTACCGTGTCGCATGCACCGTGGCATCGATGATACTGCCGAATCCCCGGTTGACCGGATGTATGACCGGTTCACGGATCAGTTCCTTCTGGAGCGTGAGGACGGCAACCACGGCTTCCGGAGTCTCATGCTCGATTGAGGTGGTGAATGCCGCCCATGCATCCACTCCTTTCAGCCGCTGCATCATAATGCCGGATACCGGTTCATCAACAAACATCTCATCCGGGAGATCTTCAAACGCGGTGCGGACATACAGGACCGGGTCATGGATGAAATTTGCAACAATCCACCCGTCATTTTGGACATTTTCTGCGGTATGGCTTCCCTTGAAAAGAATAACGGTGATCTTCCCGTTTCGGACATGAATACCCATCGGCGCCGCGTTATGCCGGGTGGTGGCGATCACCTCATTGATGCCGCTCTTTAAAATTCCCATGACCAGCCTTCCCCAAGGGCGATATAGATCGAGGCAATGACGATATCCGCGATTGAGCCGGGGTTGATGCCGCGCCGGATATATTCCTCATCCAGATTCTCCACAGACCTGCGCCCGTCAAGCACATCCCGGGCAGCCAGTAGGGTCTCTTGTGCAACCGCAACACCGTGTTTTTTTATGACAAAGGTATCCAGCTCGGTTGCAAGAAGCGTCAGGAACATCCGGACAATGGATCCCCGGCCCGGCCCCAGTTCCTTCAGCAGGTCGGCCCCACGCCGCGTCAGGGCAAAACCGTTCACCCATTCACGGGCAACCATATCGTTAGCCGCCGAGTGCTGCATGATATCCATCAGGGTCATGTCGCGCTGGCGGATGACCGTGAGGGCATGGGGATCGTGAACATCGAGTTCATCGGATGATGGCATCCGGACCGACGTCATCGCAAATGCCTTGTAGAATGCAATCGCATCAGAGGAATCCGTGCGGGCAATTGCCGCAAGGGCCCCGGGGATATCCTTCCCGTACACGAGCGGGATCAGGAGGATGAATGCACCGAAATGGGTATTTCCCCCACCGTGGCTGTTGGTGTCCCGGACGGCATGCTTGATGATCTCCCCGATCCGGCCCTTCCCGGTCTGTGCCTCCTCAAGGGCAGGCCGGGCAAGGATGGCAGATGCAAGAAAATGTTCAAGAAACGTATCCGGATAATCATGACAGCGGTCCACGTTTCCCGGCTTGGGGAATGCGCAGACCTCCAGCATCATCGCGAGCTGCGCACGTTCAACAACAGTTATCCGAAGATCGGTCATTAAAAATCTGCCCTGTGATTGTATCAGAGAGATCGCGCTTCAGACGCATATATTCTTTCTTCGAAAGGCCGACCTGCTTGATCGTCATGTCCCGGAACATGCAGGGGGAGGAGGTCTTGCAGCACCAGGCAAGACTGCCAAAACAGGTCTGCGGCCCTTCGTTCAGCGGAGTTCCCTCAACACTCTTCCGCTTCAGGCTGACATACGCTTCGTGGGAGAGGCCGATCCGTGCCAGGGCCGGGATGAGCGGGCACTCCTTGACTGGCATGCAGCAGAACGCGAGCGACCGGATATCGCCGCCACGGCAGAGCTGCTTGGGGGCATTGTACCATCCCTCCTCATCGGCAAACCGGGTGATGGCGGCATCGAGCCCGGAGAGCGTCCGGATATCCGACTGCCGGGCAAGGGAGACCATATCCGCCCCGTGGGAGAGCATGTCTTTCATCCGGTCGAACGAGGTGATGGAATTATTGGCGATCAGCATCAGGGGGCAGGTGTTGCGGATCTGCCGGAGTTTGGCGGTCCCGTAGTCCATGAGATCGATATGGAGGATATCTGCTCCGGCCCTCCAGAGCAGCTCCGCCAGAGTCCGGTCGTCATCCGCCACGCCGGCCCGTATCTTGACCGAGACTGTGACTCCTTCGCTTTTGAGTGCACGCACAACTTCCGCAAGGCTCCCGGGCTTTTTGAGATACGCCTCGCCACACCCTGCCGCAATCATGGCCGGCTGGCGGCAATGGGCATCGATCTCGTAGACTGCTGCAGTTCCCAGCGCCCGGGCCACTGCCCGGAACGCGTCCGGGGTGGTCCCGCGGAGACTGATACCGGGGATTACCGTGCTGGTTGCCATCTTTGCAAGCTGGGCTTTGAGTTCTGTTACCGGATCGTCACAGATGAACTCTTTTCGATCGCCGGACGATGCAACAACCTTCGCGGCTTCTATGGTCGGGGCGTCAATCGAATATCCCCCGATAAATGCAAGGCCGATATGATCGGCCCGCTCAAGCACATAGTCTGCATCGACAATCCCGGCCATGGATGCGATCGCAACCGGTGTCCGGACTACGCGGTCGTTGATAAGCAACCCAAAACGATCGAATGCATCCATCATAGATTCATATCCATTAACAATGTACCATGAAATTACTTTCGTTGGTCATCCGGTTCATGAACACGTATCATCCTGTGGTAATCCCCGCGAAACGATCGGTCTTCGACCCTGTATGATACTCGATTGCGTTACAACTTTTCCAGCGCATACCCGTCTTTTGATTTGGACGGGGCAGTACCGGAAGTACGTGCATCGTCGAGCGTTATTCCCTTGTTCTCCTTGTAATGGCCAACTACGACCGCCCATGGGATAAGATATGCCTCGCTTGCCTTTCCCGGCCCCTGCCGGAATTCCACGGCAAGATACCCGTCCCGCCCGGTCTTGATGAGGAAATCTGATATTACATTCACATGACGGACATTGTTCTTGTCGAAATGGAAGTGCTGGGAAAAATAGAGTTTTTTGTCGATGATTGACTTGCATTCAATGGACATGTAATAGGAGGGATTGAGCGAATCAACGAGCACATCCACGTACGGGCTGGTGAACTTGTGCTGCTTGAGCCGGCAGGCAAATCCCTGGATATGGCGGCTTACAAAAAACCGGTTCATGCAGTTGACGATCTCCCGCTCAAAATCACTCATTGGTTACCGGTGCGATGCCATCGGAGAAAAAAACCATTTGGTAAGAATTTTTAATCTTCCCGGTAATACTATTTGTTATATGAGTAAGAAGGGAATGCTACTTGTTGGGCACGGGAGCACGATGCCCTACAACCAGGAACTCGTTGAGAAGACTGCCGCCATGATCCGGGCGCACAATACCGATTTTATTGTCAAATGCGGTTTCATGAACATGAACAAGCCTTCGATCAAGGAGTCGATGGAAGCATTCAGGAAAGAACCGATCGATGCGCTCGTGGTCGTTCCCCTCTTCCTGGCAAAGGGAGTCCACATTGAAAAAGACATTCCCGGCGAGATCGGGCTTCCGGAAGGGACGAAGAAAGGAATGTTCGTGCTCAACGGGAAGTCAATCCCGCTCTTCTATGCCGATCCCATTGGCAGCGATCCGCTCCTTGCCGATCTGATGGTCAAGAATGCAAATGCGGCACTCTCAATCCACTAATCTTTTTTATGAATATTCTCGTGCTTGACACAATCCATGGCGGAACGATCATCGCTGACGCATTCCGCTCGCGGGGCGACCGGGTGGATGCCGTGGATGTGTACCGGGGCACGAGCGTAATCGATATCCCCACTGCGTTGTCCCGCACGTATGATCTCATCGTTGCACCGGTCCATCTCGATCCAGATCATCCTCTCGTAACCCAACTCAGCGCACCGATCATCACGCACCACGAAGCGGTCCGGCAACTGCTGGGCAACCGGGTGCCTGAGATATTTGTGGAGATCACCGGATCACGGGGGAAGACCACGACGGCCCATGCACTTGCATCCGTGATGCCGGGCCCGGGAATTCTCCATACATCTTCCGGGACATTCCAGTGCCCGGAGAAGATCCTGCTCTCGCGATCGAGCATCACACCGGCCTCCGTGCTCGCAGCGGTGGAGCAGGCAAACGCGTGCAACGGGTGGCTGATTGCAGAAGAATCCCTGGGAGTGACCGGGGCCGGGTCGCTCTGCATCATCACCTCCGTCGGGGATTACCGGTGCGCTGCAGGAAAGAAAGATGCACTGGCCGCCAAACTCGCATCCGCCCGCGCCTGTCGCAGACTGCTGCTGGCTGAAGGTATCCCGGATTCCGGGCAGGCTGGTGTCGTGCATATTGAATCTGTTGCCACATGGAGTGGCACGGAATGTTCTGTCTCCATTGTGGGAAAGACCGGGAAATTTTCAAACCCACTCCTTGACCTTCCCGCGTATCGCGATTCCCTGGCACTTGCGGCAGCTGCGGCCCTGATGCTCGGGATAGATCCGGCTCCGCTCGGCTCATTCGGGGCACTTCCCGGCCGCATGTCAGAACGGTACGAAGACGGCGTACTTGTCATTGACAATGCGAACAGCGGTACCACACTCGCCACTACCCTCGATGCAGCGCAGTATGCACGGCAGCGTTCGGGCTCTTTTGATCTCACGCTTGTCATCGGCCAGCCGAAAGGTGACGGGGCTGTATGCGAAGGGTTTGCCCCGGACCAGATTGCTGCCGCAATAAATGCTATCCGCCCGACCCGCGTAATTTATGTTGGAAAGCAGGATGGCCCGAAATTATCCGGGCCGGCTGCAACGGAACCGGTTGCTGAAACCCGTGTCCCGACCCTGGAAGAGGGATATGCCCAAGCCCGCCGGATCACACCCTCAGGCTCCATTGTCCTTGCGGTAAAAACCTGGAGATAAGACCCATGAAGTACATGCACCCCCGCCCGAGTTCGATCGTTGCAGCGCTCTATACCGCCCGCGATCTTGCTGTCGATGTCGCCATCCTGCACGGCCCGTCCGGCTGCTCGTTCAAGCACGCCCGGCTGCTGGAAGAGGACGGCATGCGGGTGCTCACCACCTCCCTTGCCGATAACGAGTTTATTTTCGGCGGCCAGAAACCACTCGAAGATGTGCTCCGGTATGCCGAAGATACGTTCCACCCGAAACGCATCGCGGTGGTCGGCACCTGCGTATCGATGATCATCGGGGAAGATCTTCAATCCGCGATCGATGGTGCGGGTATCACGACACCGACCATCGCGGTCGACATCCATGCCGGGTTCCTGGAGAATATTGCGGGCGTGATAGCCACGCTCGAAGCCGCTGCCGAAGCCGGGTGGATCACGGAAGAGGAACTGACCCGCCAGCGGTTCATGATGCAGAAGGCAAACGAGGTGGAGCGTATCCGGGGCGCCGCCTCGCAGCCCTACATCGAAGCCTCGCGGGGCGATCTCAAACACGTGGCCGCACAGGATCTTCTCAAGCTGGCAAAGAGCGGGGCAAAAGGAGTCGCGATCCTGAATGCCAAGAAAGAGACCGCATACATGTTTGCGGACGAACTGATCGCGCTCCACGATGCCTGCCCGACAGCGGATATCACCTACATCGCAAACCTCGAACAGCGCGGACTGCCCAAGACCCGGGGCGATGCTGAACGAATTGCAGCAGAACTTGCCGCCCGCGGCGTAAAGGCGGAACTGATCGGGGCACTGGATGAGTACGGTGCGAATGGCGATGCTCTGGGAAAACGGATCCGGGAGATCGCCCCGACGTTTGCCCTGATCGCGGGAGTCCCCCACGCAATTCCCCCGGAATATACAGAAGGCGTTGAGTGCTTCTCCATCACGAACGGCCCGCGACAGGTTGCCCCGCTTCACGATATCGGCCATAAGCATGTGATGGTCGAGATCGACCTGCACCCGAAGACGCTCGGCGTCCGCGAGATTGTAGAGAGCGAGTTCGGGGCCGTGCTCCGGAGCCTTGCATGAAGGCAATCCTCATCACCGGCGACCGCTCCGGCAGCGGCAAGACCAGCATCACGCTTGCCCTTGCAGCCCTCCTCTCCAAAAAGAACCGCGTCCAGACCTTCAAGGTCGGGATGGACTATATCGATCCCTCGTACCTTGCAGCCGTCTCGCACCGGCCCTGCCGGAACCTTGACAGTTTTGCGCTCAACTCCGGCCAGGTCCGGGATATTTTCCGGTTCGGCTGCCGGGATGCGGATATCGCCCTTGTTGAAGGAGTGCGTGGCCTTTACGAAGGCGCCGAAGCCCTGAATGATACCGGCAGCACGGCCGCAATCGCAAAGGAACTCGACCTCCCGGTCGTTCTTGTGGTCTCGGCCCAGAGCATCACCCGGAGCGCTGCCGCCATTGTCAAAGGGTTCCAGGCATTCGATCCATCCGTCCGGATTGTGGGGGTCATCCTCAACAATATCAAGGGGCCCTCCCACAAGGCCAAGGCCGTTGCCGCCATCGAACATTACTGCCACGTGCCGGTCATCGGCGCCATTCCCCGCATGGATGAGATGCAACTGGCCATGCGGCATCTCGGGCTTGTCCCGTACCGCGAAGGAGCGGGACGCGGGGACTTCGATAACCGGATTGCTACCATCACGGAGATGATCGGGAAGTACGTGGATCTCGACCGGTTCGTCTCGCTGATGCGGGAGATCACGGGTACGAACGATACCGATATCCCGGCCCTGTTCAAGCCCGTTGCAGAACCGGATGTGAAGATCGGCATTGCCCTGGATGAAGCGTTCAACTTCTATTACGCGGATCTCTTCGATATCCTCGCAACCTACGGGGCCAAGATCGTCCCGTTCAGTCCGGCCCATGATCGACTCCCGGATGCGGACGGGTACATCATCGGTGGGGGATACCCGGAACTCTTCACAAAGGAACTGGAAGCCAATGACCGTATGCGGGAGGCCGTCTGTGAAACTTCCCGTAATGGCACGCCCATCTATGCCGAATGCGGGGGGCTGATGTACCTGACCCGGCAGATGACCCTGAAGAAAGGCTGGCAGGACCATACAACCGATCAGACCGCTGCGATGTGCGGGGTTTTTGATGGGGAGACCCGGATGCCTGCCAGGAGGATCGTCAGTTACGTGGAAGGGACAAGCAGCCCGGATTCTCCCATGGGACCGGCCAACTTCCGCGGGCACGAGTTCCATTACTCGGAAGTTCTGCTCGAAAAAGAGACCCGGTTTTCGTACACGCTCTCGCGGGGCGTTGGTATCCGCGACAACCTGGACGGTGCCGTGATCAACAATACGCTCGGGAGTTACACCCACCTGCACCCGGTATCGAGCGCCGGGATGTTCCGGCATTTTGTGGACCGGTGCCGGAACGCAGAATAGCTGGGCTGAACAATCGTTTTTACAGATACGGGATTGAACCAGCGGGATCATAATCCACAATGGGATCACCCAGCGCACACATATACGGGATGATCACCGGGCCCGTCCACTTTTATCCACGACAGATTCCGCACCAAAGAAAAAACTACAAAACCTCCGCCACCCCATAACCGGTTATGATCATTTATCTGGATGGAAAATACCTGCCGGAAGACCAGGCAAAAGTGTCTGTCTTCGACCACGGACTCCTGTACGGGGACGGCGTATTTGAAGGTATCCGTTGCTATAAGGGCAGGGTCTTCCGGTTAAAAGAGCACATTGACCGGCTCTATGATTCGGCAAAGACGATCGACATCAAGCCGCCAATAACAAAAGAGGAGATGACCGCGGCGATCTGTGAGACGCTGCGCCGGAACAACCTGCAGGACGCCTACATCCGCCCGATCATCACCCGCGGCGTTGGCGACCTCGGGCTTGACCCGCGAAAATGCCCAAAACCATCGGTTATCGTCATTGCCGTTACATGGGGTGCGATGTATGGCGACCTGTACGAGAAAGGTCTCAAGGGGATCACCGTCTCGGTCCGCCGCAATCCCGCCGAGTGCCTGCCCCCCAATGTCAAGAGTCTGAACTACCTCAACAATATCCTTGCCAAGATCGAGGCGAACTACAAGGGCGGGGACGAGGCGATCTTCTTTGACACGAACGGGTACCTCTCGGAAGGTTCCGGTGACAATCTCTACATTGTCAAGAACGGCGAGATCATCACGCCGCCCACACTCAACAACCTCCGTGGTATCACCCGGCTGGTTGTGCTCGAGATCGCAAAGTCGCTCGGTATCCCCGTACGCGAGCAGAATCTCGGGTACTTCGACCTGTATACGGCCGATGAACTGATCTGCTCCGGCACCGCCGCAGAAGTTGCCCCCATTGTCTGGTGTGACGGGCGGATCATCGGTTCCGGCAAGCCAGGGCCCATATTCCGGCAGCTGGCTGCTGCATTCAAACCCATCACCGAGAGCGAAGGCTACCCAATCAATAAGAAATAATTTTTTAGTCACTCTCACTCTTATTCAATCCAGTCCCGGAAAGCCGGTAACGAACGAGCTCCGGCCTGCATCCTCCATAATCTATTTATGACGTTACGAGAAACTAGATAGGACAACGCGCTGCTATAGTGTAGTCCGGCCAATCATGCGGGCCTTTCACGCCCGCGACTGGGGTTCGAATCCCCATAGCAGCATCTTCTTCTGAGGGTGAGATTCTCTAACTTTTTTAAAAAGAGCGTGAGCTAAAGAGATTTTTCATAGCAGCACTTCAAGCACTACAATTTATCATAACCAGCACCAGAATTAAATTGTCTGGGATTTGCAGTTATGATTCAAGATTGTGATGGAAAGGGCTACTTTATTGAGGGACGATATTTCCTTAATGAAACAATCCCTCAATTTTCATCAAAAATTAAAACGGTAAACGAAGAAATCAATGAAAATTTAGATTTTAATTTATTTTTATTACCAGATTTGCTTCAGATTGACTACGTAATAGATGGAAATTTATATTCAATTTATAAGGAAGCCTATTATTGTATCGCGTGTGGTCAATATGATGCTGGGATCCTCAAACTAGGACAACTACTAGAAATCACTTTAAAACAGGTTATTTTTATTAAAACTAACTCGTTATCTAGAAAATTAACTTTTGGTCAAGCAATAAAACATGCCTGGAAAAAGGGAATTATTGCATATACCGATTTTAAATTTTTATTTTGGTTTTTAAATGAATACAGAAATCCATATACTCATCGGAATCTTAAAGAAATTCTGAAAGATGCAAAAATTCCCGTTCTAAAAATGCCAACTCAATTTACTGGAAAAGAGTTTAATGTACCGGATCTTGGGAAAATTTTGAAAAAAGCCATTGACGGGTTGACAAATGGGACATATCACTATGAATTTATTGACGTTACCAGCGATCCTACGCTTGCGTGTCAGCTAAAAGATCAAATGGATCAAAAAACGGCCATAATCCTTCTTTGGGCTGTAACAATACAATTTGAACAACTTTTGACTATTTATTTAAATCAAAAGTGTATTGATAAATATATAGCAGATTTCGGGTCGCCCTTTGAAAAATTAACGAGTATAGTTATTGATGAGGGAGAAGAGCAAATCTAATTTGACTTGTAAAAAAAAATTTACTGATATTTGGATTCCACACGTCGTTGTTCTACACACCAATAGAAATCTTTCCAGAACGGTTTTGTTACATATTCTTCAGGGTACAAGTCATCTGGATGTGGCTCATTATTGAGATTTGGGAAGGGTGTTCCATCATAACCCCTCAGGTAGACTCGCTCTACAATTTTCAATAAGATACTCATCAAAAAATTTTTAGCAAGGTCCGTAAACATTTTTCAAAGTCATCAGTTCTAAATAAAAAATTTTGCTCTGTAGAAACCCTAATCTAAAAGCGTGTTGTACCGACGACCGAAAGATCAAAGGTACAATGTCTCCTTTTCATGATTGTGAAGTCAAATAGAAAGGAGACAATAAAGAAATCAACGAGCCGGAATATCAGGTTTATCCAGACAGCGATTTCGATAGTAAAGTCAACACATCTCAATCCGTATTCCTGTAAATTCTCAAAGAAGATCTACACCCAACACCAGCTGCTCGTCCTGGTTTTGTT
>Ga0209016_1000761_pt1 | contig 33715 bp, 51 predicted proteins | sample EPASupsiteSAE305_FD_187265 | JGI IMG/M metagenome (GOLD analysis project Ga0209016, IMG submission 187265) | Bioremediated contaminated groundwater microbial communities from EPA Superfund site, New Mexico - SAE3-05 (SPAdes) (version 2) | ecosystem: Environmental > Aquatic > Deep subsurface >... | reverse complement strand
CAACGGAAGCACGCAAATGAAAAAAATGAGATTTCCGGAAAAGTTTCCGGAAAAGTTGTGAAACCGAATTAAAGGTTTAAAAAACTAAAGAAAGGATTTAATTTATGGCTAAAATATACATCAAGGCTAATGTTCAGAATAACAATCCTGCAACACCTGTATCAGCTGGCACAATGGCCATCTTCGATAATGGCATCGATGCGATCGATACAAAGACTCAAAACCTACCTTCAGATGGTAGTTTTGATCCTGCTAATTATGCACTTAAATCATATGTCGATAATGCAATCGAAGGTATAGAGATTCAACCAGCTACAACGACCACGCTTGGCGGAGTAAAGCCTGATGGGATCACAATACTGGTCGATACAAATGGTGTTATATCATCTATTGGTGGTGGTGGCGGTGGTGCTTCTATAGCAGGAGCTGTAGCAATTACTGATTCAGGAAATTACTATACAAGTAACAATGTTGAAGGTGCTTTGCAAGAAGTCGGATCTGATTTAGTCAAATTTAACAATAATTTAAATCTAACGAAAGAACCGACTGGATTTACAAACAATTCAGCCATTGATGTATCATATGACTCAACAACTCGCAAAATTACATTGACTGGTACTTTTGAAGCATATTACAAAGGTAATAAGATAACTGAATTAGTTAGTGGTTGGGAAAGCGATGCCCACGCTAATGTAAATGGTAATTATTTCTTGTACTATGATGGATCATTCCATTTTACAACAACAGCTTGGACATATGATTCGTTACATATTGCGTATATTCAGTTTGATACACATAAAATAGGCGTTCGTGAGCCGCATGGATTTATGAATTGGCAATCTCATTTAGAGTTTCATAATACCGTAGGGACATATCTATCAAGTGGTGGTGATTTATCTGCTTATGTTTTAAATAGCACAACCGTAGCAAATCGTAGACCAAATATAAGTTCTACAGTCTTATATGATGAAGATTTACAAAGCTCACTTGCTGCATTAACTTCAAAACTATATACTCATCGATATTTATCCGGTGCTGCTATTCGTTCATTTAATGTAGACCAAGCAGATATAATTGCAAACAACGGTTCTGTTCCTTATTGGAATCAAAACAACGCTGGTAATTGGCAACAAACTTTATTCACAAATAATGAATATGGCGCTATATTTATAGTCGCTATTCCTACCACTTCTGATACAAATAGTCAAAAATATCGATACATGTTCGTTCAACCACAACAAGTATCTACGACATTAGCAGCAATACAAGCTTTAACACCAACAAGTTTGACACATGGGGACAGTTCAGCATTAGTTAGTGAGTTCTGTTTTGTTGGAAAGATTATTATTCAAGCAACTGGTTCTAATTGGAGTATCGTAAGTGTAGAAAAACTAACTGGTACAAGATTAACTCAAGTCGCTTCACCATCCGGAAATTATTTAAGTACAGTTACACACAATAGTTCATTAAGCGGTGAAGGTACTCCTTCTAATCCACTATCTGTTGTAAATGATGGGCATACACATGACACACGCTACTATACAGAAGCTGAAATTGATGCTGCATTAGCGTTAAAACAAGCAACTATTACAGGCGGTGCAAGTTCAATCGTATCAAGTAATTTGACAATAAATAGAGCGCTTATTTCAGATGCATCAGGAAAAGTTGCAATAAGCTCAGTAACCTCAGCAGAGCTTGTACATTTATCAGGAGTATCATCAAATATACAAACACAGATAAATGCAAAACAAGCTATAATTACAGGCGCAGCAAGCACAGTTGTTACTTCGAATCTTACACCAGCTCGCATTGTTTATGTCGATGACAATGGTAAATTAGCGGCAACAGGCGCAGTAAATACAACGCATTTATCTTATCTGATTGGTGTAACAAGTAACATTCAGACTCAGCTTGATGCTAAAGCACCAAGAAAAATAGAACTACCAACAGCAAAGACTGCATCGTTTACACTTGATTTAACTCTTGATGGACAGCTTGTAAGATGTGATTCAGCAAGCGCAATAACAGTTACAGTTCCTACTAATGCAACAGTAGCATTCCCATTGGGAACAATGATCATGGTTCTTAGATATAATACCGGTGCATGTACATTTGCAGCTGCAGGCGGAGTAACAATCAGAAGCGTAGGATCTAAATTATCCGTTGCAAATCAATATGAAGTTGCAACATTAGTTAAGATCGGTACAGACGAATGGAGTCTATTTGGAGCATTATCATGATAGCGGCAGCGGCAGCAGTATCAGCTGTTCAAAATAAAGGATCGTGGGTATTAAATACAGGTAACTTAGTTTATATGACTTCTAATAATGCACCGAGTCCATATGTTGCGACAGTAGATGTTACACCGACATCTGGAAGCCCTTATCAAGTGTTTGATAGTTCTAATACAACAAGTGTGCAATGGAATAATAATTCAGGTGCTGTATCAGCGAAAATGACTTGGACTAACCCTATTAAAATAGTTCAAATGATTGTAAAAGTTAATAGAAGTGGACAACCAAATACATCTACTCGTATTTATGGAATTAAAGCAGATGCAAGCGAAGTTCTGATTTATAACGCTTCAATCACTTCAAATACAGATGTTACCGTCAATTCAACCGATACTACAACTGAATTCGTAGGTGTTCGAGTAGAAATTGATAGACGATCTGACTTGATTGTTAATATTTATAATTTAAGAATTACACAATGGTATTCAAATTAATTCGATAAAGGCGGTGATTTTATGAGTGAAATACAAAAGCAAATGACAGAGCTTGAAAAGCTTAAAGAGATATTTACTAAGGTAGAACCGGACAAGCAGAAGCTTGTTGAAAAGCTTATCCAGGATGCGGCATTTTTAGCCGGTGAAAATGATAAGCTGCGTGATCTAATCGGACAAGTCGGAATGATCAAGATACATCCAAAAGATCCAAGCCTTCAAAAGTCAACGGAAGCCGGTAAACAGTATCTTAAAAACCTTCAGGCATATTCATTGGTTATTAAGACATTGAACAGCATCCTGACAAAGAATTCGGTTGATGATGATGATGACTTCGACAAATTCAAAAACGAAGAATATGACGAATCTTGATCATGTGCAGGATATAGTATCGCCGCATAAACCTAAGACGTATCTTGAACAATACTATGATGCGATAAAGTTCGGTAGTATTATCGTTGGACAAGAGTTATATAATGTGCTTAGCAAATTAGTTGCTGATATGAATGATCCTAAGTATATCTATGATACGAAGGAAGCTCATAAACGTATACGATTCATTGAAAAGTTTTGTAAGCATACTAAATCGCCATTTCATGGCAAGCCATTCATCCTTGAATTATGGGAAAAAGCATTCGTTGAAGTAATATATTCATTCAAGAAATCACATAACGGACTAAGACGATTCAAGCGGATCATCCTATTGATCAGCCGAAAGAATGGTAAATCAACACTGGCCGCTGCGCTCGCATTCACTGAATTAATGCTTGGCAATGGCGGATCAGATATTGTGTGTTCATCCAACGATGATGCACAGGCTGGTATTATCTTTGATGAAATTGCAAACATGCGTGAGCTGTTCGATGCAAAGAATAAGCGCACAAGCAAAAACCGCAAGATCATCACCAACAAGAAGAATAAATCAAAGGTGTTCAAGCTTACTGAAAAGACACAGAAAAAAGAAGGTTATAACATCGAGTTTGGCATCCTGGATGAGTCCCACGAAATGAAGGACAACTCAATCGCTAAACCGATCCAGCAGTCGCAGTCAACCAAAGATGAACCGCTGTTTATAAACATCACAACTGAAGGATTTATAAACGATGGCTATCTTGATAAAGAGCTTCAATACGCAAGGCGTGTGAACGCTGGTGAGATTGAAGATGATACGATCCTTGCATGGCTTTATACACAGGATTCAGAAGCTGAGATATGGCAGGATGAATTATCATGGTATAAATCAAATCCATCGCTTGGACTTATAAAGAAGATTGAATTTTTAAAAGATGAGATTAACAAAGCTAAGTATGATAAAGGCGATCGCATGTTCACACTTGCAAAAGACTTTAACATAAAACAAAACAACGCTGAAGCGTGGTTGATGGAACAAGATTATGTCAACAACGCAAAATTCAACCTTGATGACTTTATCGGATCAATCGCACTTGGTGCGGTGGACTTAGCCGAAACAACAGACTTGACATGCGCTAAGATCCTACTGATGAAAAAGAATGATCCTACAAAGTACATTCACACAAGATATTTCATACCTGAAAGTAAAGTCAAAGAAGGCTTTATTGATGATAAAAAAGATTATCTTGAATGGGCAAGAAAAGGACTTGTTACAATCACACCAGGAAACGAAGTAGATTTATCAGAAGTTGCGAAATGGTTTGCTGATTTGTATAAATCATACAAGATAAGATTATATAAGTGTGGGTATGATAACCGGTTCGCAAAGACTTGGCTTACATCGATGGACAACTACGGATTCGATACAGAGCGAGTTGATCAGAACCGATGGACAATGTCCAATCCAATGAAACTACTTGAAGCAGATTTGAAATCAGGACTTGTCAATTATAACGACAATGAAATCGATAGATGGTGTTTAGGGAATACAGCAATTAAGATTGATAACTTAGGTTTGATTATGCCGGTTAAAGTTAACGATCTACGCAATAGAAGAATAGACGGTACGGCAGCTAAGATTATACTATACGCAATGTGGCAGCGGTACAGGACAGAGTTCCTGGAAATGTTGAGGTGATAAAATGGGATGGTTTGACACAGTTAAAAGTATGTTAAATAAACAAAGTCCAAGCAAGTCATCACTTGCTGTTATGAATGGGAATATTCCTATTTATTCACAATTTGGGAACAATGTATATGCATCAGATGTAGTACAGCAAGCCATAGCATGTATTGCACAAGAGGTCAGTAAATTAACACCAAGACATATACGCTTTGATAAAAACGATATGCAAATACCAGTGTATGATTCAGTGAATGATTTATTTGAATATGGCCCGAATGAGTTTATGACTACTAAGGACTTCTTAGAAAAGATAACATGGCAGCTTTACTTTAATTACAACGTGTTCATCCTTCCGGTATATGATGAAGTTTCAACTAAAGAAGGTAATAAAAGAATATACAGAGCGCTTTATCCACTCGATCCTACAGACGTTACATTCATACAAGATGGAAACGCTGATTTATGGGTTGAGATGCACTTTAATTCTCAAGAAAAACTGACGATTAAATACAGCAACTTGATCCACTGGCGCTATCGATATTCAGTCAATCCATTTATGGGTGGCAATATGAGTGGACAAGCTGATACACAGGCACTACTTCAAATAGTAGATATCAATCATAAGCTCTTAGAATCAATTGAAAAGTCGGTCAATTCATCGCTTCAGATTCATGGATTATTAAAGATGAATACGATGCTTGATGGCGATTCACAAAAGGCAGAGATTGAACGATTTGAGAAGCTGCTTGCTGAAAATAAAAGCGGCATCATGCCAGCTGATCTAAAGAGTGAGTATGTACCGATAAAGCCTGATCCGAAGATGGTTGATCCTGAAACGCTTGCATTTATCGATTCAAAGATATTAAGACAATACGGTGTATCTATTCCAATCCTAACTGGTGACTTCACAGATTCGCAGCATCAAGCATTCTATGAAAAGACCATTGAACCGCTTGTGATATCACTTAACCAGGTATTCACAAAAGCATTATTCAGTCAACGTGAACTAAGTTTTGGAAATAAGATTGTATTTTATGCAAATAACCTGTTGTCTATGAGCATTGAAAGACGTGTTGCAGTTGGCGATATTCTCGGTAATCGTGGAGCGCTAACGAATAATAAACTGCTTGAACTGTTTGGATATCCGCCATATGAAGGCGGCGATGTGCGGCTTATGTCACTTAACTATGTTAATGTAGACATCGCAAATCAATATCAGCTAAATAACGCAGGCAAGAAAGATGAGGTAACAAAGTAATGAATAAAAAATTAGATGTTCAAGTACCGGTAACAAGAAGCTATTCAGCAGAGTATAGAGCTGAAGGAAATAAGATCACTGGACTTGCTGCGGTTTATGGTTCAACTACACCAATCGGTAACTGGTTCTATGAAGTTATCGATCGTGGCGCATTTGATGAAGCTGATTTGACTGATGTATTATTCTTTATCAATCACCAAACAGAAAAGATTCCACTTGCAAGAAGCCGCAGAAATAACGGATCAAGCACTATGATATTAAACATCATTGATCGTGGACTCGAAATGGATGCGGATGTTGATACAGAAAACAACAGTGAAGCAAGAGCGCTTCATTCATCCATATCAAGGGGTGACATCACAGGCATGTCATTCATGTTCAGAGTTAAGGATGAAGAATGGGAAAACCTTGATTCCGATATGCCTACAAGAAGAATTACTAAGATCGCTAAAGTGTGGGAAGTATCTGCGGTTAATTACCCAGCATACCAAAGCACTGATATAAATGCACGTGAAGAAGCGAGATCGCTGGAAAGTGATTTAAAAGCATTGGAAAATGCTCGTGCCGCTTTGGATAAAGCGAAAGAAGAAAAAGAAGTATTAAAGCTTAAAAACCTTATAATTTCAAAGAGAGGATGGTAACAACATGAAAGATAAACTTTTGAAATTAATTGCAGACAAACAAAATAAAATTGACGACTTGGCTAAGCGTTCCGCAGCTTCTGAGGATGTAAAAGAATTACGTTCAATGAACGCTGAAATGGATGCGCTACAATCTGAAATGGATGAACTACGTTCAGCTATTGATGAAATCGATGCATCAGAAAAACGTGCAGTAGAGAAGAAACAAATCATCGGAACATACGGTGCTAAGAAGGAAGATAAAGATTCTACAGCACGTGATGAAGGTGAAGTATCAGACGTTGAAAAACGTGCAGCAGAATTTAAAGCATCAGGATCCGCAGTAATCAATCCACTTGAAATGCGTGCAATCACTGTAGGTTCAGGCGACTTGGCAAAACCTACTAATGTACAAGGCAATATCAATAACGCATTCAACGAAGTATCTTCAATCGTTGATATGGTAACTGTAACCGATGCACAAGGCATGGGTGAATATCAAGTGCCATACGTAGTTGGATATGGCGAAGGCGCTATCAAAGGCGAAGGTGTAGATTACGGTGAAGATGATCCTGAATTCGCATACGCAACGATTAAACCTGTCAAGGTGACAATCTATACTGAAGTATCAAAAGAAGTTACAAGATTAACTCCTGTTCAATATTTGAACAAAGTACGTGAAGCGGCTTTAATTGCACTTCGTAAAAAAGTTGCAAAACTAATCCCACTTGGCAATCCACTTGCGACTCCTGCTGAATTAACAGGTATCACACTTGCGGATGCTATAACAGCAGCAGCAGTTGAAGTATCAGCTATCAGTGAATTGACTCTTCGTAAGATTGCTATGAATTATGGCGGTGACGAAAACATCGTTGGTAACGCTGTATTATTCCTTAATAAATTAGACTTAATCGCATTTGGTGATATTCGTGGCGATGACAAGAAGTCAGTATATGAAATCACACCTGATGCATCCAATCCAAACACTGGTATGATCAAGGATGGTGGATTATCTGTCCGTTACGTTATCAACAGCGCATTACCAGCACTAAGCGTAGCTGGAACTGTAGCAACTACAGTATGTATGTTATACGGTGTACCATCAGCGTATGAATTAGCATTGTTTAGTCCTTATTCAATCGAAGTATCAACCGAAGCTGCTTTCAAAAAAGGTATGCTTGCAATTCGTGGCGATGTCATGGTTGGTGGTAACGTTGTTGCGGCTAACGGATTTGTACTTGTTGAAAAAGTAGCAGCTTAGTAATTAATTAAAGGAGTGTTAACACATGACGGAAGCAGAACTATTGACGAAGGTTAAACAAGGCTTAGGTATCACCGGAAACTATCAAGACGGAACAATCGCATTATATGTGAATGACGTAAAAGCATTTATGCTATCAGCCGGAGTTAAGCAAACAACCATCGATAGCGATGCTTCCGTTGGTGTTATTATACGAGGCGTTGCAGATATATGGAACGTATCTGATGGAACTAACAGTTTTAGAACTGTAGAGTTCAGCCAGTATTTCAAACAGCGTTTAATCCAATTGGCTGCAAAGCCTGATCCAGTTGTTATTGAGGTGGTGGTATAATGCCTAAACCTAAACAGATAGGTAACTTAACAACTCCAATCAAGCTTAAAAAAAGAATTAAAACTATCGTATCCGGTGCGCCTGAATACACGTACATCGATGCAACCGATCCTGTAATCTTCTGCAGCTTCAAAACCTACGGAGGTACAGAATCAGTTGTCAATGGATTAATCTCTATTGATAACACAGCATCACTTGTTACATGGTACAGGCCGGATATAAAAGCATCTGACCGCATTGAACTACTACAAGATGGCAGCCTTTGGGAAATCATAGGCGAACCTGAAAACGTAGAGATGCGCAATCAGACATTAATGTTTAAGGTGAGAAAAGTCACAGGCGGTGCATAATGGCTAACTCAATGAAGCTTGATTTAAAAGGGTTTGATAACTTACTTGAGAGAATTAAAAAGGCTGGTGGCGACATCAATGCAGCTGCTGAACAGGCGCTAATTGAATCGGCAAAGCCATTTAATGAAGATTTGAAAGCTGGTATTGAAAAGCATAGATTAACAGGTGTGACTGAAAAGTCGATGAAGCCGCTTGAAGTTAAATGGGAAGGAAACATCGCAACACTTAATGTCGGATTCGACATGAAAAAAGGCGGACTTCCTGCACTGTTTATCGAGTATGGAACACCAACGCAAAAGGCTGATCCATTCATAAGGCCTGCGATTACTAAGAACACACCAAAAGCCAGGAAGATCCAAAAGAAAGTATTAAATGATATTTTAGGGGAGCTTGAAAAATGAACATAAGAGATTTACTTATAAGTCAATTAAAAACTGCACTATCACCTGAACTGCCAGCGCTTCCTTACGATGTCAGGCTTCAAGGATCATACGCAGATGATGAGCCGCTTCCTGAATCATTCATTACATACTTGATTGTGGATAGTCCTGATAAATCATTTTATGGCAGCAATCCTATGCTTACAAATCATCTTATTCAGATTGTATTTTATTCAAAGAAGATGAGCTTAATCAATACTGTACCTGATCAAATAAACGTAAGGCTAAAGATGGCCGGATTTATACGAAATGGAAAAGGTAGAGATGTAGCGTTTAATGCCGAGCATTACGCATGGCAAATAGATTATAACTACACAGAAAGGAATATATAATATGACTTTAAAATACGAAGAATATCAAGGCTTTGATTCATTGTATTACGCAGAAGTCACCAAAGACGATGCCACAGGTTACACTGCAGGAACACCGAAGATCCTTGCTCCAGCAGGTGAAATTGGTGTATCGACAGAACGTGCATCTGCACCAAGACATTATGACAATCAAGTATATATGGTTATCAATAATGAAGGCGCTGATGAAGTAACATTGACAGTTCCTGTCCTTCCGATCGCACAGTTTGGTGAATTGCTTGGTAAGGTAGTTGATGCGGCAACCGGTGCATTGTTTGACTCAGGTGATGTTGTAACTAAGTATTTTGCAATTGGATATCGACTACGCTTCACTGACGGAACATACCGCTATGTATGGCGTTTAAAAGGCACATTCAGACAAGATGAAGAAAGTGCTAAGTCAAGAGATAATTCAACCGATACAAATAACGCTCAATTGATTTTCACAGGTATTCAAACTAAGTTTAAATTTGATATGCCGGATGAATCAAAAGCGCCAGGTAAACAGATCGTAGTTGATGAACGTGATGGATTAGCGAATGTCACAAGCTGGTTCGTAAACGTTGTTACACCTGAAAATATCACACCAGTGACACCATAAAGAGGTGAATTAAATGAATTCAACAATCAATTTAAAGATCTATGGTGATGACGATGAAGTCATTGCAGAGTTTGAAACTAAGAGGCTGCGTTGGGGAGTTGTTGAAGATTGTATCGATCTACAAGAACAACTAAGCGGAAAATCTGACAAAGACAAGATTATTTCGATGCGAAAATTAGTTCAAATGGTATTTCCAAAACTTACTGATGAACAGATCCGATTGGCAGATGTCAATGATATAAAATTATGCTTCTTCCAAATCGTCAACATGGTCAAAAAAATTGAAGGTGCTGAAGGAAAAAAGGAATAAACGGTGAGGTCGAACAATCGGCTTCACCGTTATCTGAAATTTTGTTCGATATAGTCGTAAGCCTATGCAGTGCCTTCCCATCTTTAAGTCCGTTCATTATTCGTGAAACGGATGCGGATGAAGTAATAATACTCATAAATAAACTGACTAAAAAAGGAAGAAAAAAAGCTCCTGTTAAGTCACAAAAGATAAGAAAAAAAGTATATGCAGATGAAGCTGATTGGTGTTAATTAAAGGCAGGTGATCAACATGGCAGATGATGTAATTGGTGGAAAATGGCAGTTAGATGTAACAGACTTAAAAGCAGGATTGTCAGAAGCAAACCGGCTTATTCGTATTTCTGAAACCGAATTCAAGGCGACAGCTGCATCTCTTGGCGATTGGTCAAAGAGTGCTGATGGATTAACCGCAAAGATTAATTCATTAAATACCATCGTTGATGTACAAGAACAAAAGGTATCTGCTTTAAAAGATCAATATAAACTTGTATCAGCTGAACAAGGCGAGAGTTCAAAAGCAGCTCAAGACCTTGAAATTAAAATCAATAATGAAACAGCAGCACTTAATAAAAATAAGCTTGAGCTTGATCAGACTAAGTATTCATTAGAAAACTTTGGTTATGAATCGAAAGAAACAAAGAAGGCACAGGAAGAGCTTAAGAAGAAAACAGATGAGCTATCCACTTCTATGAATGACTTTGCTAAAAAAGCTCTTGCAGCAGTTACCGCCGCAGCTTTAGCAACCGCAGGCGCAATCTTTAAACTTGCAACCGATGCCGGAAAATTTGCAGATGACTTGATCACCATGTCAAATCAAACAGGAATATCCGTTCAGCAGCTCCAGGAATTAGAATATGCATCACGCTTTGTTGATGTATCCGTTGAAACAATGACAGGATCCATGAACAAGATGACACGAAGCATGGATGATGCCAGAGATGCAATGCTAACCGGAAAATTAAATGAGCAAGCACAAGCATATCAATCGCTTGGTGTTACAATCACAAATGCAGATGGTACGCTTAGAAATAACAAAGATGTGTGGTATGAAGTAGTTGATGCACTCGGTCGAGTAACCAACGAAACAGAACGTGATTCACTTGCGATGACACTTCTTGGCAAATCCGCAACTGAACTTAATCCGCTAATAAAAGCAGGATCGGATGAACTTGCAAGATTATCTGATGAAGCTCATACAGTAGGAGCTGTCGTATCTGATGAAGGTGTTACAGCACTTGGTGAGTTTGACGATAATATGGAAACCTTAAAGGCATCCACTCAAGGGTTATTGAATGAAGCACTTGCAGAACTTATGCCTGTTATCAATGAACTTATAGATGATCTAAAAGAGAATATGCCAGGCATCGTTGATAACATTAAAAGCTTTATAACATTCGTCATCGATAATGGGCCAGGCATTGCAGCTGTAATAGGCGGCATTGCAACAGGCTTATTGACTTGGAATGTGATATCTATGATTTCAGGCTTAGTCAAAACAATACAACTGTTCCAAAAGGCAAATGAAGGTGCAACAGTAGCTCAAGCGCTTTTAAACGTTGTTATGAATGCAAATCCAATAGGAATTATTATAACCGCCATTGCTGCACTCGTTGCAGGCATTATGATACTATGGACAACCAATGAAGATTTCAGAGAAGCAGTTAAAAAAATATTCGGTGATATTGTCGAATTCATCGGTAAGGCAGTTGATAACATTGTCAAATTCTTTACTGAAACAATCCCAAACACTTTAAAGAATGTTGGTAAGTGGTTTGCGGATGTCGGTAAAAACATCGTTGAAGGTGTATGGAATGGTATAAAAAATATGGGTACTTGGATCGCCGATAAAGTTAAAGGCTTCTTCACCGGAATCGTTGACGGAGTAAAAGACTTACTCGGTATTCATTCACCATCGAGAGTATTTGCAGGCATCGGCGAAAATATGGCAGCCGGTCTTGGAGTAGGCTTTGCAAATGAGATGGATGGCATAAATAAAGACATTCAGAACGCAATCCCTACAAGCTTAGGAAATGTATCAGTAAATGCAAATGGTTCAGGTAGTGGAGTTGCAACCGGTTCAGGTGTTAATTTTGTACAGAACATCTATTCACAAAAAGCACTCAGTCCATATGAAGTCTATCGTCAAACTAAAAACGCAAGCCAGGTCATGGCATTATCATTAGTCAAGGGGTGATCTAAATGAATTACATTAAAGTAACGAATGACAAAGGCACATCCCTTGTCATTGATAATACAAATAATTATTCACTCATTGATATTATTGGATTAAATCCACCAAAGGCTAATATCAACCGGACTATGATTGCAGGATCCGATGGATCATCTGTAGTCAATACATATGTTCAAGATCGTAACATCGTAATGACACTGCAGCTCATGGGTGATATCGAAGCAAACCGCCTGGCGCTTTATGACATCTTTAAAATTAAGCGCAATGTTACCTTCCTTTATTCATCCAATCTAATCGAAGCAAAGATTCAAGGATATGTTGAAGCGGTAGAAGTTCCGCCGATGGTATGGCCTGTTAAAGCATTAATTTCATTAATCTGTCCGCAGCCATACTTTGAAGCATTAGAAAACATTATCGCTGATATAGCATCGATTAATGCGCAGTTTTCATTCCCTCTCGAACTTATATCAGGCGGTATTGAAATGGGCATCATCAATCCTTCACAGGCGATTAATGTACTTAATCCAGGCGACATTCCAGTCGGTATGATAATTACATACAGAGCAACCGGTGCAGTCGTAAATCCAAAGATTATTAATACACATACGCTTGAATTCATCGAGTTAACCACTTCAATGGAATCAGGTGATGTGATCACAATCAGCACTGAAACAAATAAGAAACGTATCCAGCGCATCAGAGATGGCGTTGTGTCAAACTTATTCAATGCATTAGTACTTGGATCAACATTCCTTCAATTATCAGAAGGTGACAACGTTCTATACGTTTCAGCGCAAAGCGGATCATCAGCGCTTCTTGCGGATATCCAGTATATTCCTAAATACAGTGGGGTATAAAGATGGAACTATATATCTACGATAGAAATCTTGAAATGGTCGGTATAATCGATACCGCATCTGATGTGATATGGCATCGCAGATATTTTACATCCGGTGACTTTGAGATTCATACACCGGCCACAGATATCACACTTGAATTAATAAAGAAACAGTACATTATTAAAAAATCTGATTCTGTTGAGTTTGGAATAATTGAAAGTTTAATCCTTGAACAACGTGAAGATGGCGAGTATATAAAGGCATCCGGTCGCTTCGGATCATCTCTTCTTGGAAGGCGCATCATCATGGAGCGCACAACGTTAAATACCACAGTTGAAGAAGCCATGCGTGAGCTTGTGTACAATAACGCAATCGATATATCAGGACTTCTATTATTCAGTGATACTTTATTATTCAGTGATGATCTTCTGTTCGTTGCAAATAGATCAATACCAAAGCTTGAACTTGGCGATGTAAACGGATATACAGAAGAAGTATCATTCCAGGTAACTTATAAAAACCTTCTTGTGAAGCTTGAAGAATTAGCAAAGACGAGCGGCATATCGTATCGGATCAGATTTGACGATATCAACAAGAAATTTATATTTGAAACATACAAGGCACTTGATCGATCCGCAGCACAAAGTGTTAATCCAAGAGCGATATTCAGCAATGATTATGAAACACTGTTAACATCAACGTATCAGACAACCGATCAGCAGCATTCAAATGTGGTGCTGGTAGGCGGTGAAGGTGAAGATGAATTAAGGAAGCTTGTGACATTAGGCGGTGATGAAGGCCTTGACCGATACGAAGTATTCGTTGATGCAAAAGATATCCGCATGGAAGATGGAATGACACTTGAAGAATACAATGCGTTATTATCTCAAAAGGGTTATGAATCATTGATACCAGTGTCTGAATGGTTTGAAGGCAATGTTATATCAAACGGAAATTTAATTTATAAGACAGATTATGACTTAGGCGATATCGTAACCATCGAAAATAGTAAATGGGGAATACGCATCAACGTAAGGATCACAGAAATCACTGAAGTATACGATGCAAATGGAGTAACCATTGTCCCTATATTCGGTAGTACGCTTCCATTAATTAGCGATATAATTTCAATAGTAAGAAGTGTTTAAAATTTAATTAGGAAGGAGTGACATATATGTCAGTTAGAAGTGGATTCTTTAATTCAGTCGGTGGCGATCGTGTATACTCAGCTTCTGAATTTGCTGAATATTTTGCAGCATTTATCGGAAATGGCGTATTCCCTGAACCATTAACATCCTTGCAAATCCAAGCCGATACCGGAATGAATCTCAAAGTAAAAGCCGGTAAAGCCTGGATCAACGGATTCTTTATTGTCAATGATTCAGATTATACAGAAGCTATCACAGCAGATGCGGTGCTTAATCGCATTGATCGATACGTTGTCAGATTGCATTTTGCAAACCGCACCATGTCGATTGTAAGGAAGGCAGGCACAGCTGCATCAAGTCCGGTAGCTCCAGCAGTTACACGTGATGCGGAAATGTATGAATTATCACTTGCATTGATCCAGGTCAACGCAGCCATTACATCGATCACATCCGGAATGATCACCGATACGAGAACTGATACTGATGTATGTGGATATGTCGCATCGACAATCACAAACCTTCCATATCAAACACCAAACAGAGTGCTTGTATCAGATTCATCAGGTGCGCTCAGTGTAAGCGAAATAACAACCACAAAGATTGGATATCTATCCGATGTAACATCAAACATTGGAGCGCAACTAAATGCAAAGCAATCGACAATCACAGGCGCTGCAAGCACAGTTGTAGCAAGTAACCTGACTGCTGCACGTGTGGTCATTACGGATGCAAATGGAAAAATCGCAGCATCAGCATCTGTTAATACAACAGAGCTATCATATTTGATTGGTGCATCAAGCAACATTCAAACACAATTAAACGCAAAGCAGGCAACCATCACAGGTGGCGCAAGTACGATTGTATCAAGTAACCTTGCAACCAATAAAGCGCTTGTATCTGATGCAGATGGTAAAGTCGCAGCAAGTGCTGTAACCGCATCAGAAATAGGATTCCTGGCAGGAGTCACATCCGGTATTCAATCGCAAATAGATGGCAAGCTTGGATCAACAGCACAAGCTGCAGATTCATTAAAGGTAGGCGGCAAGAAGATCACAGTCGGAACATCAGCTCCAGCATCACCAGCAGTTGGCGATGTTTGGATTGATACGAATTAGGCGGTGATGATATGGCTGAAAAAACATTTGGTTTATATTTGTCAGAGGAATTTCCAGGAAAAACATTGGGATATGTATGGGGTGGTGTTCCTAATTATGCGAATGTATATCGGCGTGCTGTTATGCCTGAAGGCGGATATGTAACAAAATTATATTTTGGTGTAAACCGATATGCAAGTACAGATAATCCAATCGTATATGGCGTGATTCGAAATAGATTAACAGGCGCAATAATTGCACAATCTGTTGCTAAAACAACGTGGGGTTCTTCAATATTAGATGGGAATTATGGTGTCGCTGTATTTGATTTTACAAGAACATATATACCAGCAGGAACTGAACTATGGATTGGTATAAGTCGAGATTCAAACGATGCTAACAGAAGAACAGCTATATTTTATAGACAACCATATGCAGGCGAAATCATTGAATATAACGATGTAAGTCAAGACACACCACCGGCAATATTTACACCTACCGGATCAATCACTGATAAATATATACCGTTCAGAGTTTTCTATGAATCAGGCGGTCAAATGAAGGTATGGGATGGAAGTGCAAATATACCTAAACCGGTTAAAGTATGGAATGGTAGTGCATGGGTTCAAAAAGTAGTTAAAGGATGGAATGGTTCTATTTGGAAAGAAAGCAATAGCTAAAGGAGTGATCATATGGAAAAATTATTATTATTAATTATCTTAGGTTCAGTAATCGCTAACTATCTACTCGGAGTGATCAAGTCAATCGGAAATGGATTTGATCCTAAATTATTTTGGAAGGGATTAATGAATTTAATTAAACGTGAGATTGCTTTGTTGTTCATAATTGGAACGTATATCATCTTTAAAGACATTGACTTGTTTGGAATCCTATACACTCCAATTGCTTATTTTTTATTAACACTATCAACTGTTTATTTTGTGAATGGATTACTTGTAAATGCCTGCAGCATACTTGGATTTGAAAACATCAAAGTATTAAGTGAGCTTGATAATGAGTTTAAAAAGTTAATGAATAAATCATTCTTCAAAGCAGAGGTGACTGATTAATGGAATTAAAATACATTGATATTTCAACTCATCAAAAGAATGTTGATTATGCAAAAGTTAAAGCTGATGGTGTACAAGGTGTAATCCTTCGTGCAGGATTTACCGGATATGGATCATCAAAGTCAAAACGCAAAGATGAAATGTTTGAAAAGCATTACGCAGGATTTACAGCAGTAGGCATTCCAATTGGTGTATATTATTATTCATGCGCATACTCGCCTGAAGAAGCGATCATTGAAGCAATGAAAACATTAGAGATCATCAAAGGAAAAAACATTCAGCTTCCTGTATGGTTTGACACTGAAGATTCGCATGATGTGAATGAAGAAGGACTTGCAACAGTCAACCAAAGAACGATTGGTAAAGTTAAATTAACTGAAACAGCACTTGCGTTCCTTGAAACAATTAAAAAGGCAGGATATGTAGCTGGTATATACGCTTCAACATCATGGCTTAATAATCAGCTTGATATGAGTCAACTCAAAGAATTTGATGTGTGGGTAGCTCATTACAAAGCAGCAAGACCAACATATAAAGGCGCATATACAATGTGGCAGTATGCATCTGATGGATCCGTTGACGGAATTGCAGGAAACGTTGATATGAATATCTGCTATAAAGATTATCTAAGCAATCAACCTGAAGCACCAAAGCCTATTGATCCTAAACCTACAATACCAAGCGCAGCAATCAAAGTCGGCGATGTAGTCAATCTATTCGGCGTTAGGTATGCAACCGGACAGAAGATTCCTACATGGGTAAAATTGAGAAAACATACTGTTGCTCAATTAAAAGATGATCGTGCTTTGCTTAAAGAAATCACGTCATGGGTATTTATAAAAGATATTAAAAAGGTATAAGATTATGGATCAAGCTACATTCACCGGAATGCTTATTAGTTCAATTGCTGCGTTAATAGTAGTTATCGGATACTTTGGTAAAGGCGCATGGGCATTGTCTGAATCAATTACTCAATTACGAGAAACAATGAAACAGATAGTAGAAACATCAAAAGACCATGACTGCATACTCGAAAAGCATGAAGATATGCTAAACAAGCACGATAAAGAAATCGCATTATTAAAAAGATAAAGCCACTAAATAAAGTGGCTTTTTATTATGCTTGATACATCTTGAAATAGTCGTACATATCCAACCTTGAAAAGACAAAAGGTATAGTTAGGTACGCTTTATCTCCACCAACCTTATCTTGTGTCGCTTCAGATTTAACTGAAGCGGCACTTTTACTTTTACTATGGTTAAATGGATCCACTTTGAAAATCACTTCAATGTCATCAGCGTTGATGATGATCCTATCAACCAAGACATCAATCATGGCCTTCTTTACATTGTCATCTGCTTCATCAAGTTTAGTACGCAGATCATACATATATAACTTAATTTTTTCAAGCTCGATCACATCACCGGATGTATCGCCAAGCTCGCTTATTCTTTTTTCATATGATTCAATCTCTGCTTTTATCCTGTTTGTTTTCTCGCCAATCATGGACTTGTCGATCATGCCTTCAAGGTATAAATCAAATAGTTTATCAACCTGTATTTTGAGTCCATCACGTTTGCGTTTAAGATCATTCACAAGATCCCTATTGATTGATGTTGCTTCCATGATCATGTCGTAAATCATCCTTGATAGGCGGTCAATGGCGCTGTCACTCAATATATTATCCTGGATACGATCCATTACATACTGTTCTATATAATCAGCTCTTAGCGGCTTATTATCGCATCCTGAATGCATTGATTTTGAAACACACTGATAATTATAATATTTCTTACCTTGTCTTGAACGGAAATATGACGATCCAACATAAGCGCATCCACACTTACCGCATTCAAGCTTACCGGTTAGAAGATATACACGCTGCGCATTCATTCTTGGCTTTATGTTTGAATTCAGCTTGAACTGAACATTGTTCCAAAGTTCATCGGATATAATGCGTGGCATAGCATCATCAATCCTGGTTATTTGATCATCACTTTTGAATTTGTGGTTACCATTTTTCTTTGACTGCCGCTTATTATAGGTATACCTTCCGATGTACTTTTCATTGCGCAGGATCTCATATATGCTGTTTTTACCGAATGTCTTACCAATCTTTGTTTTATATCCTTTTAAATTCAAATGATCGCATATCATACCATAACCATAATCATTGGCGTACATTTCAAAAATGATCCTTACAGATTCAGCTTCAGTATCATTTATCTTATATGACAGATCCTTATTAACATCATATCCGAGTGGTGGCCTTCCTCCATTATGCCTGGCCTGCAGTGCATTCTCATTCAGGCCTTTTTTTACTTCCCTTGATAAGTTCTTTGAAAAATACTCCGCCATACCTTCAAGGACTGATTCGAGTATGACAGATTCAGGACTGTCATCCAGCTGTTCCATTACGGATAAAAGCGAAACATCATTCATCCTTAACTCACGCTTATAAAATGCGCTGTCGTAGCGATTACGAGCGAACCTGTCCAATTTATGCACAACAATGTATTTAAACGTTCCAAGCTTTGAATCATCTATCAACTGTAGGAATTGATCACGCTGGTCTGTCGTAGCACTAAGCGCTTCATCCTGGTATATCCTAACTATGTTATAACTATTCTTATCACAATAGTCTTTAATCGCTCGGAGCTGCGCATCGATTGATTCCTGTCTTTGATTCTCGCTTGAATATCGGACATAAGCTGCAACATTCAATACTTCCATCCCCTTTATACTTGCAGCATGATCCGCCGCAACGATATTTAAAGCCTGCTTTTACAATGCCTAAATCAGCAGTCTTGCATTCATCAGTCTTTTCTTTAATAATTTCAATTACCTTATTCTGATCCTGCTTGGATATATTTTCATTAACAAATATTAAAAGTCCTTGTTTGCTTCTGAAGAAACAACCAAGCAGCGAATCAGAATAAGATGTTCTTTGTATCATAGTAGGTTCATTGCGATGTATCACCTTTGTTTGAAACCGCACTAATTTCCCCATAATCATGCTCCTTAGACTTCAAGTACATCCGCATCAAGTCCTGGTATATTTTATCTTTGTCAATTTCGGATATACTTTGAGAATTAAAAAAATCAGTTGCTCTTGATAGAAGTTCAAACATATTCTTTTCAGGTGCTGTGTCGAGAAGATAATCAATCGTAACATTGAAGAATTTAGCAAGGATGATTGTCATGTCCATATCCGGTACTCTTCTTCCAACCTCCCAGTTTGTAATTGTTGATCGTGATACTTCGAGCTTATCGGCAAGCTCTTGTTGTGTCATTTTTTTAGATCTTCTCAATTGTTTTATCCTCAATTCAAATCCCATTTTTTAATCATCCATTCTAAAAAAAATTTTATAATTAATTATATCTTAAATGTGTCAAATAGTAAACACAAAAAACCGAAATGTGTTGATGTAATTAAGTTGCAACTAATTTAAAATATATGTTGACATTGTGACACAGTTTGATACAATAAGGTTATCAAAGGACACAAAGTCCAAAAGAGGAACAAAATGACAAGTATCTTGATGAATTGCTACTATGACGGATTAACAATCGAACAAGCAAAAGAATTTATACGAGATTGTTATAAAGAAGAAGTGACTGAGAAACAAATCAAAAGAGCTAAACTTATTATTATGAATTGTGAAAAGAAAGAATGGAAGTAAAATAAAAACCGTTTAGGTTAAGGAGCAACCATGTTAGACGAAATTTATACAGCAATTGAAAATGAATTAGGTTACGATCACGAAATTAAATACTTGGATGGAACTGAAAACGGCATGATCATCACAATCGATGGGGAACAATACCTCATTCAAAAGAGATAGGAGTAAGAATATGATGTACAAAGGTAAACGTTATAGATTAACACAAGGATTTAGATTCTTCCTATTATGCCTTATGGTTATATGTGCTGGATTCATAGAAGGCGCTGTTGATTTTAATGGTATTCTATTTTGGTTTGTTATCGCATTAGTTCCAGGCATTATAATGCTTGCTATGTAGACAAGCTTATTTTTTTAACCAAATTGGTGTCAAAATGAAACATAAACAATAGTCAATGAGTAAAAGGTGAAACAATGACAAAGCATACAAAAGAAGAATTAAAAATATTTCAAGCAATGGATTTAGATATGAAGATTGAAATAGCAGAAGCAAGGATACTTGAGTTTTATCACAAACTTAATGGCAAAGTATATATTTCGTTTTCAGGTGGTAAAGATAGTACAGTTTTACTTCATTTAGCGAGAAGCATATTTCCAAATATTGAAGCAGTGTTCTGTGATACTGGTCTTGAGTTTCCAGAGATTAAGCAGTTCGTAAAGACGTATGATAACGTGACAACAATAAGACCTGAGATGCCATTTAGAAAAGTTATCGAAGAATATGGATATCCAATAGTATCAAAAGAAGTAGCTGACACCATTTATTATGCAAAGAAAAATCCTGATGGCTTCCGTTATAAGCAAAAACTTAGTGGTGAGTTAAAAGGTAAAAGTAAATATGATCAATCAAAATGGAAATACTTACTTGATGCACCATTTGATGTGAATGCAAAATGCTGTGCAGTTATGAAAAAAAGACCATTCAGTAAATTCACAAAAGAAACAGGCAAATATCCTATCATTGGAACTACAGCAGCTGAAAGTATGCTGCGCGAACGTGCATGGATTATGAATGGATGTAACACATTTAAAGATGGTAAAAATAAAAGTCAGCCATTATCCGTATGGACAGAGAAGGATATAAAAGAATATATCGATAGGTTTGATATAAAACTTGCTGATCCATATTATATGGGTTACACACGCACTGGATGCATCTATTGTGCATTTGGTGCGCATCTTGAAAAGCATCCTAATCGTTTTCAAAATCTACAAAGAACGCATCCTAATTTGCATGAATATTGTATGAAATCTAAAGAATTAGGCGGACTCGGAATGGGACAAGCTCTTGACTACATTGGTGTTAAGTATACAGATGATCAGATGAATATTTACGATTTTATAGATGAAAAGGAAAAGAACAAGAGGTGAAACAATGAAACGCAAAAAATTGATTGCAAGAAGAAAAGCATTAAAGATGACACAAACAGATGTAGCAAAGAATACAGGACTTGACCGGTCATATTACACGATGATTGAAACTGGCACAAGAACACCATCCGCATCAGCGTGGCAAAGAATATTCAAAGCATTAAAGATTAATGAATCTGAAATGGGGGGTTACTTGATTGAACCGATTAATTAAATCTAAAACATCGGACAAGCCTATTAATTACGATCACTTAGCAAGAGTCATAGCAAAGTTATACAAGGAAGCGAGGTGCAAAGATGAACAAAAAAGAGATGATTGCAAAGCTGGATGAGTTCATCACAGAACTTAGATATCAAGAAAAGGCGGATCGTACACTCAGTAAGTACAGATCAGATGTGATGAAGTTTATTGACTTTGTAAAACATGACAACGACATAACAAAAGATGATGTACTTGATTACAAGAAAAAGATTACATCCGGATCATACAAAGCAAGCAGTATTAATTCATACATAGTCGCTGTCAATAAATTTCTTAGATGGTGCGGTAACGATAATCTAAAAGTTAAAAAATTAAAGTTGCAACAAAAGAGCAGCATTGATGACATCGTCAGCCTAAGCGATTATAAAAGGCTGCTGCGCTTCGCAAAGAAGCTCGGACATGATGACATCTACATGATAATGAAAATCATCGCAACGACCGGAATCCGCATCGGTGAGCTTAAATTCTTTACAGTTGAAGGAATAAAGACATTCTATATCCATGTGAGAAAAAAAGGTAAAGACAGGGATGTGATCCTAACGCAAGAATTAGCGAGAGAACTTAGAAAATATTGCAGAGAACATAAGATACAAGATGGCGAAATATTTAAACTAAGTGATTCAACCATATGGCGGCGCATGAAAAAGATCGCTGGCGCTTCTAAAGTTAAAAAAGACAAAGTACATGCGCACAGCTTCCGGCATCTATTCGCTAAAGAATTCTATGAAGAATATCGAGATGCAATGGAGCTTGCCGATATCTTAGGTCACAGTTCACTTGAAACCACCAGGATATATACACGATCCACCAATGAAGAAAAGCGCAAGAAGCTTGAGAGGATGAAAAAGAAGGGGTGAAGTTATGAGAACTTTAAATAGCAGTGATATTGAATTTTTAAAAGCATTACAAGAAGAGATGAATACACAAGCACATGACTGTCAAGCAGATCCAAGATTTTGGGTTGTTGCTCAAGATGAAAAGATGGTTTCAAACATAGATTACTGTGATGGATGCATTTTAATCAATAATGAGGGAACTGAGATTGGAGAAACAATTGAAGAAGTAAAAGAATTTTTTAAAGATAATCTCGAACAAGAGGATTACGATTCATTAAATTTATCTGAATTTGATAATGATGAGTACGCTGACTTGGAAGATATTGCAAGGCACTTAAATCACGCATATCCTGATTCAGGTTATCAAGTTTGGTATTACCGAAATGTTCATGTAATTAAAGAAAATACATTCTTCTTAACTAAGCGTGAGTGCAAAGAGCATATTAAAGCAAATTATTATCATTACAACAAAACAGTTCATTCATATGCGATGACTGCATGGCGAAGTCCACAAGTCGAGAAGCTATACGAAATAATTAAAAATGCCGATTTAAGTGGATTATTAAAAGGTGGTGAATAAAAGATATGGATTACTATGAATCAATACCAATCGGCAGACAAAACGCTGTATCAAGATTAGAGCTTAGCATCTTATGGAATGTATCAGATCGATGGGTTAGAAGAATCATTAAAGATTTAAGAGCGAGTGATAATGGTGATGATTTTGTAATCGTATCAACATCGCATCAATCCGGATATTACAGATCAAATGAACGTGATGATATTATTTTATTCAAAGAAGAAGTATCAAAACGTGCAAAGCATACATTCATTCCGCTTAGAAAAGTTAACCGGATACTTGGAGTGCATGAAGAGCAGGCATCATTTACAAACAATCTGAAGATGGCGAGGATGGAAGCAAAGCTAAAAGGTGATGATGTTATTCCATACTTTAAAAAAATTGATCCACGCTTCGATAAGAGTTTATTATCAAAAATTGAAAACGGATTATGTATGCCAAATCCTAATCAACTCGTTATAATGTCTAAGCTCTACAACAAGACAATTGAAGAGTTAATAGGGTTTAGTATAGTGAATATCTAAACAACGCTTTAAAGGCAGTTGCAACCGCCTTAAAATGCAAAGTATTAATAACATATTACTTTGAAGGGAGTGAAACAATGGGAACGATAAGAATTATAAATACTGATTTATGGGTTGATCCTTTAATTCAAAAGGACTTCACACCTGAAGATAAATTATTTTGGGTATACCTTCTAACTGGTCCAAGAACAACGCAGCTTGGAATATATCAAGTATCACCACAACAGATTGCATTTGACTTAGGCTTTAGTGATGATACCGCAGAAAACCTTATATCAAGATTTCAAGAATACCATAATCGGATTATATACGATTATCAAAATTGCGAAGTTGCAATATTAAATTATTTAAGATGGAGCATCGTAAAAGGTGGAAAGCCGGTTGAAGATTGTTTAAAGGCTGAACTTAAAAAAGTAAAGAATAAAGGTTTGGTTAATGATGTTTATTGTCATTTACTTGAACATATGGATGAAAAGCAAAAACCATTTAATAAAACTATTCTTGAAATATTAAATGAATATCTTATTGATAATGCTAATGACAATGACAATGAACGAATCGTACCACGAATCGTAAATAGCATTAATACATTCAAAAATTATTCAGGTGATGATGTCGATTTATTAGAAACTTTGAATGAATTTGAAAAGATGCGCAAAAAGATTGATAAGCCTATGACAGAAAGAGCAAAAGCTCTATTGTGTAAAGAATTGGACAAGCTAAAAGAAAAAGGTGAGGACATAAAAGCCTGTATAAATCAAAGTATACTTTATGACTGGCAAGGAGTATTTCCAATGAAGAGGGGTGACAATAATGGAGTCAATCAACAACTTAATAAACCAAATGAAAGTACAGGCGGATGGAACGTTACACCATCGGTTAAAGTATGACGAATACCAGGTTGAATCATACAACCAATCAAAAGGTGATCTAACCGGACATGAATGCGATGTGTGCAAAAATAAAGGCTACATCATGTATATCAAGGATGGATATCAAACACTCAAAGAATGCGAATGTATGCCGCTTAGACGTAATCAGCAGATCATAAGTAAAAGTGGACTTGCAAAGCTTATATCTGATTACACATTTGACCGGTTCAACGCTAAAGAAAAATGGCAGCAGCACATCAAAGAGTCAGCATTAAGATTCATCAATGATACGCATGGTAATTGGTTCTTTATAGGTGGACAAGTTGGAGCTGGTAAAACGCACATATGCACAGCGATAGTTAATGAGCTTATGAATAAAGGCAATGAATCCCTTTATATGTTATGGCGAGATGAAATCGTAAAGCTTAAATCATTCAACAATGAAAACTACGACTATGAAAATCAAGTGTACAAGCTCAAAACAAAGAAGGTTCTGTACATAGATGACTTCTTTAAATCAGAGCGTGGAAAAATGCCGACAACTGCTGATATTAACATTGCATTTGAGATATTAAACTATCGTTACAACAACAAAGATTTAATCACAATATTCAGTTCAGAGCGCACGATAAATGAGCTGCTTGAAATTGATGAAGCAATTGGATCCAGGATTTATCAGATGTCTAAAAAATACTATATTGAAGTTTCTCAGGATAAAAATAAAAACATGCGAATGAAAGGAATGTGAGTTGATGAGAAAGTTTAAAAAAGAAGTAGATTATTATCTTTATAACCACCAGGAAGTCAAACAAAGCAATGATTCCGGTGATAAGAAATGGGCAGAGATTATTGATAAGATCATTGAAAAATATGAAGGTACTGACATGGGAAACCTTATCCGGTACAAGTATAAAATGAAGCTGACTGAACCAAAGATATGTAACCTTCTGCACATAGAAGCAACGACATACTATGCCTGGTGTAACAAGGTAATCAATGAGATCACATTAATGGCAGCTTACGAGAGATTAATCATTCCATTTTAAATAAAAATTTGAGCATAAGAGGTGTATATAATTGTTGTTTGAAAAAAGGAAGTTAACTGAATTAAAGTATGCAAGTTACAATCCAAGAAAAGCGCTGCAGCCTGGCGATCCTGAATACGATAAGATAAGGCGCAGTATTCAAGAGTTTGGATATGTTGATCCAATCATTATCAATAAAGACAATACGATCATAGGCGGCCATCAAAGAGCAACTGTACTACAAAATATCGGATTTGATGAAGTCGATGTTGTTGTGGTTGAAGTCGATAAAACCAAAGAGAAGGCCTTAAACATTGCGCTCAATAAAATAAGTGGCGAATGGCAGATGGACAAGCTCAAAGACTTACTTGAAGAATTGGAATCACAAATTGACTTAGGCATCACCGGATTTGAAGATGATGAAATAATTGAGATCCTTGCAAAGATGGATACTTCCACCGCATCAGATGATGACTTCGATGTTGATGATGCACTGAATGACATTGACGAGCCTAACGCAAAGCTTGGCGATGTATACGAGCTTGGCGATCACCGGTTGATGTGTGGCGATAGTACAGAGCTTGAAGATGTTAAAAAGCTGATGAATGGATGCCTGGCTGATTTGATTGTTACGGATCCGCCATACAATGTGAATTATGGCGAAAAGGCGAAGATGCTGGATCATTACCAAAAGGGACATCGAAACACCAGGAAGATACTAAACGATAATATGGATGATGCATCATTCTATAACTTCTTATTCGATATGTACGCAGTTGCATACATTAACATCAAAGAAGGCGGAGTTGTATATGTATTCCATAGCGACACCGAGCGCAAGAACTTTACAAGCTCATTCCTGGATGCAGGCTTTAAATTATCAGAAGTCCTGATATGGGTTAAGAATTCACTTGTACTAAGTCGCCAGGATTATCACTGGAAGCATGAACCAATCATTTATGGATGGAAGGAAGGCGCAGGCCATTACTTCGTAGATGATCGCACACAATCTACTGTATTCGATGATTCAATGGTTATCGATAAGATGAAAAAAGAAGAGCTGGCGGATATGTTAAAACAGATCATCAGCAGTATTCAAACAACCACGCTATATGAAAACAAGCCGCAAAAGAATGATATCCATCCAACCATGAAGCCTGTATCGTTATGCGGAAGGCTTATAAAAAACAGCAGTAAACCAAAAGAAATAGTATATGAGCCATTCGGCGGTAGTGGTTCAACACTTATAGCAGCAGAACAATTAAACCGCAAATGTTATTGCATGGAGCTTGATCCTAAGTATGTTGATGTGATCATAAAACGATGGGAAGAGCATGCAGGAAGCAAGGCAGTAAAACTGACGTAATAAAAGGAAAATATGACTGAACAAAACAACGATATTTCATTCAGAAAAAAAGATGACACCAAGATTAAGTATGAACTGTTTAATGATCATTTTCAGAATTATAAAAGATACCACATTCCAAAGGCGCAGCTTGTAATAGCTGATATACCTTACAATTTAGGCAATAACGCTTATGCATCAAGTAATGAATGGTATGTTGACGGTGACAATAAAAACGGTGAATCAGATAAGGCAAATAAGCAATTCTTTGATACCGATAAAAACTTCAACATCGCAGAGTTCATGCACTTCTGCTCAAAGATGTTAATTAAAGAGCCTAAAGAAACAGGCAAAGCGCCATGCATGATTGTATTCTGTTCGTTTCAACAATTACAGATGGTAATCGAAAACGCAAAGAATCATGGGTTCAATAATTACATACCGATCGTATTTATCAAAAAGTCGAGCGCACAAGTATTAAAAGCAAATATGAAGATTGTAGGCGCAACAGAATACGGACTTGTATTGTATCGTGAAAAACTACCAAAGTTTAATAACAATGGAAAGATGGTACTAAATTGGTTTGAGTGGGAAACAGATGGTAAATATCCGAAGCTCCATCCAACACAAAAGCCTATACCAGTGCTTAAAAAGTTAATTAGTATATTTACAGATTATGGCGATGTTGTAATTGATCCGGTTGCTGGAAGCGCATCGACACTAAGAGCAGCAGCCGAATTAAATCGCAATAGTTATGGATTTGAAATAAAAAAAGAATTTTGTGAACAAGCAAAAAAACGAATGTTAAATGACATTCCGATGACGTTGCTTCTATAAAGGTTTTAAATGATATGAACTATACAGAAATGATGAATTGGCTACGTATCGAGTTTCCACAATGTGCATGGCTTGAAAGCACTGTATTTGGAAACAGATGCATTGCAGCTTACATTGGGACTTCAAGAGTGCTTGTAAGGATCACAAAGTCCGGTAAGTTTGGAGTTGACCTTGATAAAAAAGGAAGTCCTTATTCTGAAGCTTGCGAAACAATCGAACAAGTAAGATCCGCTATCATCCAATGTTTAAAGAATATCAGCATTGAATTAGTTGAAGATGTACAAATGACATTATTCTAAAAGAAAAGAGGAAATAAAAATGTTAGTTAAAAGTAAGAATGGCGAAGTAGTAGGCATTTATGAAGTGTTAGTAATTGAGCAGTCATCGATAGATGGATTTACATTGTCAGGGATTACAACCGGTGGCAAGAAGGCAGTAATCAACAAATACGCATCCCTGGAAGCTGCAAAGACTGACTTGAATCAGATCTACCAGGCATTATCAAATCATCAAGGCGGTGTTCACTTCGATGCGCCACAAGTAGAATCAAGCGATGATGAAAAAAGCGTAAATTAAGGATAACTTAAATAATGGAAATTAAAAAAGGAACAATATTAAATATTAATTCAATACATGGAAAGACAACTGTAAAAGCTATAAGTGATTTCGATACAGAAAAAGATGAATGGTGGCCTTGTGTTCTTGAAAGTAAATATTTGAATGGAGTTAGTAGAGATTGGATTAAAGGCGAAGAATACTATCTTAGAAGAGGATTGACAGAAATAATTTCACTCGAAAACGTGTAAAAAAAGGAGTCGATTTTTTCAAAAACTATCGACTCCTAAAAACACACTAAAAAACCAGTGTTTATAAGGCTAAAACAATCAATCCGAGTGTGAAATATAATATTAAGGTTATTTTACACTTGATAATGCTTTAAAAAGATGTAAAATTGTGGTAAATAAAAGGAGTAAATCATGCCAGTAATTTATAAAGAAATATCATTTGAAGAAGTTGTAAAAATATTGAGAAAATCTGAAAAAGAGTTCGCAAATAAAATCTACTATGAACCTAAAAGCAATTCTTTATTAAAAGCAGTTGACTACAGAATGGGTATTGAAGAATGGATAAAGTGCAAGTTTTATATAAGAGTTGAAGAGTAATAATGCTATGACACGAGAAGAACTATTAGCGATTGCTAAGCCGATATTATTCAATACAGAAATGGTAAAAGCAATCTTAGAAGGAAGAAAGAAAGCAACAAGAAGATTGATTAAAACAGATTTACCTGAATTTTTAGGATTTGGGTATGATTGGGTTAGTAAAGACAAAGCGGTTTTTGGGTTTAGTAAATATGGTCATCTTGAAGCATTTAAACCTAAATACAAATTTGGTGACATTCTGTATGTTAGAGAAACATTTGACGAGTATACCGGTGGATATTGTTATAAAGCAGACTGGCAAGGTACACCATGTACGTGGAAACCATCCATACATATGCCTAAAGGCGCAGCTCGAATATTCTTAAAAGTCACTGGTGTAAGAGTTGAAAGACTTCAAAAAATGAATATTGATGATATTAAAAAAGAAGGAATATATGGTAATAATGAACAAACAATGCTACTTCATTTTATAAAACTGTGGGATTCAACAATCAATAAACAAGATTTTAAAAAATATGAATGGTATGCAAATCCTTACGTGTTTGTATATGAATTCGAAGAGGTACAATATGGCGATATCTAAAGAAGAGCTTGAGCTGCGAGAACAGCGCTGCAAAGAAATGAGCAGTTTGCTGTATCAACATCGAATCAGTTTAAAACTGTTATCCAAGTATACGAAGATAGGTCAAAATAATTTATCAGCTTATCGAATTGGTGACTGGCCGATCACTGAAAAAACATTCGAAAAAATAAAAAAAGGCATTGAACAGATCGTTGAATTAGGCATAAACGATAGAGGATATCGAGAAGGCAAAGCCAGGAAACATACCAAAGAAGATCTTGAGCTTTATGCACAAAGGCGAGAACATCTAAGAGAGTTAATCGGTACGAATCATTTATCAGCTCAGTTAATTGCAAATCATTCAGGATTATCAAAAGTCATCATACTAAATTATGCTTCAGGTAAAAACAACATGATGGAAGATAGCTATAATTTACTGGTTGAAACTATTCAGAAGATGGTTAGAATTGGTGTTTACAGTGAATCTAAAAAGCGTGAGCATAAGAGAAAAATAAAGAATGATCCTAAAGATAAACTTGTCGAAGATTGGATGATCGTGCATCTTGGATATCATCGAAATACAATCGTTATAAAAAATGATATACGAGGGCATGAAGATAAATTCATTCAAGAGTTAAAAGAAGCTGGATTTGATTGTCATTTAAGAGATACCGGAAGCGACCACTATGTGGTAGAAGGAACAAAAATAGAACATGATCACAAAAACAGAAGTTAAAGCATTTGTTAGATCAAAGATAGAACGCAATCTAACGATGATCGATCAGTATGGAAGTAAAACCACTAAAGATTTTGTAAAAGCGACAGAAGATGAAAATGAATATTATAATTATCTTCTTGATCTTGTAAATGACTCGCAGCATCTACCAAGCAATATGAATGACTATCAGATCAAGGCACTAAGAACAGCATCAAAGTTAACAAAGCATGAACTGATCTATAATGGTGTACTTGGATTGAATGGTGAATCAGGCGAGCTTGCGGATCTTCTTAAAAAGTCGATGTTTCAAGGTCATCCAATGAATCACGATAAGATGGTTGAAGAGCTTGGTGATGTATTGTGGTATGTTGCGATCCTGGCTAAAGGATTAGGAATGAATCTATCAGAAGTAGCAACCAGGAACATTGAGAAACTGATGAAACGATATCCGGAAGGATTTGATGCAAATCGCAGCATCAACAGGTTTGAAGAAGATGTTTGATATTAAAGAGATTGGAACATTTGAACTATATTTGATACAAAAGCATAGAGTGCCATATGGCTTATATTATCATCAGAGAATCAATGATTTTGTAGCAGTGGATAACACAACAGGACAAGCAATCACTGAAGTGTTTGAAACAAAAGAAATGATGATGGAATGGTTTGAACATAAATCAGAAATAGAGGACATTGAAGCATGGAAACAAAAGATGATGTTAAAAAAGTAAATGAATATCAAGAAGCGTTGGATTGGATAAATGAACATATAACTTGGATTGATTCGAGTGAATTTCCATATAAATATCAGATTATATTCAGAGATTTATTAAATAAATCTATACCTAAAAAACCAGTATGGTCAATAGATGAAGAAGAACGGACATGCCCAAATTGTAAAGATATGCTTGATGTCGATAATGCTTTGGTATGTGACCACTGTTATCAAAAGTTAGATTTGAGTAAAGATGAAAAAGGAGCAACACAATGAAAGACTTATTAGAATTCTACCGCTTAACAACAATATTAATCGGTGATCTTGCATTTGCAGCAGCTATAGTTATATCAAGCATATTTATATCATCAGCAATATGGAAGGTACGGAAATGAATAAACTTCTTAAACAAGTCGCAATATTTCAAATAATTATGACATTAATCATCGCAGTTATGTTCGCATCGTTATTCACTGATATAGAGAATCTACAGACTGAAAATATCACGTTAAAAAACGATCTAAACGATGCACAAGCTAAGATTAAGATGCTTGAAGTCATAGATGATAAATTATATGCGCATGTTGATACATTAGGTGGTAATGATCTAATGCTGCAAAGTTGGATTGAAGAGATTAACTGCTATTTATATGATTGTAGGCAAGAATGGAGTGAACAAGATGAACAGAGCTATTAAATTTAGAGGTAAACGAATAGATAATGGTGAGTGGGTGTATGGGTATTACTTTAAGACTCCATTGACTATAGAGAACTTCGGAGCTGGTCATTTAGGTGATGGAATTGAAAGACATTGTATATCAACAGAAACAGGAGTTGTCTATGCAGTAATTCCTGAAACAGTAGGACAATTCACCGGATTAAAAGACAAGAATGGTAAAGAGATTTATGAAGGGGATATTGTGTCAACGAAAGAACGTGATGTTAGCTTCGAAGTAGTATGGTTTCAAGAAGAAACATCATTTATGTTTAAAGGAACTGAATCATTTCGCCATTGGGGAATTGATAGAGCTGTTAAGAGGTTAGAAGTCATTTGTAACATTCACGATAATCCGGAGTTGATGAATAAATGAGAGTTGGCAAATTTAAGATTGAAAACAGATTCTTAAATTCAAAACGCATCGATAATAAATTCTACGTTCAAATGGCTTTATCAAAAGTATTCATCACAGATCAAAGAAAAGATCCTGTCAATAAATGCACTAACTTCAAAGGCATATGCGATGAATTTGACGATATTAAAGATGGTGATGAAGTGCCTGAATACACAGTTGAGATCCATAAAAAAGAGAATAAAGTAACCTTTACAAGAATACAGCTTTAAACTTCGGTAGTAACCGGAGTTTTTTATTATGCTAATTTAAAGATACAGAGAAGAGGTGAGCATCTATAATGGCAAAGAGTAAATGGCCTGAAGTAAAAGAAAATTTAAAGCTTGTTGAGAAGTGGGCTAAAGATGGTTTGACCGAAAAACAGATCGCTCATAATCTCGGAATATCTGTTCCAACCTTTGAAGATTACAAGAAAAAGTATACTGAGTTAGTTAAGTTTTTAAAAAAGGGAAGAGAAGTTGAACTACTCGAATATCAGAACGCTTTGAAAAAAAGAGCGTTTGGATACGAATATGAAGAGAAAAAAGTATATACAAAGAATGAGGATGGCAAGGTCATAACATATACAGAGATCACAAAGAAACATCAACCAGGCGATGTAGGAGCATTGATATTCAAGCTTAAGAATCTTGATCCTGAAAACAATACAGATAATCCGCAGCTGCTTGAATTAAAGCGCCAGGAATTAGAGCTTAGAAAAAAACTATCTGAACAAGAGGACTGGTAATGGCTAAGTATAGAGTATTATCAGACTTTTATAAATCACCTGAATGGATCCTTTTAAGAAGGCAGCTAATGCTTGAGCGTACTGATCCAATCAAAGGATTAGTATGTGAGCATTGCGGACAACCAATATTAAAAGACATTGACTGCATTGGCCATCACGTTAAAGAGATCACACCACAGAATGTTAATGATGTGATGATATCTCTAAATCCTGCAAATATAAAGTTAGTACATCATAGATGCCATAATCAGATCCATGATAGATTCGGACAGTGGATGCCACAGAAGGTATTCATTGTATATGGCGCACCATTATCAGGTAAGACATCCTTTGTGCGTGATAGCAAAGGCAGAAGAGATATAGTGCTTGATATGGATGAACTGTATCGAGCGATCACATTACTTCCTGCTTACGATAAACCGACAGAGCTTGCTATCAATGCGTTTGGTTTGCGTGATACTATCATCGATCAGATCAAGACAAGGACAGGAAAGTGGCAACAAGCCTGGATCATTGGTGGTTATCCACTTAACACAGAGCGTGAACGATTAGCGCAGCAATTAGGCGCAGAGATGATATACATTGATGTTTCAGAACAAGAATGTTTATCAAGATTATTTAACGACACTGATAAGCTGCCATACAGAGAAGAATGGAAGCGATATATCAGTGATTGGTTTATTAAATACAGGCCGGATAATCCCCCCCCTTCTTTATCACAGTAGAACCATTTGGGAAC
>Ga0209016_1000759_pt1 | contig 33744 bp, 30 predicted proteins | sample EPASupsiteSAE305_FD_187265 | JGI IMG/M metagenome (GOLD analysis project Ga0209016, IMG submission 187265) | Bioremediated contaminated groundwater microbial communities from EPA Superfund site, New Mexico - SAE3-05 (SPAdes) (version 2) | ecosystem: Environmental > Aquatic > Deep subsurface >... | reverse complement strand
CCGCCGCAACCCAAAGAGTAGGTGAGTTTGGCATTACGAAAAGTGCAAGTGAAGCTAAAATAGCACCAATTAAAAAATAAGGACGTCTTCTGCCAAATCTGTTCCAAGTTTTGTCGCTCATATAACCGATAATTGGTTGCATAATCAATCCAGTAACTGGAGCTGCAATCCAAAGAATTGGAATTTCATCAATACTGGCGCCGAGTGTTTCAAAAATTCGCGATACATTTGCATTTTGAAGTGCAAATCCAAATTGAATTCCTAAAAATCCGAAACTCATATTCCAAATTTGCCAGACTGATAATTTTGGCTTTTTCATCAATTTCCTATTAATTAATTTATAATCTAATTGTTTGGTACAAAATAAAAATCATTAATAATTTTATCAAGAAAGATAGATAATTGTTAAATTTATATTATAGTTAATTTTTTAGGATTTATTTGCAAACTGACATAGTAAAAATATTAGAATTTGTAGCAAAGCACGAAAAATCTGCTTTTTTCTACACTCCGCTTAAGGTTGGAAATGAAAAAAGTTATCTGTTTAAAAAATGCACAAAATCGTTAATTTGTAATAAAAAATCCGAAATTATCAATTCGCTAAATGAAATTGACGAGTTATCAAAGATTTATGAATTTGCTTACGGTTCAATTTCTTACGAAACTGGTTATATTTTTGAAAATAAATTGAAATCATTTTTAAGGGAAAATGACAATAATTTTATAAATTTCCATTTTTTTGAAACCGACGAAGTTGAGATAATTCCAACAAAAATGATAAAATTCAATCACATTCAAAAATTGATGAATGAAAATTACGAGATAAAAAATATAGAATTAAACGAAAATCAATTGCAATATGAAGCAAAAATTGAAAAAATTAGAAATTATATTGCAAATGGCGATACTTATCAAGTGAACTACACTTTAAAAGCAAAGTTTGATTTTGGTGGAAAAGTAGAAAACATGGTTGCAAATCTTCTTTTTAATCAATCAGCTTTCTATACAACTATAATTAATGAAAAGGACAAATTTATAATTTCAATTTCACCCGAATTATTTTTCAAAACGGAGGGAAATAAAATAATTTCCAAACCGATGAAAGGGACAATTAAGCGTGGAAATGATTTGAACAATGATTTTGCAAAAAGCGAAATTTTACGAAATAGCGAAAAAGACAAAGCTGAAAATATTATGATTGTCGATTTGCTAAGAAATGACATTGGAAAATTGAGTAAATTCAATTCAGTTAAGGCATTTCCACTTTTCGAAATTGAAAAATATGAAACACTTTACCAAATGACATCAACCGTTTTTGGCGAACTAAGCGATAAATCATTTTCAAAAATTGTGCAAAATCTTTTTCCTTGTGGCTCAATTACTGGCGCTCCCAAAATTAGAACTATGGAGATAATTCACGAGTTGGAAAATGAAAATAGGGGAATTTACACTGGCACAATTGGGATAATTCAAAAAAATGATTTCACTTTTAATATTCCAATTAGAACAGTTTTATTGGATAAAATAAGTCAAAAAGGTGAATTAGGTCTCGGAAGTGGTATTATTTGGGATAGCAACCCAAAATTGGAATATGAGGAAGTTAAACTAAAAAGTGAGTTTTTGGTAAATTCGAATAAATATTTTGAGTTGATAGAAACAATGTTAATTGAAAATGGCAAAATATTTTTGCTGGAAAATCATATTAAACGACTCAAAAAATCAGCCGATTATTTTCTTTTCTATTTTAATGAAACAGAATTAAGAAATAAACTTGACTCAATAATTTTTAAGCTAAATCCTCAAAAAATGTTTAAATTGAAACTTTTACTCACAAAATGGGGCGAAATAAAATTTAGTCTTGAAAAAATTAGAGAGCAAAATAAGTACGGAAAAATTGCAATCTCAAAGACGAAAATAGATAGTAAAAACAAGTTTCAATACTTCAAAACGACAAAGCGGAAATTGTATAATAGTGAATTTACAAAATGGCAAAAAAAGGGATTTGACGATGTAATATTTTTAAACGAAAATAATCTTGTTGTTGAAGGAGCAATTTCAAATATTATGATTGAAATAAATAACGAAATGATAACTCCGCCAATTAAAGAAGGATTATTGCCAGGTTGCTACCGCGAATACTTGATTTCAAACCAAAATGTGATTGAAAAGAGTTTCGGAATTGATGAATTATTGAACGCAAATCGTGTGTTTATATTTAATTCGGTAAGAAAAGAGATAGAAATAAAGGAAATTTACAATTAAAATAATTATTTTCAGTAGTGAAAATAATTTAGAACTCGATAAATTGATTTTTATTGAGTAAATCTGAATTAAGGTTTAATAAAAAATTGAATAAATAATAGAATTTAATTACTCAGATTGATTAGAAAAATCATCAGAATTGAGGAAGATATTGAAAAATAAAGATGACCAATACTTAAAAAACTACAACAAAGAAGCAAAAAAAATAGATGATAGATTATCGTTGCTTTTGGAAAAACACGAACCAAAATCACTCTATGAGCCATGTAGCTATATTTTACAAAGTGGCGGAAAGCATTTGCGAGCTTATTTAGTGCTTCTTTCAACAAAAGCAGTTGGTGGAAAGTTTGCCCAATCTTATAATGCAGCTTTGTCGGTTGAAATATTGCATAATTTCACTCTTGTTCACGATGATATTATGGATAGTGCCGAAAAAAGACGTGGAAGAGATACTTTACACATCAAATATGATATTAGCACCGCAATTCTCGCGGGTGATAGTTTAATTGCTGTTGCTTATAAAAATTTATTAAAGGATTGTGTTATAAATACTACACAAATATTAAATACATTTAATGAAAGTGTGATTGAAATTTGCGAAGGTCAAAGTCTTGACAAAGAATTTGAAGTGCGTAGTGATGTTGCAATTGATGAATATAAAAACATGATTTACAAAAAGACTTCGGCTTTAATTCAAATGTGTTGTTCAATTGGTGCTCAACTTGGTAATGGAACAAAAAAAGATATAAAATCGCTTGAAAATTATGGCAAAAATTTAGGATTGGCGTTCCAATTAAAAGATGATTTACTTGATATAATTGGCGACGTAAAGGATTTTGGTAAAAATGTTGGCGGAGATTTGGTAGAAGGCAAGAAAACTTTCTTATTTCTAAAGGCTTTAGAGCTTGCAACTGATGATGATAAAAATAATTTGCTAAAAGTTGTAAAAAATAAAGGCATCAAAAAGAATGAAATTAATAAATATAAAAAGATATATGAAAAGTTAAACGTGTTAGAAATTACTAATAATGAAATTAACAAATACACTAACTTGGCAATTAAATCAATCAATAATCTTGAAAACACAGAAGTAAAAGAGAATTTTATTTGGTTGGCAAATTACCTAATAAATAGAAATAAATAATGATTGAAAAGAATGTTGAAATTATAAATAAAGCTGGTTTACACACCCGTCCTGCTGCAACAGTTGTTAAAATTGCCTCTCAATTTGAATCTGAATTTTATATTAAGAAGGATGGATTTAGCATAAACGGCAAAAGTATTATTGGAGTTATGACTTTAGCAGCAGCAAAAGGTTCAATTATTAAACTTTCGTTTGATGGTGCGGATGAAGTTCAAATGGCAGATGCTATTTTAGATTTTTTTAATAGGGGATTTGATGAATTATGATTCAATTTAACAAAGCAAATATCTTTCGTGGAATTCCTGCTGCACCTGGAATTAAAATTGCAGAAGCATTCCTATTTCAAAAAGAAGTAGAAAGCGTAAGTGATGAAAATATTACAGATATTGAAAAAGCCATTGAAAATTTTAATGAAGCACTAATTAAGTCGAAAAGCGAGTTAAATAAAGTATTTAGTCTTGCAGTTGATAAACTTGGAGCAAAAAGAGCTGCACTATTTGAAGCACAAATTATGATTCTTGATGATCCAATTTTAATAGACACAATTAAAAAAAGGATTTATGACGAGAAGAAAAATCCCGAGTTTATAGTAAGTAGTGAATTATCAAAATATCAAAATATGATGTCAATGTCTGTGGAACCATATATGAAAGAGCGTTCACTAGATATTGAGGATATTAAAAACAGAATTATTAGGAATATTAAAAAGAAAAAATGGAAATCGCGAATTACTGATGAAGAAATAATTTTGGTCTCAAATTCTTTAACTCCAGCAGATACAGTTCTTTTTTCTCGTCTAAAAGTTACTGGTTACATTACAAATTTTGGGGGATTAACTTCACACGCCGCAATTGTGGCAAGATCGTTAAATATTCCAGCCGTTGTTGGCATGCACGAAGCAACAGAAAATATTAAGAATGGCGATACAGTTATAATTGATGGATTTAACGGAATTGTTGTGGTAAATCCAGATGAAGAGGAATTAGAATTTTACAGAAATAAGTTAAAAAAACTTACGCAAGTTGATATTGAATTGGCAAAACTTAGGGATTTACCAGCAACAACTTTGGATGGTAAAAGAATAAATATATTTGCAAATTTAGATTTGAAAGAAGAAATTGAGCTAATTGTTCAAAATGGCGCCGAAGGAATTGGATTAATGCGAACAGAACAAATGTTTCAAGAATATGATTCATTTCCAAGCGAAGAAGAGCAGTTGTCTGTATACAAAGAAAATGCACAAAAAATATATCCACTTCCATTAACAATAAGAGCTTTTGATATTGGTGGCGATAAAGTTTTGCCTGTTGATGTTCGTGAACCAAATCCGATGTTAGGTTGGCGTGGAATAAGATTTTTACTTGATAATAAAAAGCTCTTCAAATCACAAATTAGAGCTGTTTTGAAGGCAAGTGTAAATAAAAATATAAAATTTATGATTCCAATGGTTGCGTCATTTAAGGAAATTGACTTAACAAAAAAAATGATTGAAGAATGCAAAACTGAGTTAAGAAAAGAAGAAATTAACTTTGATAATCATATGGAAATTGGAATTATGATTGAAGTTCCTTCTGCTGCCTTAATGATTCGCGATTTTGCTCCAGAAGTTGATTTTTTTAGCATTGGAACTAACGATTTAATTCAATACATGCTTGCAGTTGATAGAGGAAACGACATTGTTTCAAACCAATATCAAGAATTTCATCCCGCAATTATTAGAACGCTAAATTTTATTATAAGCGAAGCAAAAAAATACGACACAAAAGTTACTCTTTGTGGCGAAATGGCTGCCGATTACAAAGCACTTCCACTGTTAATTGGTTTAGGACTTGATTCAATAAGTGTAAGCGGTTCGGTAATTCCACATGCAAAGCAGATAATTCGTGCGTTAAATTTTTCAGAAATTTCTGAATTAGCGAATAGCTGGTTAAAATTGAAATCCGAAAAAGAAATACACGACGAAGTTAATCGCTTTTATTTTGAAAAATTTGGTGAAAGTTCAAAGGAATTTTATTCAAATTAGAGAATGTTATGAAAAACAAAAAATTAGTAATCGTACTAAGTTTTATTCTTGCAACATTTATTTTAACTTCTTGTATGCCAGGAAGTGGTGCAAATAACATAGATGAACCAGCTGGATTTTTTATGGGCATTTGGCATGGTTGGATTGCTCCAATTTCACTAATTATGGGTTTATTCAACCCAGAAATAAGAATTTACGAAATTCAAAACACTGGCTGGTGGTACGATTTCGGATTTTATATGGCTATTATCAGTGGATTTGGTGGATTATCATTCTTTAGAAAAAATAAAGACGAATAATATTTTAAATTGTTTAATTGTTAAAATACTTCTAACGGAAAGTCAAACTATTGAAACTAAATTGCTTCTAAAAGAGTATTCATTTTTAAATGAAACTCTATTAAAAAGGTAGCAAAAATTTGAGGACTAAAAACAATTTAACAATTTAGCAATTAAACAATAATTTCTTAATGTGCTTCCAACCAATTATTTCCGACACCAATTTCAACAATAACTGGAACTTTTAGTAAAAATGCTTCTTCCATATTTTTTTTAATTATTGGTTTTACTATTTCTAATTCATTTTTAGGAACGTCAAAAACTAACTCATCGTGAACTTGCAAAACCATTTTAGTATTTAATTGCAATTTCAACAATTCATTTTGAACTTTAATCATTGCAAGTTTAATCATATCAGCAGCAGTTCCTTGAATTGGCATATTAACGGCAACTCGTTCTTCAAATTGTCGCAAAACTTTGTTTTTACTATTGATATTGCGTAAATATCTTCTTCTTCCTAATAAAGTTTCGGCATATTCTTTTTCGCGAGCTTGCTCAACTGAGCTATCAATAAAATTTTTAACTCGTTTGAAATTGGCAAAATATGTGTCAATTATCTCTTTTCCATGCGAGCGAGGAATCCCCAAACGCGCCGAAAGTCCAAAAGCTCCAATTCCATAAAGAATTCCAAAGTTAACTTCTTTCGCTTTTCTTCTCATTTCTGGAGTAACTTCTTCTCTTGGAATTGAAAAAACAAGCGATGCGGTTGAAGTGTGAATATCTTCGTTATTGCTAAAAGCTTTCATTAAGGTTTCATCCTCGCAGATAGATGCCATAATTCGCAACTCAATTTGGCTATAATCAGAGCTTAGCAAAACGTGATTATCGTCTCTTGGAATAAATGCTTTGCGAATCTTTTTGCCTAATTCTGTTCTAATTGGAATATTTTGCAAATTTGGATTTAAGCTCGAAAGTCTGCCAGTAGAAGCAACTGTTTGATTAAACGAAGTATGAACCCTTTTTGTAATTGGGTTAATTAGCTTTGGAAGCGAATCAGCATAAGTTGATTTCAACTTTGTAGCTTGTCTATAATCCAATAAATAATCAATAATTGGATTAGTCCCTTTTAGCAATTCAAGCGATGAAGCATCAGTTGAAAATCCAGTTTTAGTCTTTTTGGTTGAAGGAAGATTTAATTTATCAAACAAAATAACTTGCAATTGATTTGGTGAATTTATGTTAAAATTTTCTCCAGCAATTTCGTAAATAGCTTTTGTGTATTCTTCCAACGAATTTTTTAACAGAATGCTAAACTCTTTTAATTCGCCAATATTTAGATTAATTCCTGTTCTTTCCATATCTTCAAGTACAGGAACAAGCGGAAATTCAATGTTTTTGGATATTTCTGTTAACCCATTTTCAACTAAAACTCGATTAAATATTTCATATAATCTAAAAGTAATATCAGCATCCTCGCAAGCATACACGGATAGTTTTTCTAACTCAACTTCAAAGATAAAATTTGGGTCTTTTACTTTTCCCATAATTTCTGAAAAAGGAATAGGGGAATATGACAAATATTTTTGCGAAAGTGCATCCATTCCGTGTTTTTGATCAGGGTCAATAATATAACTCGCCAACATAGTATCAAAGTAGAAATTTTCGACTAAAATTCCATTAGTTTTAAGAACTGCAATATCATATTTTCCGTTTTGGCAAACTTTTTTAATGGATTTATTTTCAAAAATTGGTTTGAATATTTGGATAAAATCGTCAATGCTAATTCTATCACTCAAATCCTTGTCGAAAAGTGAATTACTAATTACAAAAGGATTTATCGGAATAAAAAATGCTTCGTGCGATTTTACTGCAAACGAAACACCAGCCAATTTAACATCCATTGTATTTAGAGAATTTGTTTCGGTATCAAAAACGAATAGTTCAGAATTACTTAATTTATCAGCTAATTTTTGTGCTTCCGTTAAATCGGTAATTAATTTGTAATTTACGCTGTTTTCGTCAAATTCTGTATTAGTTTGCAATTCTTCAGCTTTGTTTGATTCACTTAACTCACTTCCAACAAAGATTTTATTTATTTTATTAATCAAACTTTTCAATTCAAGTTCATTTAATATTGCGTTTACTTTTTCAAAATCTGGAGTAGGGAACTTTGCATCTTCAAAATTAAACTCGAAAGGAACGTTTGTTTCAATTGTTGCTAACTCCTTTGATAAAAAAGCATTATCTTTATTTGCCACTAATTTATTTCTAATTCCTTCTTTATCAATATTTTCAATATTTTTATAAATATCTTCAATATGACCAAATTGTTGAATTAAAGGAGTTGCTGATTTAGGTCCAATTCCCGCCACGCCTGGAATATCATCGCTCGAATCACCAACTAAAGCGAGATAATCAATCATAAAATTTGGTTCAAAACCATAATCTTCTAACACTTTTGCTTTATCCATAAAAACCATTTCATCACCTGAACGTCCAGGTTTAACAAGAGTAACATTTTCCGTTACAAGTTGTACATAATCTTTATCTGGCGAAACGGCGAGAGAAATAAAACCTTTCAATTCAGCTCGTTTTACGGCTGTTCCAACTAAATCGTCGGCTTCATATCCTGGTAAAATGTAAAGAGGAATATTAAGTGCATTTACTAATTCTTTAATTCTATGAATTTGTGGAATAAGATCTTCGGGCATTTCTGCACGCGATGATTTATATTTATCATATTTTTCGTGTCGGAAGGTCTTTTCTTTCGAATCGGATGCAATTGCTAAGTAATTTGGTTGCGAATCCTGTATTATTTTCAACAATTGGTTCATAAATCCATAAACTGCGGATGTTGGTTCGCCTTTTGAATTTTTAAGTGGATTTTTGATAAAAGCAAAATAACTTCTATAAGCAATAGCCATTGCATCAATTATTACAAATCGTTTTTGTAGATTTTCCATTTATTCTCTATCTTTAGTATTATTTTTAATCGTTAAAGTGAAATACAATCTATTTAATTATTAAATAAATCCAAAATTTTAACAAATATTTTTTGAGAGAAAGATGAACATTACAAAGAAAGTTATATTTACCATTTTATTTCTACTATTTACAATTCCAATCCATTCACAAAATAACGATACTCTATTCATAGCATCTTGGAATATTGAAAATTTATTTGATACAATTGATGACATTGAAAAAAATGATAAAGAATTTTTACCAGATGGTGAAAAAGAATGGACACAAGATAAAATTGACCAAAAAATGACAAATTTAGCCAAAGTTATTGGTTGGATGAATAATGGTAGTGGTCCAGATTTATTAGGTATTCAAGAAATTGAACATCAACATTTATTAGATACGCTTTTAAATAGACATTTTGCCGATAAAAATTATAAAATTGCGTATCAAGAGTCCTTAGATAATAGGGGAATTGATGTAGCTTTGATTTACAATTCTGATAAATTTGAAATATTAAAAATAAAGCCAATTGAAGTACAATTACCAAGTAAATACCCAACACGATATATTTTAGAAGTAAAACTAAAAACTCAAATTGGCGAAGAAATTTATGTTTTTGTAAATCACTGGCCATCAAGAGGTGGCGGTGAGGAAAAATCTGAACCAAATAGGATAAAAGCTGCCTCTGTTTTAAGAGAAAATATAGATTCTCTTTATATTAGCAACAAAAATCCTAATATTGTGATAATGGGTGATTTTAACGATATGCCTAATAATATTTCAATTTCAAGGCATTTAAGGGCAAATGAGTATAGCTGCTCACAAGAAATTGATAGCAAAAAGTTATATAATTTAGCATATTCAAAATTTTCAAAAGGATGTGGAACATACCTTTATAGAAATAATTGGAATATGTTAGACCAAATTATGGTATCAGCTGGGTTACTTTTAGATGGAAAAATAGAATATATATGTGATTCATTCATTTTGATTAAACCAGAATTTTTGCTTCAAAAGGAAGGTAATTACAAAGGTTCTGCCTTACCTACTTTTGGTGGAAAAAAGTATTTAGGTGGATTCAGTGACCACATTCCAGTTTCGGCAAAATTTTTGTTGAAAAAATAGTATTTAATATTATTTTTTAATTATTTTAGCATACTGTATAAAAAAAATAATTTCAAAATAAATAATTCATTGACATTCAATAGTTATTTGAATAATATTAGCCCTTATAATTTTTAGTATAATAAATAGCATTTTTTTTAATTTAATAACATAACTTAGGAGGTTATCTCTTATGCAATTTTCAGAAATCATAGGTTCAATTTCTTACCTAATTGCGCAAGTTGAGAGCACAAGTGCACTTACTTATTTACAAGAAAAATTCATCGCTGGTGGAATGTTTATGTGGCCAATTCTAGCTTCATTTATAGTTGGATTGGGATTCGTTTTCGCAAAAATATATACTCTTTCAAGAGCTAGCGTGAATACAAAAAAATTCATCGTTCAAATTAAAGACGCTTTGCAAAAAGGCGGTGTTGATGATGCTATCAAATTGTGTGAAAATTCTAGAGGTTCAATCGCTTCTGTATTTCATGCAGGTCTTTTAAGAGCTGATGAAGGTGTTGATGCAGCAGAAAAAGCTATTATGGCTTATGGTGCTATTGAAATGGGATTTCTTGAAAAAGGAATGATCTGGATTTCAACATTTATTTCTATTGCTCCTATGCTTGGTTTTACAGGAACAGTACAAGGTATGGTTGAAGCATTTGACTCAATTGCTGCTGCAGCTCAAATGTCTCCTTCGGTAGTTGCTGGTCCTATTGCGGTTGCATTGTTAACAACATTGTTTGGTTTGGTTGTTGCTATCACATTACAAGTATTTTACAACTATCTTATTTCAAGAATTGATAAAATTGTTGCTGATATGGAAGAAAGTTCAATTGAACTTATTGATGCACTTTATGAATTAAGTAAGAAATAATTAATAATATTATTGAGAGAATAAATAATGGTTCAGATTAAAAAACAAAAAGGTAGAAGTGCAAGTGTACCAGATGCTGGTATGTCTGATATAGTATTTTTACTTTTATTATTCTTTCTGGTTTCAACAACAATTGATGTTGATACTGGTATTGGATTGAGTTTACCTGAATATATTCCAATAGAGGAACAAGAATTCGTTCCTCTTTCAAGAGATAGATTAGCCGCGCTTAATATCAATGAAAATGGAGATGTGCTTTTAGACGGAGAGTTAATAGCTATTCCACAAATTAGTGCAACTTTAAAGCCAAGAATTGAAAGTAAAATTGATTTGCCTTCCACTAAAAAATTGGTTGTTTCTGTGAAAACTGATAGAAAGACAAATTATAACTTATATATTCAGGCTTTAGATCAAATTAAGTTTGCTTACGCTGAAGTTCAAGCTGCTTATGCTCAAACTTATTATGGTAAAAAACTTATTGATTTAACTCCAGAAGAATCAAACGCGATAAAAAAGGAAAAGATTCCTATAATTATTTCAATCGCAGAACCAGAAAAGGTTAAATAAGGAATTTAGGAGAAGAGATGACTTTTAATAAAAAAAGATCAAATGTTACAATGGGGATTCCTACATCTTCAATGTCCGATATTATCTTTATGCTTCTACTTTTCTTTATGGTTGCAACAACTTTAAGGGAAGTTGACGTTTATGTGCAATATAAGTTGCCTGAAGCAGTTGCAATAGAAAAAATTGAAAATAAACGATTAATATCTTATATCTGGGTTGGAAAAGATGGTAGAATTCAACTAAATGACGTAATAGTCAAATTAGAAGAAATACAGGATATTATGTACAAAAAACGTGTAGAATTACCAAATGTGATAGTTTCATTAAGAATTGATAAAGATTCTGATATGGGAGTTGTTACGGATATTCAACAAGCTCTTAGAAAAGCTGACGCACGTCGTATAAATTATTCTGCTATGTTGAAACAGTAAGAAAATAAAATAGAAATTATTTAGGCAGGTTATGTTAAAAATATGGCCTGCCTTTTTTTTTGAATGAAAAGATTGGAAATACAATGAATTTAAAAGATAAGATAAATTCTGACCTAAAAGATGCCATGAAATCTGGTGATAAACTTAAATTAACTACTATTCGTTCAATTAGAGCATTAATTCTTGAGTTTGAAAAAAGTGGTGCTAATAGAGAATTGACTCCAGAAGAAGAAATAAATCTAATTTCAAGTGCTGCAAAAAAGCGAAAAGACTCAATAGAACAATTTAAAAATGCAGGAAGAAACGATTTAGCCGAAAATGAGACCAGAGAATTAGAAATATTAACTGAATATCTTCCAAAACAACTTTCTGATTCTGAAATTGAAGCTGAAATTAGAGCTATTGCAACAGAAATAGGCGCTGTTAGTAAATCAGATTTTCCTAAATTAATGCCTCAAGCAATAAAAATTCTTAAAGGTAAGGCAGATGGGAAAAAAATTAAAGAATTTGTTGAAAAAATATTAAGTTAAATTTATGTATCTAATTGTAAATAATTTTTATATAAATTCTAAGCATAAATAATAGATGAACTACGTTGATTTTATTATAATTTTCTTTCTCTTCATCGGTTTTGCGTTAGGATTTAGAGATGGACTTATTAGAAAACTAATTGGACTAATTGGTTTAGTCATTGGTTTTGTTCTCGCTTTAGAATTTTACCAAAGATTAGCAATTTTAATTTCTCCTCTTGTAAATGATGAAATTTATCTTGCAGAAATTGTTGCATGGTTGTTAATTTTTATATTTGTGATATTTTTAGCTTCAATATTAAAAAGAGTTATTCATCCACTTGATAAAGTTAATAGATTTACAAATCAGCTTTTGGGTGGAATTTCTGGCACACTTCAAATATTATTTTTTATAAGTGGATTTTTACTATTTTTTAATGTTTTTGATTATCCTGCAAAGGAAACTCGTGATAATTCTTTATTATATGATAAAGTATATAATGTAATTCCTTTTAGTGTTAGTTTAGTAATTGGTGAAAAATCTGAAGCTATGAATTTAGTAAAAGATTTTATCGAAAAAAGTAGCAATATAGAACCAACAAAATGATTTCAGAACAAGTATTAAGTACTTTGGAATTTGCCAAAGTTCTTGAATATGTTTCAAAATATTCTTTTACAGAAATTGGAAAGGAATTAATACATAATTCACTTCCTTTAAATAATAAAAATTTGGCTTTAGTTTCTGGGAAAAAAATATCGGAAGCGAAACAAATTATAATTCAAAACAACATTCCTCCATTTGAGTTTATTCCAAACATTCACAAACATTTATCACAAAGCCAAGTTGAAGGAAGCATTCTTTCAATACGAAACATCAGAGACGTTCAAAATTTGTTATCTGTTTCGCGAAAATTGAAAACATTTCTTTCAACAAAGTGCATTGGTACAATGCTTGAAACTGATTTCAATTACAAACTTTTTGCTGATAAGAATTTAGAAAATGAAATTGACCTTATATTTACGCCATCTGGTGAAATTAAAGACTCTGCAAGTAGTGAATTAAAAAGAATTAGAGCAAGTATTAATGATAAAAATGATGAGCTTAGAAAGACCGTAAATAAAATTCTAAAACAATTGAGTAAATCGTTATTAGTCCAAGAAGAATATATGACAATGCGTGATGGGCGAGTAGTTCTTCCAATAAAAGCCGAACATAAACGACAAATAAAGGGATTTATTCATTCAGAGTCTGGAACTGGGCAGACTGTGTATATTGAACCTGCTGAGTCATTGGACTTAAATAACGAATTACTTTCTCTCCGTTTTGCAGAAAACAGAGAAATTGAAAAAATTCTTAAAAACATCACAAAAAAAATTGGCGAAAATAATATTCCTCTTAAGCAGACTTTAAATGTAATAGGTGAGCTTGATTCATATTTTGCAAAAGCTCAATATTCTATTGAAATAATTGGTGATTATCCAACTTTAGATAACACAAAATCGTTCAAAATTATTAGTGGTTTTCATCCAATTTTAATTAAAAAGATTTCCAGAAAGAATACTATTCCGTTGGATATTGAAATAAATGATTCAAAAATTATTGTAATTACTGGTCCAAATGCGGGTGGAAAAACAGTTGTTTTAAAATCTGTTGGATTATTATCACTTCTTGTAATGGCTGGATTTCACGTTCCAATTAGTCCCGATTCAAACTTCCACTATTTTAATAAAGTATTAGTCGATATTGGTGATAAACAATCAATTGAGGATGATTTAAGCACTTTTAGCTCGCATTTGGCAAATATTAAAAAAATAATTGATGAAGCTGATTACGAAACTCTAATTTTACTTGATGAACTAGGAACTGGAACTGATCCAACAGAAGGTGCTTCCTTAGCTTCTGCTATTTTAATAGAGTTAAGAGATAAAAACTCGACTGTTCTTGCCTCAACTCACCACGGAGATTTAAAGATTTTGGCAAACAGCGAAAAAGGATTGGAAAATGCTTCAATGGAATTTAACCTTGATGAATTAAAGCCAACTTATCGTTTTCGAAAAGGATTACCTGGCTCAAGCTATGCTTTTGAGGTTGCAAAACGTATAGGAATTAGCGATAAAATATTAGAAAATGCAAAAAATAGAATTGTTAATGACAGTAATAAAATTGAAGAATTCTTAATCGATTTGGAGAATAAAACCAGAAAAATTAAAGAGCAACTAAATAAATACGAAATTGAAAATACTCGATTAAAAGGATTGGCAAATCTTTATCAAACAAAATTAAACAAATTGGAAAGTGAAAAAAGGGAAATTATTTCGGATGCGAAAAAAGAAGCAACTGAAATATTAAATAAAGTTAATAGAGAAGTTGAGCTAACGATAAAAAATATTAGAGAAACAAAAGCCGATAAAATTGTTGTAAAAGAAGCTAAAGAAACGATACATAGGCTAAAAATAGAAAGTAAATTAACAATTCCAAAAGTTGAAAAAATTAAGTCCGAAAATCCAAAAATAGGTGATTTTGTAAAAATAATTGACACCTTAACTAGTGGTGAAATAATTTCAATAAATGGAAATATTGCTTTAATAGTTTCTGGAAATATTAAACTGAAAGCAAATATTAATTCTTTAGAAAAGATAAAACGAAATAAAGAAAAAGTTGATGATAATTACAGATTCATAAATATTGAAATGCCAAGTGGTAGGCTTGATATTAGAGGAAATAAGCCCGAAGAAATTGAGTTTGAAGTTGTTAAATTTATTGACAACGCTTATAGTAATAGTCTTGCACAAATTGAAATAATTCACGGCAAAGGAAATGGAGTTCTTAAACAAATGGTAAATGAGGTTTTATCCAACCATAATTTTGTTAAGGATTATAATTTTGCAAAAGTTGAATTTGGTGGAGAAGGTGTTACAATAATTAATTTAAAATGATTGATGCAATAAAATAAAAAAAGCGATATATTGACTTGTTAAGTTTTTTTTCTTTTAAAAATCGGAGGTAACTTTGAACAAAAAACTACGTTTATTGATTATTTCATTGGTTGTTTCTACTCAATTATTTGCGAGTGGATTTCAAATTAATGAACATGGTGCAAGAGGAATGGGAATGGCAGGTGCTTTTACTGCTTTGGCATTAGATGGGTCAGCACTTTATTTTAATCCAGCGGGATTAACTCAGCTTAATGGAACTCAAATTATGGTTGGTACAACTTTAATTTCTCCATCAGCTTCTTTTAGAGGTGTTTCACCTGCTATTGATGAATCTTCTATGAAATCAGCTCTCTTTACCCCTATTAATCTTTACCTTACACATAAATTAAATGACGATTGGTCATTTGGTTTTGGTGTTAATAACCAATATGGACTTGGAAGTACATGGGATGAAAATTGGGTTGGAAAATATTTAGCAATTGATACAGAAATTCAAACTTTTTATTTTACTGGTGCTGCTGCTTATAAGTTTTCGGACAAGTTATCTTTAGGTGTTACAGCTTCTTATGTTTATGGAAATGTTAGTATTCTTAAAAAGCAATCACTTGCTCCTTTTAATGCAGATGCAACAATTGATTTATCAGGTACCGCTGGTTCTTATGCGTATTCTGTTGGACTTTTATATAAACCAAGTGAAATGTTTAACTTAGGTTTAGATTTTAGAAGTGGCTCTTCTATGGATTTTACTGGAACAGCCGATGTAACCGCTCCAAGTGCATTAGTTAGTCTATTACCTTCTGGTGATGTTGAAGCTCCTTTAACCACTCCTTTTAACGCAACAGTTGGTATAGCACTTTTTCCATCAAACAATTTAACAGTTTCTGCGGATTTTCAATATGTTGGTTGGTCAAGTTATGATAAATTAGAAGTTACTTTTGTTGAATCTGGTGTTGTAAGTACTTCAATTAGAAATTATTCTGATGGCTATATTGCTCGTCTTGGAGCAGAATATGCATTAACAGAATGTTTAGATTTACGCGGTGGTTTATTATATGATAAAAATCCAGTTAAAGACGAATTAGTTGAGCCTACACTTCCAGATGCAGATCGTTTAGGACTTAATATTGGTTTTGGATATAAAATTACTCCTAATATTTCACTTGATTTGGCTTATATGTACTTAAGATTTGCTGAAAGAACAATTGAAAATTCAGAAGTAGATTATACTAATGGTGCAGCAGGTTTTAATGGAACTTATAATTCATCAGCTCACTTATTTGGTCTTAATTTATCATATTACATTAACTAAGGATAAGGGAAAATAATGAAAAAAATAATTATACTCTTTGCAATATCAACTCTTTTATTTGTTGCTTGCGAAGATAGATCAGATTTAACCGCACCTTCTGTTCCAAATACTGGAGATGCAGATTTTTCCAGATTTGTTACAATTGGAAATAGCTTAACTTCAGGTTATCAAAGTGGTTCACTTTATGAAAGTTCTCAAATATATTCAATCGGTAAAATTATTGCTGACCAAGTTGGAACTTCATTTGAACAACCAATTATTAGTGATCCAGGAATTCCTGGAAGATTAGAACTTAAAGATTTAGCTCCAACAATTGTTGCTAATTCAAGTATGGGTGCTCCAACAAATACAACTTACGCAGCTCCTTATAACAATTTAGGTGTTCCTGGAGCAATTCTTTATGATTTAGTTGATGAAACAGACTTAGCAGCAAAATATGCTTCAAGACAAAATCCTTATTTCCAAGTAGTTATGAGAGACCAAGCAATTTTTGGTGCAAGTATTGTAAAACAAGCTTTAGCTGTTCAACCAACATTTATCAATCTTTGGATTGGTAATAATGATGTTCTTGGATATGCTACAAGTGGTGGAACTAAAGGTACTGATGCTGCAACAGGTACTTTACCAACTGATATTCCAACTTTCACATTTTTATATAACCAAGTTGCAACTGCTTTAACAGATACAAGTGGTTATAGAAAAATTGCAGTAGCAAATATTCCTGATGTTCAAAATATTCCATATTTTACAACTGTTGGTCCAAAATTGGCAGCATCACTTGAAGGAATGGGGATTCCAGCAATGGTTTACCAAACGCATACAAGTGCTGGTTACGGCGTTGCCACTACTTCAGATTTGAAGAATGGTGTTGTATTATTAACTCTAACTGGAAGTGCAGCAACTGCATATTTAGGTGACAGATCAGGTGCTTTTTATGCTGCTAACAGCATTCCAGTTCCTGCTGGAGTTATAACAGACTCAGCTTTTGGTTTTAGTCCTTATAATCCTTGGCCAGATATGTTTACTTTAGATCCATCTGAAATATTGATAGCTCAAACTGCTACAACTGGATTTAATAATGTTATAAGTGCTACTGTTGCTGCTAACAATGATACTTGGGTTCTAGTTGATATTAATGCATTTTTTGATAACGTAGCTTCAAGTGGAATGATGATTGACGGCATAAATTTTACAACAAGTTTTATTCTTGGAAATACTTTTAGCTTAGATGGTGTGCATCCCACAACAAGAGGATATGCAGTTATTGCAAATGAGTTTATAAGTGCAATAAATACCAAATTTAATGCAAATATACCAAGAGTTAATGTTTCATCTTTTCCAGCAAGTATTAATTTAAATATTTAAAGTATTTATTTTGCCCACTTTTTTTTATATTAAGTGGGCATAATTATAATAATTACAGGTTGTTATGAAACTATCACATTATTATTCTCTAAAAAAAGTAATTAATTTCAATAAATTGGAATTAAATTTAAAAAATCAATCAATTAAATTAAGTGCATTTTCTATAATAGTTCTATCTACATTTTTGTTTAGTTGCTCAACTTTGCAGGAAACTGATACGAATTCAACAGTTGCTCAAGATACAACTAAAAACACTTATGTTTTTGATAACGTTGTACTTCCAGAATCGAATACTGCCCCTACAACCGAAGCTGAAGAACAAAAAGAAATAGTTGAAAAAGCTGTTGAAATGCACATTGTTCAAATTGGTGCTTTTACAACTCAAGAAAAAGCTGAAATATTTTTAAATAAGTTTAAAACAAAAACTAATTATCAGTTTAATATTCAATTTGACCAGATAAAAGGTTTATACGTTATTCAACTTCCTCCTTTTTCATCAAGAAATGAAGCTGAAATTGTACGAGATGAATTAAGAACAATTAAAGAATTAGAAGGCACTTTTATTGTGCCAAATTATAAATAAAATCAAAGAGGAGTCCGTTATGGCATTTTCATTGAACAAAGCTCAACTAATTGGTGTAATTGGTAAAGATTCTGAAACATCATTTACGACAACTAATTTAGCAGTTACCAAATTTTCACTTGCTACTACACACAGTAGAAAAACAAAAGATGGTAATTGGGAAAACTTAACAACTTGGCACAATATTACTGCTTTTGGTTTAAACGATTTTACAAAAGATCAACTAAAAAAAGGTGCTAAAGTTTATGTTGAAGGTAGAATTGACCATAATAGTTATGAAAAAGATGGTCAAACAAAGTATTTCACAAGTATTATTTGTGATTTCAATGGTATCATTCCCTTAGACAAAAAAGGAGACAGTGGCGAATCTTCTTCACATGGCGCTTCATTTAGCGAAAGTGCACCAGCTCCAAAAGATGCTGAAAATGAAGATGATTTACCATTCTAATTTTAGCTTTATTTAATTCTATTTAAGCGTAATTAAACCATTTTAATTACGCTTTTTTATTATATTTAGCCTAGTTATGTTAAACATTATGAGGTTTTAAGACTTAATTGGAATTTGATTCGTATTCGGGGGTATTATTAATACTTCTTTCGTTCGTTATGTCTGCTTTCTTTTCTGGTTCTGAAGTAGCTCTATTCTCGCTCGATAAAAAACAAATTAATTTAATTAAAGAGCATAAATCAATCATCAATAGCTATATTATTAGCTTGTTGGAAGCTCCAAGAAGATTATTAGTTACAATTTTGCTGGGAAATACAATTTTCAATGTTCTAGCTACAATAGTTGGAGTTTCTTTGGCATTAGATATTGCAAAATATTACAATCTGTCGGTTGAACTTGTACTTTTTGTTCAGATTATAGTTTTAACTCTTTTTCTTCTTATTGTTGGAGAAATTACACCCAAACTTTTAGCTTCTAAAAATCCAGTTGCTTTTTCAAAAGTAGTTTCAATTCCTCTATATTGGACTTCTGTTTTAATCTATCCAATTGCAAAAATTTTAACTGATACAATTAAAGCATTTATTTCAAAAATTAAAATTGATTCATCAAAAACTGCTTTAAGAACATCTGAAATTGCTGATTTAGCCGATATTGGTAAAGAGCATGGTTCACTTGAGGAAGAAGAACACGAATTAATTCACGGTTTAGTCGATTTCAAATTAGTAATTGCTCGCGAAGTTATGACTCCAAGAGTTGATATTATTGCACTTTCGCAAAAATCTACTTTTAATGAAGTTGTGAAGATGATTACCGAATCCGGACATAGTAGAATTCCAATTTATTCTGATGGAATTGATAATATTATTGGCATTTTATACGCAAAAGATTTACTTACTTATCTTGAGCATAAAGATTCTGAAAAGAATTTTAGCTTAAAAAACATTACTCGCGATGTAATGTTTGTCCCAGAAAGCAAAATAATTAGTGATTTGCTTAAGGAATTTCAAGAGATGAACAGACATATGGGAATTGTTGTTGACGAATATGGCGGAACAGCTGGTTTAATTACGTTGGAAGATATTCTTGAAGAAATTGTTGGTGAAATTCAAGATGAATACGATCAAGAAGATAAAGAGATTATTAAAATAAATGATGGGAAATATATTTTACTCGGAAAAGTTGATATCGATTCTCTAAACGAACTTTTGGATGATGAATTTACTAATGAAGATGATGACTATGATACCATCGGTGGATTTATTTTTCAACAAGCCGGAAGTATTCCAGAAAAAGGATACAATTTTAATTTCAAAAATTATAATTTTAAAGTTATTGAAATAGAAAACAATAGAATTTCAAAAGTAATGGTTACAAAAATTCCCATAAAGGAATTGAAATGAAATTTGGTTGTATAACTAAATTTATTTCAATAATTATAGTTATTCTTGGAACTTCTTTTTATGTTTATGATAAATATGCAAAAGATTATATTATTGAAAGATCTGAAAAAGTAAAAGAAATGGCTGTTCAAAAAATTGAAGCAATGCTTGAAGATTTGAATAAAAAAGAAGTAAAAAATACAGCTAATAAAAAATTTACTGAAATGCTAAATGATGTAAAAATTAGAAAAAATGAATTTAGCGAAAAGCATTTTAAAGAAATTACAGACAGCTTAGATGAATTTATAAAATTACAGAAATATGACGAAAAATCTATTGAAAGCCTCAAAAAACTAATTGAGAAAAAGAAGTAACAAATATGAAAAATCAAAAAAAAGCCGAATTAAAGGTCGGAATTACAGTTATTGTAGCTTTAATTATATTACTTTGGATTCTTGGTTGGGCTAAGAATCTTAGTTTTAATTCAAACGAAAAGCAACTTTCTATTAAATTCCAAAATGTTGCAGGACTAGTTGTTGGCGATTTAGTTTCAGTGCAGGGAATTAAAGAAGGTTACGTTAATAGTTTGAAAACAGAAAATAACTCAGTTATTGTTGATGTAATACTTTCCGAAAATGTAAATCTTAAAAAAGATGCTCAATTTTCTATTATGATGGTCGATTTAATGGGTGGAAAAAAGATTGAAATAAATCCTGGAATTTCCACTTCCGAAATTGATTATACACAAATTCAACAAGGTTACTTTTTAGGTGATATTTCAACCGCAATGGCTACTCTTGGAAGTGTTCAAGGCGATTTAGTTGCTGTAATTGGTGAAGTAAAAGTTACGCTAATTTCAGTTAATAAGTTGCTAAATGATTCGGAATTTACCGATAACCTGCAATCGAGTGTCACATCTTTGAATTTGCTGATAAAGAAAACGGACAATATTTTGTCACAAAATAGTAATTCAATTTCGGAATTAATCAAAAACAGCAACGAATTTGTATCAAATTCAAACCAATTTATTCTGGAAAACAAAGACGAAATAAACACTTCATTTTCAAACATAAATCAGTTAGTTAAAAGCACCGATTCACTTGTTATTAAATTAAATAACTTTTTTGTGGAAGTTGAAAATAAAGACAATAATCTTGGTAAATTGCTTTATGATAAGGAGTTAGTGGATAATTTATCATTTACATTAAAAAAACTTAAAGAACTAAGCGAAACAATAAATAAGCAAATAAATGAAAAAGGACTTAAAGTTGATGCGTACATTTTTTAATCAATTTCTTGTAATTATACTTTTAACGACTACTATTTTTGTTGGAAAATCAAAAGACCCTGTGCGGGCTCATAATGGAATGGTAGTATCAGCAAGTGATATTGCTTCGTTAGTTGGTGTTGAAATTTTAAAAAAAGGTGGAAATGCGGTTGATGCTGCGGTTGCAACTGGTTTTGCACTTGCAGTAACTTATCCTCAAGCTGGAAATATTGGCGGCGGCGGATTTATGGTTATTCATTTAAAGGATGGAACAAATACAACTATAGATTACCGCGAAAAAGCTCCAGAAGCTGCTTTTCGTGATATGTTTCTTGATGAAAATGGAAATTATGATCCAAATAAAAGTACAAAAGGTTGGGCTTCTTCAGGTGTTCCTGGAAGCGTTGCTGGAATGCTTACAGCTCTTGAAAAATATGGAACAATGTCAATTTCTGAAATTATTCAACCAGCAATTGAACTTGCCGAAAATGGTTTTATTATTGATTATCGTTTTGCAGAAGCTTTAAATGAAACTAAAGATGAATTTATTCAATGTGAAGCAACAAAAAAAATATTTACAAAAGATGATGAATTGTTTTATGAGGGTGAATTATTTATTCAAAAAGATTTAGCAAAAACTCTAAAAGCAATTAAATTCAAAGGAATTGATGGCTTTTATAAAGGCGAAATTGCAGATTTAATTGCAAATAATTCGGAGCTAAATAATGGTTTTATTTCAAAAGAAGATTTAGGAAATTATAAAGCAATTGAACGTAAACCAGTTTTAGGAAATTATCGTGGTTATAAAATTGTTTCAATGGGACCGCCTTCTTCGGGAGGAATTGCACTTATTGAATCTTTAAATTCACTTGAAAATTTCACTTTTGATAAAAAATCTTGGGCAAGTAGTGATTATATTCATACAGTTGTTGAGGTTTTGAAACACGTTTATGCCGATAGAGCAGAGCATCTTGGCGATGTCGATTTTTATCCAGTTCCGCAAAAATGGTTAACTTCTAAAGAACGTAGTAAAGAAATTATAGCACAAATTGGTGAAAAAGCTGTTCCATCCGAAGAAATATCACACACAACTCCACACAAAATTGAAAGCGAAGAAACTACGCATTATTCAATTATAGATTCTTATGGAAATGCAGTTAGCGTAACTACCACATTAAATTCTACATTTGGAAATAAAATAGTTGTTGAAGGTGCTGGTTTTATAATGAACAATGAAATGGATGATTTTTCAGCTAAACCAGGAACTCCAAACCAATTTGGATTATTAGGTGGCGAAGCTAATTCGATTGAGGCAAATAAAAGAATGCTAAGTGCAATGACTCCAACAATTGTTCTTAATTCTGACGAAAAACCTTATTTAATTATCGGCTCACCAGGTGGTTCCACAATTATTACCACAGTTTTGCAAGTAATTCTTAATGTAATTGATTTTAATATGGATATTCAAGAAGCAATTGATGCTCCGCGATTTCATCATCAATGGAAACCTGATTGGATAGATTACGAAAAATATGGTTTAACAACAGATGTTTCAAATAATTTAGTCGAAAAAGGTCATTTTATTGGAAAAAGACGTATTCTTGGCAGAGCAGAAGGAATTATTATTGATTACAAAAATAATATTATTTGGGGAGCATCTGACCCAAGAGGTTACGGCGAAGCTGCCGGTTACTAAACTTAATTGGAAATAAAATGGTTTTTGGAATAGGAACGGATTTAATTGAAATTGATAGAATTGAAAAAAGTATAACAAAATTTGGTGACCATTTTGTTGATAAAATATTCACCAAATTGGAAAAAGAATACTCAAATTCAAAAGGTTCTCCGTTTCAACATTATGCAGCACGTTTTGCTGCAAAAGAAGCTATTGCAAAAGCACTTGCTACCCCAGATAATAAAGGATTTAGTTGGCAAGATATTGAGGTTTATAACGAACCAAATGGTTTCCCAAATGCACGATTATTTGGCAAAGTGAAGGAAATTCTAGGTGATGATAAAGAGCTAAAAATATCAATTAGTCATTCTGACAATTATGCAACGTGCGTTGCAATCGTATATTATAAAAATAAAAATGTTTGAAAAATGTAAATATTCACAGTTTTGTGATTCAGAAACGCAAAAAATTTATTAATTTGCTTCAAACTTTCGCTTCATTTAAATCAAATCTAACGTCCAAAAAACTTTTTTTTTTAGTATCTTACCAGTTGATTTAAAATAGTTATTTATAATGGAATTTATATGGCAAAAAAGCGAATATTGAGTGGAATGCGTCCAACTGGAAAATTGCATATTGGACATTATGTTGGTGCTTTGGAAAATTGGGTTAAATTGCAAGATGAGTACGAAAACTTTCATCTAATTGCGGATTATCACGTTTTAACAACAGCTTTAAGAAATGACGATATTTATCAAAATACAATAGATATGATTATCGATTGGCTTGCTTCTGGATTAGACCCCGTAAAATCGCCAATATTTAGACAATCACAAATAAAAGAGCATGCAGAATTACATTTAATTTTTTCAATGTTAGTAACAGCTGCGCGTTTGGAACGAAATCCAACTGTTAAAGAGCAAGTTAGAGATTTAAATATTGAAAATGTAAGTTACGGTCATTTAGGATATCCAGTTTTACAATCCGCAGATATTTTATTGTACAAAGGTGATGCTGTTCCAGTTGGCGAAGATCAAGTTCCACATATAGAAATAACACGCGAAATAGCACGTAAATTTAATAGCGTTTATGGTGATGTATTTCCAGAATCACAAGCTTTGCTAACAAAATTTGCACGTTTACCCGGCTTGGATGGCGATGCAAAAATGAGCAAATCGCTTAATAACACAATATTGCTTTCAGATTCTTATCAAGAAGTTCAAGCAAAGCTTAAAAAAGCAAAAACTGATACTCAAAAAGTTAGAAGAAATGACCCTGGCAGACCAGAAGTTTGTTTGGTATTTACTTATCAAAATAAATTTAATCCAAATGAAGTTGAAGAAATTGCTGCTGGATGTAAATCGGGTGAATTAGGTTGTGCTGATTGTAAAGCAAAGTGTGCATTAAGAATAAGTGAATTTCTAAATCCAATAATTGAAAAAAGAAATTACTACGAAAATAATTTGGATGAAGTAAAAGATATTTTATCCGATGGCGAAAAACGAGCTAAAATTGTTGCAGTTAAAACAATGGAAGAAGTTCACAAAGTAATGAAATTTGGTTAATCAAAAATGTATAAAATAAATCTCTCAAATTTTGAAGGACCTTTGGATTTGCTTCTTTTTTTCATAAAAAGAGACGAATTGGATATTTATGATATTCCAATATCAAATATTACTTCAGAATACATGGTTTATCTCGAATTAATGGAAAAACTGGATTTAGAAGCTGCGGGAGATTTTATTTTAATGGCTTCAACTTTAATGCAAATCAAAGCAAAAATGATGCTTCCAAAAGTGAAAAATGAAAGGGGAGAAGAAATTGACCCAAGAATGGATTTGGTAAACGCACTTTTGGAATATAAAAGATATAAAGAAATGTCGGAAGAATTATCAATTCAAGAAATGCAAGAAAGAAGAATTAAATATCGTGGAAATTTTATTGGAGATGAAACAAAAGATGCAGATGAGCTTGAAGCGTTATTAAAAAACATTTCGGTTTACGACTTAATTAAAGCATTCAAAAAAGCATTGGAAGCTCCAAAAGCTGAACCAATTCATCAAGTTACACGATTTAATGTTACAATTGAAGAACAAATGTCAGAAGTTTTGAATAAAACTGATTTTGGTAAAGAAGTTTCATTTGTTGACCTTATAAAAGGAATGGTTGAAAAATTAAGAATAGTTGTTACTTTTATTGCACTTTTAGAGTTAGTTAAAATGGGAAAAATTGGTTTAAAAGAATCACCCGAATTTAATAATTTTATCATTTATGGAGTTCAAAATGGATAAAATTTATAATTCAATTATTGAGGCACTAATATTTTCATCAGATGATCCAATTCCATCATCTGAAATTATTAAAGCAATTAAAGAAATTGACGGCTCAGATACAGAAATTACTCCAAAAGATGTGGAAAATGCAGTAGAATTTCTTAATGAAAAATATGAAGATGATGAAAAATCTTTCAATATTAAAAAAATAGCAAATGGGTTTGCGTTTGGAACAAAATCAGAATATGCAAAATATGTTGGATTTTTGTCATCCGATAAAAGTAAGCGGCGGTTAAGTCAAGCTGCTCTTGAAACACTTTCAATAATTGCGTACAAACAGCCAATTACTAAACCAGAAATAGAAAATTTGCGTGGTGTAAATTCTGATTATATGATGAACACACTTTTAGAAAAGAATTTAATTACAATAAAAGGTCGCTCTGAAGGAATGGGAAGACCTTTACTTTATGTTACAACTGATGAATTTCTAAAATATTTTGGATTAAATAAAATATCAGACCTTCCAAAACCACGCGAAGTTGACGATATTATGAAAGATGAAGATTTTATTGAAGAAAAACGCAAAATTATGATGAATCAAATAGAAGAAGTTATTGAAAACGAAGTTGAAAGTGAAGGAGAATATGGAATTACGGCTGAATAAATATATATCTGAAAGTGGATTTGCTTCTCGCAGAAAAGCTGAAGAATTTATTGAACAGGGAAGAGTTATGATTAATGGCAAAGTAGTTACCAATCTTGCCACAAAAGTTGACCCTTATTCTGATGAAGTTTATATCGATGATGTAAAATTAAAAATTAAAGAAAAAGTATATTTTCTTTTGAACAAACCAAAAGGATTTATTACTTCAACTAGCGATGAGAAAAGTAGAAAAACGGTGGTTGATTTAATTAGAACTAAAGAAAAAATATTCCCAGTTGGACGTTTAGATTACAACACGACTGGCGTTTTGTTGCTTACAAATGATGGTGAATTAGCTAACAAGATAACACATCCTAAAAACAATTTTAAGCGTGTTTATGTTGCCAGAATTGACAAGGATTTATCCGAGTTGGACAAAGATAAATTGCTAACTGGTGTATATTTTGAAAAACGAAAAGGTGTTTTTACAGAGCTTTCGTATGTTAAAGATAAAAGTTATAAAATTGTTCGAGTTTCTGTTATGGAAGGCAGAAATCATTTTGTAAAAAGAATGTTTTCAGCTTTAGGATATAGAGTTATTGAACTTGACCGTGAAAGTTTTGGTGGAATTACAGTAAAAGGGTTAAATCCAGGCGATTACAAAACTCTTACATTTAAAGAAATAGAAAAATTAATACAAAAATAGATTGAGGATATTTTGGAAAATCAAAACATAATTGATACAAATGAACTTATTAAAAGAAGGTTTGAAGAACTAAGAGAGCTTTACGAAAAAGGATTTGAGCCTTTTGCATATAGTTATGAAGTTGATAATTATTCAAATTTCATAAAAGATAATTTTGAAGAACTTGACCAAAAAAATGTAAAAATTGCTGGAAGAATTATGGCAATTCGCCGAATGGGAAAAGCTTCTTTTACTACAATTCAGGATAAAGAAGGACGTATTCAAATTTATCTTCGCAAAGATGATGTTGGCGATGATTATGATGCTTTTAAATTAATGGATATTGGCGATATTATTGGCGTTGAAGGCTATGTTTTCAAAACAAAAACTGGTGAAACTTCTGTTCACGTAAAAAGTATGAAATTGCTTTCTAAATCAATTCGCCCAATTCCAATTGCAAAAGAAACAACCGATGAAGAAGGAAATAAAGTAATTCACGACCAATTTACGGATAGAGAATTGCGTTACAGACAGCGTTATGTTGATTTAATTGTAAATCCAGAAGTTAAAGATGTTTTCAAAAAACGATCTGCTATTGTTACTTCAATTCGTACTTATTTGGATTCAAATGAGTTTGTGGAAGTTGAAACTCCAGTTTTACAACCAATTTATGGTGGAGCTGCTGCGCGTCCCTTTGTCACACATCACAACACTCTTGATATGGATTTATATTTAAGAATTGCGGACGAATTGTATTTAAAAAGACTAATTGTCGGTGGATTTGATAGAGTTTACGAAATTTCGAAAGATTTTAGAAACGAAGGAATTGACAAAACTCACAATCCAGAATTTACTATGCTTGAGCTTTATGTTGCATTCAAAGACTACGAATGGATGATGAATTTTGTTGAACAAATGATTGAAAATGTAGCTACAAAAGTATTCGGAAAAACAGAATTTGAAATAAATGGTACTTTAATTAATTTCAAAGGACCTTGGATTAGACTTTCAATGGTTGATTCAATTCTGGAAAAAACTGGAATGGATATTCTTACTGCAACAAAAGATGAGCTAAAAGTTGCTCTCAAGAAATTTGGCGTTGAATTAGAATCTGGTGCAAGTAGAGGAAAATATATTGACGAATTATTTGGTGCTGCTGTTGAACCAACTATTGTACAACCTACATTTGTTGTTGATTATCCAATTGAAATTTCACCACTTGCTAAAAAACATCGTACAAAAAATGGATTAGTTGAGCGTTTTGAAGGTTATGTTCTTGGTCGCGAAATTTGTAATGCTTTTAGCGAACTTAACGACCCAATTGACCAAAGAGAACGTTTCACATCTCAATCCGAAATGAGAGATGCTGGCGATGATGAAGCACATCAAATTGATGAAGATTATCTTCGCGCAATGGAATTTGGAATGCCTCCAACGGCTGGTTTGGGAATTGGAATTGACAGATTGGTAATGTTGCTAACTAATCAACCAACAATTAGAGACGTAATTTTATTTCCTCAAATGAGAAGTGAAAAATAGTTTTGTATTTAAATCTCCTCCAATTATCATAAATATGTTATTTTGGAGAAGATTTTACAGAAAAAGAATATGATTAAACGACCAATAAATAGAATTTTAACATTATCTTTTTTTGTAATTATTTTAAATAACTGCTTTTTTGCACAAAATGATTCATTAAAATTCAATTTTTCCAAACTCAACTCGTTTAATTACGTAAACCAACTTCAAAAGACTGAGCAAAATATTTGTTTTAATCCACTAAAAAAGGATATTAATTATCCAATTTTATCTGGTGTTGGATTAAGTTATGGATATATTATTTATCAAATTAACGATTATTATCAAAATACTTGGTGGAAAGAAAATTCTGAATACACTTATGATGGCTCTTTTCACATTGTAAACGATTGGGATTATGCTCTTTGGTTGGATAAAATTGGACACGCATATGGAACTGCAGTTATTTCGCATTTTTTTTCTTCTGGTTTGCAAGTAGCAGATGTAAATCAAGCACTTTCTATTTGGCTTGGTGCAATTGGCGGACTCGGAATGCAAATGTATGTTGAAATTGAAGACGGATATGCTCCGCTTAATGCTGATGGAAAACCAAAATGGGGCTTTAGTCCTGGCGATGCAGTTTCTGATTTTGTTGGAGCTGGATATTTTGTCGCAAGATATTATTTCCCATATTTGAATAATTTCCAATTGAGAGTTAGTTATTTCCCGTCTGAAGAATTTAGAAATGGGTTGAAGCCAGATAATAATATTTCTGATGATTATGATGGTCAAAAAATGTGGCTTGCTTTTAGAATGAAAAATTTACTTCCAAATGATATTTCAAAATATTGGCCCTCGTTTTTAATGCTTTCGGCTGGTTATGGAGTAACTGGAATTGGTGATTATTCAACTCAAAAATCAATTGAAAAGAGTTTTTACATCGCTTTTGATTTTGATGCGTCTGAAGTGCCATTAAATGGTGAGTTTTGGGAATTCATCAAAAATACACTAAATTACATTCATTTTCCGTTGCCTGGAATTAAAATTTCTAACAATGGAATAACTTTTTTACTTTTTGCTTATTAATGAAATATAGTTTTATTATACCGACACTTAATGAAGAAAAACTTCTTCCAATTTTACTTGACCAGTTTGTTGAATGTGATATATTTAAAAAATTTGACAGCGAATTAATCATCTCCGATGGCGGAAGTGTTGATTCAACAGTCGCAGTTGCGAAAAAATATACTGATAAAATAGTTGTTCACAACTCCGAATATCGCCAAACAATTGCCGAAGGTAGAAATATTGGGGCTAAAATTGCTTCTGGCGAAATATTTATTTTTATTGATGGAGATATACTTTTTAGTGATTTATCCAAATTTATGGAACGGGTTGACAGAATATTTAACAAAAATAGATATTTAGCTATGACTTGCTATATAAATATTCATCCAAGCGAAAGATTGTTTTCAGATACTTTATTCCTAAATTTTTATAATTTTTATTTTAGAATACTTAATAATATTGGTGTTGGAATGGGAAGAGGCGAGTGCCAAATTATTCCCAAAACAGTGTTTTATGAAGTTGGCGGTTATAATCAAAAACTTGTTGCTGGTGAGGATTTTGATATTTTTAAGCGAATTAGGAAAAAAGGCAAAATCCTTTTTGATAAAAATCTGATAATATACGAATCGCCAAGAAGATACCGCAAGTTTGGACATTCTGTTATTTTCTTCGCATGGTTAATAAATGCTATTTCAGTCATTTTCAAAAATAAATCTGCCTCAAAAGAATGGGAGGAAGTAAGATAATGCGAAAAATTGCTATTTTTCTTTTTATTTTAATTTCAACATCATTTTCTCAAGTGGGATTTGTGGAAGTAAATCATCCAATTTATAATTATTTGGAAAGAATGAACTCACTTCACATAATTTCTGATTATAATTCATTCGAAACTCCAAAATCACGGAAAGATATTGTTAAATTCATTAAAAATATAATAAATCAAAAGGATGACTTAAATTTAATTGACCAGAAAACTCTCGAAGATTTTGAGATTGAATTTGAATTTGATTTGTTCAACTCAACAAATAACTATTACTCACAATTTGAGGACACAACAGATACTGCGTTTTTTAATCAAAAAGAAAAATTTATTTATTTTTATTCAGATTCGTCAACTTTTAATACTTTCGTAAAATTTGTCGGAACTGGCGAACAACTGTTTTCTATTGATAAGTTAAATTCAGAAAATACGAAAAGCTCTTTAATCACTTTTGGAGCCGAAATTAGAGGAACAATTTCAAATAATTTTGGATATTTTGCTAAAGCAACAAACGGAATGCAATTTGGCGATGTTGAACTTGCTCTGTTTAATAGTAATTTAAAATATAATTACAAATATAATTCTGACCATGATTCCTCCAAGTATTTTGATGAAACAATCGGCTATTTTATGGCAGAATTTGATAATGCAAAATTCAAAATTGGTCGTGATAGAGTCAATCTCGGTTATGGCTTTTCAAAAACTTTAATGGATAATTTTGCTCCGCCAATGGATTATATTTCATTGCAGTTAAATTATTCTATTTTTTCATTTTCGTTTTTGCACGGAAAATTGTTTGGAAGCACTTCGTATTTGCCAAATTCTGTTGCTGGTGTGCAGCGTGTAGTTGCGGATAAATATATTGCTTATCACAGACTTGGATTGAATATTTCACGACATTTTCAACTTGGTGTTGGAGAAGCGATAATTTATGCAAATCGTAATCTCGATTTTTCATATCTAAATCCTTTTAATTTTTACAAAAGTGCCGAGCATGCAAATCAAGACCGCGATAACTCGTTAATGTTTTTTGATTTCAAAAATAATTCTGTTACCGGACTCATGTTTTATGGAATATTTTTAATTGATGATGTCGATTTTGCAAAACTTGGAACTAAGTGGTATGGTAACAAATTTCTTTATGATTTTGGAATTACTTATGAACCATTTCCAGAACATTTTCCGCTAACAATTGGAATGCAGTATTTAAGAATAAATCCTTACGTTTATGCTCATAGATTTACGGATAATAATTACACAAGTATGAATTTTGGAATTGGAACAAACATTCAACCAAATAGCGAAACTTTAATTTTTGATATAAAATACAAACCAAATTACAGAATTGAATTAGAATTTTTATTCCAACATGCAAAACATGGTGCAAATGAAATTGACGAAAATGGAAATGTAATTACAAATTACGGTGGCGATATTCTTGTCGGTCATAGAATTGAAGATTCCGATAATGTTACTTTTTTGGATGGAATTTCGGAAATATCAAATCATTTTGTTTTTATCGCAAAATATGAACCAATTAAAAACTATCTATTTTCGCTAAAAACTGACATTATGAGCACAAAAATGGAAGATGTGACAACTACAAATCAAATAATTTCAAGTTTAATACTTTCAGTTAGGATTTAATATGTTAATAAAAAATATAAAAAAATATCCAGTAATTTTTATGGCTTTGGTTCTTGGAATTATTCTTGGAATCAAATTTCAAATATTTTTATATGAAAGTTATCCAAACGAAAACGAATCAAAAATAAGCCAAATTCTAAATCTTACAACAGAATATTACTTTGAGGATGTTGATACTTTGAAATTGGTAGAAGCTGCAATTAATGGAATGTTTGATAAACTTGATCCGCACACAACATATTTACCTTTTGAGGAAGAAAAAAGTTCGGAAGAAATGTTTAGTGGCGAGTTTGACGGAATTGGAGTTGAATTTCAAATATTAAAAGACACAATTACAATTATTTCACCTATTTCTGGCGGGCCAAGTCAAAAAGCTGGAATTGAAGCTGGCGATAAAATTATCAAAATTGAAGGCAAAAACGCAATTGGTTTTACAAATGAAAATGTGATTAAAAATCTACGCGGAGCAAGGGGAACAAAAGCAAATTTCACGGTTTATCGTTCCACAAACAAAAAAGAATATAATTTTTCAATAATTCGCGACAAAATTCCACTAAATTCTGTAGATGTTTCATTGCTTTACGATAAAGATATTGCTTACATAAATCTTTCACGCTTCGCCGAAACCTCAACTTTGGAAATAACAAAAGCTTTGGCAAAACTTAAACTTGATGGAATGAAGAAAATTGTCCTCGATTTAAGAAATAATCCTGGTGGAATTCTTGGAGAAGCGGTTTCAGTTTCGGATTTATTTCTTGATGAAAAAAAGCTAATTGTCTATACAAAAGGAAGAAAAGCAGAATTTGATGCAAAATATTACGCCGAAAATATTAAAGGTTACGAAAATTATCCATTAATTATTTTAATAAATAGCGGAAGTGCGTCTGCAAGTGAAATTGTTTCTGGTGCAATTCAGGATTGGGATAGAGGATTGATTGTTGGCGAAACATCTTTTGGAAAAGGTTTGGTGCAACGACCATTTTTGCTTTCTGATGGTTCAGCAGTTAGAATTACGGTTTCAAAGTATTTTACGCCTTCTGGAAGAGCAATTCAACGCGATTATTCCAACGGAAAGGATGAATATTATTTTACGGTTCATTCAAATCCAGATTCTGCAAAAGCAGATACAACAAAAAAAGAATTTAGAACAAAAGGAAATAGATTAGTCTATGGTGGTGGAGGAATTTCGCCCGATATTGAAGTAAAATATGACGATTTAACAAATTACTCAATTGAATTGACGCGAAATAACATTTATTATCAGTTTATTCGCAAATATTTGGATAAAAATAAATCCATAATTCTTGGAAAATATCCAAATATGAACGATTTTATAAATAGTTTTAGTCTCAAAAATGAAAGAAATAACTTCATAAAATTTGCGTCTGCTAATGGAGTTAAGTACAATAACTCAGAATTTGAAAAAGACAAGGAATATATTTTCAAAAGATTAAATGCTTATATTGGAAGAGAATTATGGGGAAATGATGGTTGGTATTTAGTTATGTTGCAAATTGACGACCAATTTCAAACTGCTGTAAAACTTTTCGAAAGTGAATTAACAACAAATAAAGTAAAGTTAAAAAATGCAAGAAAATAAATTATTTCCATATTTAGGTACAAAACCAGAAATTGATGAATCGGTATTTCTTGCTTCTGGAGTAAAAATTGTTGGCGATGTAAAAATAGGAACCGATTCTTCAATTTGGTATAATACAGTAATTCGTGGCGACGTAAATTATGTTACAATTGGCAAAAACACAAATGTTCAAGATTTATCAATGCTTCACGTAACTTTTGAAAAATTTCCATTAATAATTGGTGATAATGTTACAATTGGTCACAGTGTTACTTTGCACGGATGTATTTTACAAAATAATACTTTTATTGGAATGGGAGCAACCATTTTGGATGGAGCAATAATTGAAACAAACTCAATGGTTGGTGCTGGTGCGGTTGTAAAACAAGGATTTGTTGTTCCAAGTGGTAAACTCGTTGCTGGAATTCCAGCAAAAGTAATAA
>Ga0209016_1000754_pt1 | contig 33788 bp, 32 predicted proteins | sample EPASupsiteSAE305_FD_187265 | JGI IMG/M metagenome (GOLD analysis project Ga0209016, IMG submission 187265) | Bioremediated contaminated groundwater microbial communities from EPA Superfund site, New Mexico - SAE3-05 (SPAdes) (version 2) | ecosystem: Environmental > Aquatic > Deep subsurface >... | reverse complement strand
GCAGCTGGCTGGCCTGCGGCTGCCAGGATTGCCTCAATCAGATAAGTGGTTGTGGTCTTGCCGTTGGTGCCGGTTATCCCCACCAGGGGCAGCCTTGCCGTGGGATCGCCCTGAAAACGGGCCGCCATGCGTGCCATGGCCAACCGACCATCGGCCACCTGCACCCAACTGATGCCTGATGGCGCGCGGGTTGCATCTTCCAGCACCACGGCACTGGCCCCGGCCTCGACCGCACGCTGAATATACTGATGACCGTCCACGCTGGCGCCGGGCAGGGCGAAAAATAGCGCACCCGCCGTTACCTGACGAGAATCGCAGGTCAGCATGCTGATCTCTGCCTGGCTATCGCCACTGGCCGCGAGCACCGGTATTGTCTCCAACAGTTGTTGTAGGCGCATGGTCATTCCCTTTTATGCCGCCGGCACCAGACGGACCCAAATCTCATCGGCACCCCTGATCAGCTGGCCCGGTTGCGGGTACTGTTCTATCACCCGGCCACTGCCGCGCAGCTGGATATTGATCTGCCGCTTCTCCATCTCCTGCAGCACCCGCCGCATGCTCATACCCCGAAAATCGGGCATCAGCGTGCCGGCGCCAGCCACATCGATCCGTCCGCCTTCGCCAACGTCCGGCGCTGGTTCAAGCTCACGCAGTGGCGCCGCCTGCGGCACCGCTGGCTGCGCTGGAGCCACCTTCACCTGCATGGCCGGCGAAGCTGTTGCGCCGCCATTGGTCCCCTTCAGATAGCACAGTGTGTTAAAGGCGATCTCCCGAAAGGCCGGTGCCGCCACCACGCCGCCATAGGGGCTGGTGCTCGGCTCGTCGATCACCACCAGGATCGTCAGCTGCGGTTTTTCGGCCGGTACGAAACCGATGAACGAAGCGGTTCGCTTGGTGGCTGAATAGCCTCTGCTGACCGGGTCCACCTTCTGGGCGGTGCCGGTCTTGCCGGCCACCCGAAACCCTTCAATGGCAGCCTTGGTTCCGGTGCCACCGGTGGCCACCACGGTCTCCATCATACGGGTCACCGTGGCCGCCGTGTCTGCCGAGATCACCCGGCGCACCGGCTGAGGCTGTATGTGCTTCAGTTCCCGACCGGCATCGTCGATCACCCGCTCAACCAGATAGGGCTTCATGAGCATACCGCCATTGGCCACGGCCGAAACTGCACTTACCAGCTGAATCGCCGACGTAGAGACACCCTGGCCGAAGGCGATGGTGGCCAGATCACTGCCGTACCAGCGCGAAACCGGTCGCAGACCGCCGCCAATTTCACCCGGTAGATCAATGCCGGTCTTTTCGCCGAAACCAAATGCCTTCAGATAGCGGTATAACCGGTCATCGCCCAGCCTGAAGCCGATCTTGGCTGAACCGATATTGCTTGAGTAACGCAACACATCACTGACCGAAATCCTGCCCTGGGGATGGTCATCGCGGATAGTCCTGCCGCCGAACACGTAACTGCCGTTTTCGCAGTTGACCTGGTCCTGAGGCCGAACCAGCTTTTCTTCAATGGCGGCCGCCATCAGAAAGATCTTGAAGGTCGAGCCTGGCTCGAAACTGTCGGCCACGCTGCGGTTACGCAGCTGAAACGGGGTGTAGCGTGAAAACGAGTTGGGATTGAAGGTCGGGTAGTTAGCCAGGGCCAGCACCTTGCCGGTACTCGGCTCCGCCACCACCGCCATGCCCGCCTTGGCGCCACTGGATTGCACCGCCTTGGCCAGTTCCTTTTCAGCCAGATACTGGATATTTTTGTCCAGCGTCAGCACCAGGCTCCTGCCGGGAGAGGCGTCCTTGACCACCGTCTCCTGCAGCGCCACATTACGACCCAGGGCGTCGCGCTCGGTCACCAGATACCCGGTATTGCCCAGAATAGTGGCATCATAGCGCAGCTCCAGCCCCTCCAACCCCTCTGGATCGACGCCGGTAAAGCCCAGCACGTGAGATGCCACTTCAAAGTTGGGGTAAAAGCGCTTGCTTTCCTTGACAAAACCGATCCCGGCCAGCTTTAACTGCTTGATCCGGCGCACCGTATCCGGCGGCATACGCCGCTCCAGCCATACAAAGCCTCTATCAAGGGTCAGCTTCTTGAACACCGCCTGTTGCGATTCACCCAACAGCGGTGCCAGGACCGTGGCCGTGCCATGCGGATCCTTGACCTGCCGAGGTTCGGCATACAGCGAGTCCATCTCCAGGGAGACCGCCAAAGGGGCGCCGGTCCGGTCGTAAATGCCGCCTCTGGCAGGCACCAGTGGCACGGTCCGGTTATACTGCCGCTCCGCCAGCTTGACTAACTGATCGTGCTTCAAAACCTGCAAACAGAAGGTCCGACCGCTTACCACAAGAAAACAGCAGGCGAACAGACCGGCGAGCATGATAATCCGGACTCTGGTCCATTTTTCCCGCTGATCTTTCATAGCCGTCCCCAGGCGTCTTCGCTGTCGCCGCTCATTTCACCACTACTACCTGCTGTTCCAACGGCACCGTCATTCCCAGGTCCCGTTTGGCAATCGCCTCGATCCGGGCCGGGGTGCTCAACGACTCGGCCTCCAATTTGAGACGTTTCTGTTCCTGCTCCAGATTTTTCATCTGTTGCGAGGCCTCGTTAATCTGCAGGTTCAGCTCCACCAGACGGAACCGTGACCAGACATGGAAGATGGAGACAATCGTCAACAGCACCATGCAGACCATCAAAAACCTGACAATATCAAGTCGGTGAGCCGAGACATCCAACCCGATCTGGGCCGGTATCGCCACCTTGTCATAACTGAATTTTGCCGTACTCATCGGCCACCTCCTTCCATCAACCAGCCAACCGTTCGGCTGCCCGCAACTTTGCGCTGCGCGAACGGGGATTTTCAGCCAACTCTACGTCGCCAGCCATCACCGGTCGGCTGGTCAACACGCGCACCAATGGTTGCTGCCCACAGACACACTGCGGCAACTGGCGCGGACAACGGCAACCGCTGGCGGCATCCCGCAGGCGCTGCTTCACGATACGGTCCTCAAGGGAGTGGAACGAGATCACCACCAGCCTCCCTCCCGGCCTCAACAGGCCGATAGCGGCCTGCAGGCCCTGCTCCACCTGCTCCAGCTCGTTGTTCACCAGAATCCTTAAGCCCTGAAAGGTACGGGTAGCCGGATGGATCCGGTCCTCCTGAAATCTGCGCGGAATGGTGCGTTCCACCAGTTCGGCCAGCTGCAGCGTGGTCTCAAACGGCCGTTCCTGACGGGTGGTCACGATCCGCTGGGCAATCTTGCGGGCCCAACGTTCCTCCCCATACTCCTTGATGGCTCGCTCCAGCTCCCGTTCCGACAGACTGTTCACCAGTTCTGCCGCCGACTCGCCCTGACTGGGATCCATCCGCATATCCAACGGCCCATCGGCCCTAAAGCTGAAACCACGCTCGGCTCGATCCAGCTGTGGTGACGAGACACCCAGGTCCAGCACCAACCCGTCGATGGCCGTCACCCCCTGACCAGCCAGCACGGCCGCCATATCACCGAAACTGCCCTGCAACGGCCGGAAACGGTCACCGAAACGCTCCAAACGCCTTCCTGCCGCTGCCAAAGCCGTCGAATCGCGATCGATGCCGTACAGCACACCATCCGGCCCACTGGCCTCAAGGATCAACTCGCTGTGACCGCCGCCACCCAGAGTGCCATCGACATATACGCCGCCTGCCCTGGGGCTCAGGTACTGCAACACCTCGGCAGCCATGACCGAGTAGTGAGTAAATGGTTCCACCTAAATACCGAGCTCTGCCAACGCCGCTGAATCCTGTGGGAAGTTACGTTCATCCTGGGCATTGACACGGTTGTAGGTCTCCCTGCCCCAGATATCGAAACGTTTACCCATGCCGACAAAATACAGATCGCGCTCCAAGGCGGCATGCAACCGAAGCGCCGGCGGTATCAGCACCCGGCCCAGCTTGTCGGCCGTACACTCCTGGGCTGGTCCCAGCACCAGACGCTTCAGACTGTTCAGCTGCGCCAAGGCCAAACCCCCTTCATTGGCCTGGATCTTTTTCTCCAGCTCCTGCCATTCCACAAGCGGATAGACCGAGAGGCCACGACCAAAGGAGCCGTCACCGAAATCAACCGGTGAGGCCTTGGTGATCACAAAACGATCATCACCAAAGCCCTCGACCAAGACCTCGCGAAACCGCACCGGGATACTGGTCCGCCCCTTGGTATCTATGGTTGTCAGGCATTCACCGCCAAACATGGCCACCCCTTGTTTCCACCTATTACCACTTTTTTCCACTTTGCGGCAAACTATACCAGTCGTCAAGAGACTGTCAAGTACAAAGCATTACTTTTGAAAAGGGTGGTGTGACGGGTGCAATCTGAGGTCATTGTGGTGAGAGGCCGGCTTATGCGTCGCCCTGAGCCACCAACGTCGAATGGCTGCTGGCGCGAGAGCCTACGTTCAGCGCCATGAAAATACTGTTAAAAAGGTACGTTTCCAGTTGCCATATTCATCTGCACTATAGTATAGAATCATTAATCTAACGCTTAACACCGGCGAGCATTTTCGACACAAAGCCTGACCACCAATAACCCGCAACTATGAGCCGCCATGCCGCAGCAGATAACCATTAAAGATGAGCTCGACCGGGCCAATCGAGCCCTGCGGTTGCTCTCTGCCAGCAACCGCACCCTACTGCGGGCCACCGACGAAACGACACTGCTGCACGACGTCTGCCGCATAGCAACGGAGATCGGCGGTTATTCTCTCAGCTGGGTGGGCTTCAAGCAGTTCAATCCTGAACGCACAGTACTGCCGGTGGCCTCCCATGGATACGACGGGGGTTTTCTGGCCGCCATACAGATGAGCTGGGCCGACGGCGACCACCATGGCTGCGCCATCATCAGCGCCGCCATCCGCAGCGGCACGATCCAGCTGCGACACGACATGCTGCACAACGCAGAGCTCTCCCCCTGCCATCACGACGCAAAACTCAGAAAGTATCAATCGGCCATTGCCCTGCCCTTGGTGGTGGGAGGTACAACCATCGGCGCCATCGCCATGTACGCGCCGGAGCCCAACGCCTTCCATACCCGTGAGGTGCAGCTGCTCGAAGAGTTGGCCTGCGACCTGTCGTTCGGCATTGAAACCATCCGGCTGCGCAGCGCCCATGAGCAGGCCAACACCCGTATCCATCGCCTGGCCTTTTTCGACACCCTTACCGGACTGCCCAACAGAAACCATCTGACCGGTCTGCTGACGGATGCGCTTCACGAGGCGAAACAGCACCAGCAGCAACTGGCCCTGCTGATGCTCGATCTGGACTACATCCGCGAGATCAATGAGACCTACGGCCACAGCACGGGCGACAAGATTCTGGTCCAGGTCAGTCGCACACTGCGGGAACTGGCCAGCGATCAGTGCAGCGTCACCAAATTCGGCGGCGATGATTTCATCCTTATCTGCCGCCAAACCAGCCCGGAGATTGCGGTGCAACGTGCGCAACGAATCCTGCTGGCCATCAAGCAGCCGCTTTTGATCGATGGCCGCTCTTTTTCGATCGGCGGCAGCATCGGCATTGCACTGTTTCCCGACCATGCAACTGATCCGGCCGACCTGCTGGCTCGGGCCGACCTGGCGATGTCACAGGCCAAAAAAGCCGGGGGCGGATGCGTCTTTTACAAACCAGAAATGACCCATACCCTGACCCGTAAGCTGGACCTGGTCACGCGGTTGGAATACGCCCTTAGTTCAGGCGACCTGCAGCTGTTTTATCAACCAAAGGTGGAACTGTATGCCGGCATGATGGTGGGTGCCGAGGCGCTGCTGCGTTGGCGCGACCCGGAGCTGGGCTGGGTGAGCCCCTCTGAGTTCATACCTGTAGCTGAATCACGCGGACTGATGCCCAAGATCGGCGAGTGGGCCCTTACGACGGCCTGCTCGCACATTCGGGCATGGAAACGGCAGGGATTCAGCTGGCGCGGCCGCATTGCGGTCAATGTCTCAGCCCAGCAGTTGTCTGAGCCGTATTTCATCGAACGGGTGCTCAGGGTTTTGGAGGCTGCAGGGGTGTCTGCTACGAGCATTGAACTGGAACTGACCGAGAGCTGCCTGATGGACGACCCGGAGCGGATGTTTGAGGTCATGGCCGAACTACGCGCCTTAGGATTCAGCATTGCCATTGATGATTTCGGCACCGGCTATTCGTCGCTGGCCTATCTCAAACGGTTCCCGATCGACACCCTGAAGATCGACCAAGGCTTTGTACAGAATATGCTCAGCAGCAGCAATGACCGGGCGATTATCGCCACCATACTGGCCATTGCCCAGCAGATGGGGCTGACCACCGTGGCCGAGGGGGTCGAGAGCGAGGAACAGCGCCTGGCATTGCAAAGCCTGGGCTGTGTGATTGCCCAGGGCTACCATTTTTCACATCCGGAACCGCTTGATCGTTTTACGGAGCAGTATCTGCGCGCCAGCGCCCCCCTGCTGAAACCGCTTGTTCGCCCCCAACCCCTGGCAATGGCGCTCGCCTAACGATCCCTGGCCCTCGCTTCAGCCGTCCGAAGACCCGCACCAACAATTGACCACAAAAAAAGCGCCCTCCGGGGAGGGCGCTGCACAGCAAGCGCAATCAAAAAGAGCCGCTATTTCTTACGCCGTTCCGCCAGCGACACCACCTTAGCACCACCATCGGTGGGCTTCGGACTGGTCTTCTCCGGCGGTTCAACCGCCTTTTGGCGGGCCTCCTCCTCCAGTGGCGAGACCAGCTTTTCGAGGCACAGCGGCGTCCCTCCCATGGTGAACGGCTCACCCTGAATCTGGTTATCATCCAGAATCCAGGTAAAGACCTGCAGTGGAAAGGTCAGCACCAGCAACTTGACCTGCCACCAACCGGGCTTGACATCGGGTTCAATCTCTTCCACTCGTGCATAGAAGCCGGGCTTGTTATCCACATGCACCAGCACGAGGTCGTGTTCAACGGCCATAGCGGACACCTTTGCAGAGGTAATGATATTGGCTGGAGCAGTCCATAAGCCGGGTCCTGTTCCCGTCAGCGGTTACCCGCTGGCGGGCGACGGTCATTCATCTAGGACCACCGTTACCGGTGGCCTCAAGCGACCAACCCGGAGGCACGGGCGGGCCACCCTTAACGCCTCCCTATTTGGCCTTGCTCCGGGCGGGGTTTACCTGGCATCCGACGTCACCGCCGAACCCGGTGAGCTCTTACCTCACCCTTTCACCCTTACCCGCCGTAGCGGGCGGACTGCTCTCTGTGGCACTTTCCCTGGGGTTGCCCCCGCTGGACGTTATCCAGCGCCTTGCCCTGCGGAGCCCGGACTTTCCTCCCCTGCATATGCAGCGGCGACCGTCTGTCCTGCTCCAGCCAATCTTTCAAAACGGTCTTTTTCCGCGCTGGCCACGCCATACTCGGCCTGGCTTGTGCGGCGTACCAACAGGTACGCCTCCGTGCCATTCCTCATCTGCCGCAGCCAGCGCGGAAAAATCCGCGTTTTGGCACACTAACCAGCCTGCTCTTGCTTAAGAATCAGAATTCGATTGCAGTGCGGACAAGAATAAAGGTCGTCGCACTTAAAGAGGGTGTTGTAGAGCTGCGGCGGCAGCTGCATATGGCACCCTTGACAAGAACCATCCCGGGCCTCGGCCAGTGCCTGACCACGTCGCTGACTGCGCAGCTGAGTATAACGCCGCACCACTGAACTGGACAGCTCCTTGACGATCTGCTCACGATTGGCAACCGCCGCGTCAATCACCGCCTGAAGACCGCTGATGGCCTCCAGTCGCTCCTGACGACCACTGCCGGCGGCCTCTTCGAGGCTGGCCAGTTCCGCACGGCGCGTGTCGATTAACGCTTGCAACTCTTCCTGTTGTCCGGTCTTCTGCAGGATCTGCTCTTCAAGTTCGGCAACCTGTTTGCGAGCAGCAGTAATCTCGCGACCAACGGCCTGGAATTCCTTGTTGGTGCGGATTTCCTTCATGTTTGTCTCAGAACGCTTGATGTTGTCCTGTTCGGCCTGCAGGGCAACCTCAAGCTCTTCCTTAGCACGCTGGATCTCGGCCAGACTGGCCTGTTCCCCGGCCAAAGCCGACTGCTCCGCAGCCAGACGCTGTTCCAGATCGGCGATTTCGGCCTGGTGAACAGCCTGCTCTGCCTGCTTGGTGTCAATGGCACCGTCGATGACCTGCAACTCTTCCAGCAACAGCAACTTTTTCTTCAAAACCGTCTCCTCCCGGGAGGTCGAAAGCCTCCCTGTCTACTTCACACCTCTATAAGCACCTGACCTGAAAAGGATCGCGTTCCCCTTCCGCTGCCAGCACGTCACAAGCGTAGCCGGCAGCAGTCAGCATTGTCTGCAAAAAGTGCTGCACTGCCGCAACCATCAGCTGTTCTGATGCAAAATGGCCCACATCCAGTACGGCGATACCGCAGGCCTCAGCCTCACGGGCCTCATGATATTTGATATCGCCGGTCACCAGCAGATCGGCGCCGGCCCGCAGCGCATCATGTATGAGCGAGGCCCCGCTGCCGCTGCAGAGCGCCACCTTGCGCACCAGTCGGCTGGGGTCCCCCACCAACCGCACAGCACCCGATTGCAACCGTTGGCATACCTGGTCACTGTAGGCAGCCAGTGTGCAGGGCGTCTCGACAACACCGATCCGGCCGAGCCCCTGCGAGCGGCCCTGGTTAAGCAACGGATAGCAGTCAAAGGCCGGTTCTTCATAGGGGTGCACCTTCAGCAGGGCCTGAATGGCCTTCGCCAGTCGCTCGCGCTGCACCAGCAGTTCCAGCCGGTGTTCAGCAACCCGCTCCAGACGGCCAACGGCACCAATGGCCGGTTCGGCACCCGGCAGAGGGGTAAAGGTGCCCTCACCGGCAGCGGCAAAGGAGCAGTCTCGGTAGTTACCAAGGGTGCAGGCCTCGGCCAGCATTGCCTGTCTGACCGAGTCCAGATGGCTTTCAGGCACAAACACCACCAGCTTGACCAGCTGTTCCTGGTCAGTAACCTTGAGCGGCCGCAGCTGCTGCAGCCCCAGTCGCTCAGCCAGCAGATCGTTCAACCCACCGTCGGCAATGTCGTAATTGGTGTGCATCGCCAGCAGTGCCAGGCCACCGCGGGCAGCCCGCAACAGCTGGTGCCCGACGACAGTCGTGCTGGTCACCTGTTGCAACGGCTTGAAGATCAGCGGGTGATGGGTGATCAGCAGGTGACAGTTACGGCTTAAGGCTTGGTCCAGCACCTCGGGCAACGGGTCCAGGGCCACCATAATCCGCTCCACCGGATCTGCCGGGTCGCCCAGCTGTAAACCGACGTTGTCCCACTTTTCAGCCAACCCAAAGGGGAATTTTTTGTTAATAATTCCGGCTATGTCAGAGACTTTTGCCGTTTTCATTGCCAAGAAACAAAAAGAGTGCAGCCTTGAGGCGTGCACTCTGGTGAACCTGTGGTCACGGCTGGTCGTTGTCGTTGTGACCGCATCCGGTCTGTTCCCCTGACATTGGTGAAGTGTGGTGGGCCCACCAGGACTCGAACCTGGGACCAACCGGTTATGAGCCGGTGGCTCTAGCCAACTGAGCTATAGGCCCGCGTAGGAAAGCACGACACTACAGGAACTTACGCAACACTGTCAAGAAGATTAGCCCAAAAAAGGTCTCAGGCACGACTGATAAAACGGGCCTCGCGGGTATCCACCTTGACCTTGACGCCGCTCTCCAGATAGGGCGGCACCTTGATCTTGAGGCCAGTCTCCAAAACGGCATCCTTGGTTTCGGCCGTGGCGGTGGCATTTTTAATGACCGGCGCCGTTTCAGTCACGGCCAGTTCAACGGTCAAGGGCAATTCAACCGCCACCATCCGCCCTTCAAACAGGCCCAGGGTAACCTCGGTGCCGTCCAGCAGGTAGGGGGCCAGGGCAGCAAAGCCTTCCTCACCCATCTCGAACTGTTCATAGGTCTCCAGGTCCATAAAGACCCCACCGTTGCCATCAGCATACAGGAACTGCCCCTTATGGCGTTCGTAGTCGGCCTCGTCCACCTTGTCGCCAGAACGGAAGGTGCGGTCCAGCACCTGGCTGGTCAGCAGGTTGCGATACCGGGTCTTAACCATGGTGTTGGCACCACGGGCCGAGGGGGACTGGAAAGTGACATCCAGGATCAGGCACGGGGCGCCGTCGAGCTGGATCACCAGCCCACGCTTGAAATCCGAGGTGGTCAGCATCTACAGACTCCTTGCAGTAAAGATACAGACTGCAACGAGCTGCAGTCCTGACATGAAACGGTGGTACCCCGCCGGGCAGCAGCCCGGCAGGTGGCTATAGGATCAGGCGTTGCCGTGTTTTACCCGCTCGGCCTTTTTAAGCAGGGTGGTGGCAACGGGGTGGCTATTGTTTTCGGCGTACAGGGCTGCGGTGTTGCCGGTCTTGGTCTTGGCACGGGGGTCGGCCCCCGCCTCCAACAGGACCTGGACCGTCTTGTTGCAACCGTAGATGGCGGCCAGCATCAGCGGGGTGTGGCCTTCGCGATCTCGGGCATCCACCTCGGCCCCCTTTTCGATCAGCATCTTGACGATTTCAGTCTGGCCATTGGCCGCCGCATAGTGCAGAGCGGTCTTGCCCTTGTCACTGGAGGCGGTGATGTCGGCGCCGCGACGAAGCAGGTCCTGCACCGATTCAACCAGACCTTCCTTGGATGCGTTGATCAGCTGGGTGTGGCCATTACGATCCTTGGCGTTAACATTCTCCATGGCTGCCTCCTCCTTACGCGTGATGGAATGGGTAGAGCTCCGCAGAGCCAAGCAATGCACATCTGCCTACAGCTGACAACAAGAGGGATACTGACTGAGGGATGGGGGCATGCGTACTGCCGCCGCAGAGGCGGGACGCCCCTACGACTACCAACGATATGCTGTCAACCGCCTGATCCGCCATACGTACCTGCCGGCTCCTGGAGTATCCTGCATAGGTCTCTATGTACCACAAAAAGCAGTCCGTTGCTACGGAAAGCTGACGGGCGTTGTTTCATTCTTGCAACGGGGCCTGGCCACGCCTATAATGCCACAACCATGCGGATAAAGAGCACAACCTTCATCAAAAGCGCCGTCAAACCGGCCGATTACCCCCCTCCCTCTCTGCCGGAGATCGCCTTTGCCGGCCGTTCCAACGTGGGCAAGTCATCATTGATCAACGTGCTGGTGGAGCGCAAAGGCCTGGTCAGGACCAGCTCCACACCGGGCCGAACCCAGCTGATCAATTTTTTTGACGTCAACGGCTGCCTGAACCTGGTGGACCTGCCGGGCTACGGCTATGCCAAGGTGCCGCTGGAAGTGAAGCGCCAGTGGGGCCCGATGATGGAGCGCTACCTGGCCGGACGGGAGACCCTGCAGGGGGTGGTGCTGATCCTCGACATCCGCAGAATCCCCGCTGATGGCGACCTGCAGATGCTTTCCTGGCTGCGCTCCTACGGGCGTAGACCGATCATCGTACTCACCAAAACGGATAAATTAACAAAAAACGAACGGGCCAAGCAGATCGCCCTGATCGCCAAGACCCTTGAGATGCCCCGCGATCAACTGCTGCTGTTTTCGGCTTTGAACCGCGAGGGTCGCGACCAGATCTGGCAGACGATCGTCGCTGCTGCCGGCCTTGAACAGCCTGGGGGGGATCCCACATGAAACAGCCCCGCGCCCCATCCTCGCCTGAGACGGCAGCCATGCCGGACATGCAGCAGACCCGCGACCACCGCAAGATTCCGATTCAGAAGGTTGGCGTCAAGGATATCTCCTACCCGATCGTGGTACAGGACAAACATCACAACCTGCAGCACACCGTGGCCCGCGTCGACATGTACGTCAACCTGCCCCATCAGTTCAAGGGCACCCATATGAGCCGCTTCGTGGAGATACTGAACCGCCACCGTGAACAGATCGCCCTGGACCGGCTGGAGGACATCCTGCGGGAGATGCAGCACAAGCTGGGGGCCAACACCGCCCATCTGCGGGTGGAATTTCCCTACTTCATCGACAAGGCCGCGCCGGTCTCTGGTGCCCGCTCGCTGATGGAATACACCTGCGACTTCGATGCCTGCCTGGAAGGTGACCAGCTGGATTTCGTACTGGGGGTCAAGGTGCCGGTCACCTCGCTCTGCCCCTGCAGTAAGGAGCTTTCACGCTTCGGGGCCCACAACCAGCGCAGCATCATGACGGTTCGGTTGCGCTACCGCGATTTCATCTGGATTGAAGACCTGGTCGAGCTGATCGAGCAGTGCGGCAGCAGCCCAGTGTATGCGCTGCTGAAGCGGGCCGACGAGAAGCACGTCACCGAGCAGGCCTTCGAGCAGCCCCGCTTTGTTGAGGACATGGTGCGGGAGGCTTACCTGCGGTTATCGGCGCTGGAGCAGGTGACCTGGTTCTCGGTGGAGGCTGAAAACTTCGAGTCGATCCACAACCATTCGGCCTATGCGGCGGTGGAACTGGACCGGCGGAACAGCCCGTCATGAAACCGATCCTGATCCAGGCTGCAGTGCCCCACGAACTGGAGCTTTTGACCAGTATGCTGGAGGGCAGACGCAGCGGCGGGCGCGGTCTCTATCCGGCCACCGAAGGTTTTCTGGGCGAATCCAGCCTGGTCTGTTGTGCCGGCGGGGTGGGCAAGGCCAATGCGGCCGCCTCAGCAACCTATCTGCTCGAACAGTATCGGCCAAGCATGATGATCATTACCGGATGCGGCGGCGCCTACCCCGGCAGCGGCCTGGCCGTGGGCGACCTGGCCGTGGCAAGCGAAGAGCTGTTTGCCGACGAAGGGACCGAAACCACGGACGGCTGGCTGGACCTGCGGGCCATGCAGCTCCCGCTCTACACCCAACAGAACCGGCAATACTACAACGCAATCCCCCTCTCACACCATGCGGCCGAAAAGGCGATGCAACTGGCCGACACCCACGGTGTCCGCCTGGTGCGGGGGCGATTCTTGACCGTTTCCGCCTGCAGCGGCACCCGTGCCCGAGGTATGGAGCTGCGGCGGCGCCACCAGGCGATCTGTGAAAACATGGAAGGGGCTTCCTGTGCGCTGGTTGCGATGCGCTACGGCGTGCCTTGTCTGGAGATTCGCGGCATCAGTAATCTGGTGGAAGATCGCGACCTGTCGCGCTGGGACCTGCTGCTGGCCATGGAGGCGGCCCAGCGCTTTGTGATCAAGGTGGTCGAAGACGCGCAGCGATCGTCCCTTTCCGGAGAACCGATCATTCTGACTGAAACCGAGGAGATTGACAAAGATGACGCTGCTTGACGAGATTCTGATCCACAACAAACAATTCACCCACCCGGGCGCCTTTCCGCCCCTCTCAAAATCACCGCGTCGCCAACTGGCCATTTTTACCTGTATGGACACACGCCTGGTCGATTTTCTGGAACCGGCCATGGGTCTGCAGCGCGGTGACGCCAAGATCATCAAAAACGCCGGCAACACCATCATCGACCCCAACCAAGGGGGCGTGATCCGCAGCCTGGTGGTGGCGGTTTATGAACTGGGGGTGGAGGAGATCATTGTGATCGGCCATGAGGATTGCGGCATGGCCAGCGTGGACGGTGACGGTCTGCGGGCCAAGATGCTGGCCCGGGGTGTAGCTGCAGAAGAAGTGGACCGGCTGATACCGGACATGGCCAGCTGGGTGGGTGCTTTTTCACACCCGCGTGAAAATCTGGAACGAGTGGTGCAGATACTGCGGGACAATCCGCTGTTGCCCAAAGATGTGCCGGTACATGGCCTGCTGTTCTGCCCTAACGACGGCCACCTGGAACTGGTCGCCAACGGGTACGAAAGCTAACTACCCGCCGCAGCAGAGTATTACTGGGAAAACTCCGCCGGCAAGCCAGCCTGATTGGCCCGCTCAACCAATTGGTTGAAGCGCAACCGGGTGGCCTCATACTCGTCATAGAGCTGTTTGTTGCGCGTATTGATATCTTCTACCTGCTGCCTGCTCAGCAGCTTGGTTCCGTCGCCCCCCTCTTTACGTAGCTGCTCCTGCTGCTGCTCGATCTGCGCCAGTTTCTGCCGCAGGGATCTGAACTCGGTCTGCCAATCAGCAGCGCTGCGGTCAGCATAACGGGTGACAGGGCTACTTTCGGTGTCGGTGGCTCCAGCGCCCTGTGCAGCAGCAGGTTGCTTGGCCGGGACGCCCTCCTGCAAAGGAGCCTCTGACGCAGCTGCCGGTGCCGTCAGATCCTCACCGCTGGCCTGACGTAAGGCCTTAGTACGAAATTTTTTCGGCACATTCCCCAGATCCTCAGTGAAATGCACGGTACCTGCAGCATCGGTCCACGAGTAAATCTCAGCCGACACCTGCAGCGGCAGCGCCAGCACCAGTAACAGCACCAGTTGTTTCATAGACATCCCTCCTTACCGCTTGATTCAACGCTCACCAAAAATCGCCGTTCCGACCCGCACCAGGGTGGCCCCCTCTTCGATCGCCACCTCGAAATCACCGGACATGCCCATCGACAACTCTACCATCTCAGCCCCGCAGATCCCTGCCGCAGCGATCCGCTCCGCCAACAGGCGCAGCGCCTTGAAGTAGGGTCGCGCCCCTTCGGGATCATCGAAAAAAGGCGGCATGGTCATCAGACCCCGCACCCGCAGGTGCGGCAACGTCGCCACCTGCTGCACCAGCGACAGCGCCTCATCAGCACTGGTGCCCGACTTGCTGGCCTCTTGGGCAACATTCACCTGCACCAGCACATCACAGCTGCTACCAAGCCGTCCCCACTGGCGGCTGATCTCCTCGGCCAGCGACAGCCGGTCTACCGAGTGGATCATGCTGACCAGGCCGGCCAATTGACGGACCTTGTTGGACTGCAGATGGCCGATGTAATGCCACTCCACCGGCTGGGTGACCGCCGGGGCCTTGGCAACCAGCTCCTGCACGTAGTTTTCGCCAAACAGCCGTTGGCCGGCCTGGGCAGCGGCCTCGATATCCGCCGCCGGCCTGGTCTTGGAGACCGCCACCAGCCGTACCGTCGCCGGATCGCGGCCGGCCCGCTCTGCCGCCTGCCGGATCCGTTCCTGCACAGCGGCCAGATTGTCGGCGATGGACGGCATGTTCACAACGCTCCCAGGCGGTGTAACGTCTCATACAGCTCGCAGGTCGGCAATCCCACCACGTTGGTGTAGGAGCCCCTGATCTCGCGCACCATGTGGGCCGCGCCCCCCTGGATGGCATAGGCGCCGGCCTTGTCCAGCGGACAGCCGCTGTCGACGTAGCGCTGTATCTCCAGTGTTGACAGCTCTTTGAACTGAACCGTTGTCCGCACCGCTTCACAAAAATGTTGGTCGCTCAGTCGGTCCAGCACGCAGTAGGCGGTTACCACCTCATGGCTGCGGCCAGAGAGCGCCGTCAGCATCCGCACGGCGTCGGCGCTGTCCAGCGGCTTGCCCATGATACGGTTATCCAGCACCACGATGGTGTCGGCGCCGATGAAGAAGCGCCCGGCCTGTTCCCGCTGGGCAGCGGCCCGGGCCTTGCCTTCGGCCAGCCGCAGGGCATGGGGGATCGCCTCTTCGTCCGGCAGCGGTTCCTCCGGAATGTCGGCCGGCGCCACCCGGAAGGGGATGCCGGCCAGGTCCAGCAGTTCCGCGCGGCGGGGCGAAGCCGAGGCCAATACGATCAGACTAGCGGACACCGTCATTCTTGCGCTCCTGCTCGCGACGCTGCTGTGCTTCCAGCTGCGCCCAATGGGCCTTCCAGTCTTTCCGTTTCACCTTGTGCAGCACAAAGACGCCCGGTATGATCACCAGACCGAAAAAGGTGTTGATATGTTCGCCGTTGATCAGCCCGTAGACCAGCGACGCCACCCCCATCAGCATCAGCACCGCTTCCAGCGAAAGCAGCCGCCCCAGCAGGGAGGCCTCCTGCAGCTCTTTCTGGTCATCATGCTGCATGAGGTTGCTCCTTCCAGGGGAATATCTTCCCAGGATTCAAGATGTTATTGGGGTCCAGCGCCAGCTTGATGGCCTGCATGGTGGCGATCTGCGCCGGTGAGAGCTCCAGCTCAATAAAGGGCTGCTTGGCCAGTCCCACGCCATGTTCGCCGGACATGGTACCGTTCAGATCAAGGGCCGCCTGAAAGACCTCCTTGATCGCCTGATGGGCCTTTTCTTCTTGGCCGGGCACCTCTTTGTCGATCATCACGTTGACATGGATGTTGCCGTCACCGGCATGGCCAAAGTTGACAATCGGAATGTCATACTTCTGCTGAATCTGCTCGATACGGCGGATCACCTCCGGCACCTTGCTTCTGGGTACCACGATATCCTCATTGAACTTGTGGGGGTTGACGTCACGCAGCGACGGCGACACCAGCCGCCGCACCTTCCACAGCGCCTCCGATTCGGCATCGTCCTTGGCCACCTTGCACTGCACCAGCCCCAGCGGTGCGATCAGGTCCTGGATACGGGAGGCCTGTTTTTCAATCAGATCTTTGTCGCCATCCACCTCGATCAGCAGCACTGCCCGACCTTCGGCCGGAATGCCCAGGTTGAAGCGGCGCTCGACGCACTGCAGGGTGGCGTAGTCCATAAACTCAAGGGTGGTGGGGATGATCTTGGCGCCGATGATGGTTGAGACCGCCTTGGCTGCGCCATCGATAGAATCAAAGATGGTCAGCATGGTCTTTTTGGCCTCGGGCAACGGCAGCAGCTTGAAGATGATCTTGGTGATCACCCCCAGGGTCCCTTCGCTGCCGCACAACAGCTTGGTCAGGTCATAGCCCACCACCGCCTTGTAGGTCTCGGTGCCGGTGCGGATGATCTCACCGGTCGGCAGCACCACCTCCAGCCCCATCACAAAATCACGGGTGACGCCGTACTTGACGCAGCGCGGGCCGCCGGCGTTCTCAGCCACGTTACCACCCAGGGTGGAAAATTTGAGCGAGGCCGGATCAGGCGGATAGAACAGGCCCAGTTTCTCGACGGCCAGTTGGAAGGTCTCGGTCACCACACCCGGCTCCACCTCGGCGATCAGGTTTTCAGTGTCGATTCGCAAGATACGGTTCATGCGGGTAGTGACCAGCACCACGCCGCCGGCCTTGGGCAGGGCACCGCCGGTGAAGCCGCTGCCGGCTCCCCGAGGAAAGACCGGAAAACGTTCCCGGTTGGCCAGCTTGAGTACTGCCGCCACCTCTTCAGGATTGGCTGGATGTACGACTGCCGAGGGCAGAAACTCCATCTGGGTGGCATCATAGCCGTAGCAGATCAGATCCTGCCGCTCGGTGGCAACATTATCAGGGCCTACAATGGCCCGTAACTGTTCGATAATCGCGGGTGACACCATATGCTGTACCTCGTTCCGTAAGTGCTGCTGAGATTACCCGATTCAACGCCGCAAACGCAAGGGAAACAGCCGGATATTCCCTGTTGCCTGAACACTGCCCTTACCGTACAATATGGCCTTATTTCATCGGGAGTCTGCATGGCCACGCTGGTAATCACCGACATACCGCGCCTCAGCGCGCTGTTTGAACGTCTCGCTGCCGAGCGGGACGACCTGGTGGTCGTCAGCGAGATTCATCGCGGCATCGAGACCCTGGAACAGCGTGAGCCGGACCTGATCATCATCCAGAACCACCTGTCCGGCCTGTCGGCCGATATCCTTTGCAAGCACCTGAAATCGCGATTGAACCGACGCAAGGTGCGTTTTGCCCTGATCTCTCCCTCCGAGAGCCTCGACGTCGATCTCTCCGCCCGCTTTGAAACGATCCTCGACCCGGTCCTGGACGACCAACAGCTTGAAAAAGCCATTGAACAACTGCTCAGCAAAGCGGCCATGCCTGCTCATAGCGTAACGTCTCCTGTCACATCCATCCTCGAACTGCCTCCCAACGAGCTGGAAGCGGTGCCGGAAACGGCACGCGATAGCGTGCAGTTCAGCCCTCCGCCGGCAATGCCACCGGAAACGCTACCACCGCCAGCGCTCGCGAACGAACCGGAGCCCATAACCTACGACCGGCCGCGTCGCCCGAACATGTCGATCATCTCAGCCTTCAGCCAGCACCTGGACAGCACGGCCGAAGAGGTACAGCCACGCTCGGCGACGCTTGCCGAGCTGGACGACAACGCTGCCGTCCATGAGCTACCCCCTGAGCCCTTGCCGCTGGCCGAGGCCCCCCGACTGGCCCCGTCATCGCCTTTACAGCGCACCGGCTTTTGGCTGGTGGTTGGCACCGTCGTGCTGGTGGTGATCATCACCCTGGTTCAACAGCGCCCCCGCTCACCCCAGCAGGTCAGCCTGCCCGATACACCATCGACTCAGGCCCCGCTCAGCTCAGGCGCTCTGCCTGTGCCATCTGTTGCCAGCGAACAGGGCCAGCTGCCGCCCCACGGCCCCGTGCGCCCAAAATCGCTACCCTCCTTCATCCCGGCCGAAAGCATTGACCCCGCCTACGGCAACGACAATCCGGGCTGGGAGAGCTACCACGGACAAGCCAATGAATTTCGCGTTTTCCGCGAAAAAGACGGCGCCATCAAGGCGCTACAGGTGATCGATCGCAGTGGGGCCGGCATGCAGGATGCCTTCTACAGCAGTATCCTCAAGGAGTTGACCGGTGCAACCGCCATGCGCCCCAGCTCATCGGAGATCAAGGAGGGCTACGAGATCCGTCGCGGCACCGTGGCCGGCCTCCAGCTGGTCCAGTACCACGATGCTCAAGGCGGCCGCCTGCGGGGGGTTGTCATCACCTGGCCCTAAGCAGCAGGCCACATCCAGCACGCAAAAGGGCGTCCCGTCATGGGACGCCCTTTTTTTAAGCTTAAGCCAACTGCGCCGACCTAGTTGGCTGACTGCTTGAGGTAGCACTCAGCCCGATTGAGGGTTGCCTCCGGCAGCAACGGCGACTGGGGGTAGACCGCGATAAAGCGGTCAAACAACGCCACCGCCTCGCCACAGTCACCACGTGTAAAGGCCCCCAGGGCGCGGTTGTAATCGGCCTGTTCGCGAGTTTCCTGCGTTGTCCCAGCAGTAGCCGCTCGTTTCGGTCGTGCTGCAGGGGTAGCCGGTTTGGCGGTTGCTGCAGGCTTCTGCGAGGCCACCGACGTTGCCTGAATCGCACGTTGACCGCTGACCGGTATCCGCAACAGATCACCGGGGTAGATCAGGTGCGGGTTCTTGATCCGGTTGAACAGCAAAATCTGGGGGTAATAGGCGCCACGACCGGAAAACCGCTTGGAGATGTGGGAAAGGGTGTCCCCCCTTTTGACCTGCACCTCCCTCACCAGCACTCCATCATCAGCGGCAGGACGTTCGTCCTGAGCCAGCGGGCGGGGTTGATACAGATAGTCCTGCCCCCAGGCGGGGCTTGTCAGCAGCAGCGAAAGCGGCGCCAGGGCGCCAATCAGAAAACGCATATCAGTACCTGTTCCCCAGTTGGTCGTAATAGGAGAGTTCACTCTTGATCTGAATGCCGGTGCCGACACCGGTGCCAGCCTTGACCCGGAAGGAGGCCTTAACGACCCGCTTCTCGCCGGCCCCCAGCTCGTTCAGCCGCCAGGTGCGGCCTTGACCGGTAGTTTGCTGTTCGGCTACCGGTTCAGCCGCCACCAGCTCCAGCTGCTCGGGCCAGGCCGCCTGCAGCACGACACCCTTGGCCAGATTCGAGCCCTGGTTGTGCGCCACCAGATCCACGGTCAAGAGCTCGCCCGGCACCAACAGGCCACCACGGCCTTTAAGGGCCAGCTGCACCACCGGTCGGGAGAAGCCCAGCCGGGCATCGGCAACCACCATCTTGCCCTGACCCGATTCAGCGGCAACGCTCAACGAGACACCGGATTCCGTACCGTCCTGGGCCGAACGGTCGGTCGCCACCTCCAGCACCAGGGCAGCCTCTTCCTTGGGCCCCAACGGCCCAATGGCGTCCACTTCCGGTTCGTTCGGCTGCCGCAGACCATCACGATTCTGGTCATGGTAGACAGTCACCTTTTGAGAGGGCGGCACACTGGCCACCAGACTGAAACGCTCTCGCTGATTGCCGTTGTTGACCACCGTAGCCGGCAGGGTGATGGCCTGGCCGGGGATCACCACCATCCGGCTGCTGGCCATCCGTACGGCCACAGCGCTGACCGGCTGCACATAGACGGCAGCGGCATGGAAGGTGCTGACTGCCTTGAGCGGAGTATTCAACAGATCGGCCCGCACCACCAGCTCTTCACGGGCCAGGGCCTCGTCACGCAGCTTAAAGCTGACCACAAAATCACGGCTCTCGCCTGATTTCAAGGCCAATCCATCCTGCACCAGCACCGCCTGCATCTCCTGACGGAAACCGGCAAACTCGGCTGGCTCATACTGGGTCGGGAAGTTCAACCGCAGGCTGACCTCACGGGCCGACATGGAGCCGACGTTCAAGACCGTTATCCGGTAGGTCACCCGCTCACCGGGTGCAGCCTGAGTCTTTTCTGGTTTGACCATGGCCCGCAACAGCGGTGCCGATGCAACCAGCGAAAGTTCACGACTTTGGGATGTTTCAGCATTGAAACGCGACGCTGCCTTGACCGGATAGGTGATCCGCAGGCCGTCGATGGTATCGGCCGGAACCATGAGCTGCAACAGGCCATTGAAACGCTCACCCGGCGCCAGTACCGGCGTCTGGTTAATAGCCTGGTCAGGGGCGGCGGCAGCGGCAAAACGGGCGCCGAACTCAGCCGGGAAACCGGAGGCCAGATAGAAGCTGTCGCTGCCATTACCACGGTTCAGCAGTTCAAAGGGTATGGCAACCGCACGGGACACTTCCGCCGGTTGACGCTGCGGCTGCAGCCCGAATTCGAAAGCGGCATACTGGGCCACCTCCAGCGACAGCACCTGGGCGCTGTCAGTCGGGGCCTTCAGATCGGTCTTTGCAGCAGCAGGCACGGACACCGCAACGCCCAACTCCTGCAACCGTGCGGCGGCGGTTTTAGCCGCCGGCGTACCAGGGAACTGAACCAGGATACGCTGGTATTCTCCGATCGCCTTTTCACGCAGGGCACGTTGCTCTGCAGCAACGGCAGCCGCCTTTTGCTGCTCTGCGGCCTGCCGGGCTGCCGCTTGCTGTGCGGCTCGCTCCGCTTCAGCCTTGGCTGCGGCAAGGCGCTGACGCTCTGCCGTTTCACGGGCTATGCGCTCCTCTTCGGCCTTGGCTGCAGCCAGACGCTGCTGTTCAGCCGCCTCCTTGGCCTTGCGCTCTTCTTCAAGCTTCAGCTGGGCAACACGTTCGGCTTCAGCCTTCTCGCGAGCCAGCCGCTCTTGCTCTGCCTTGGCGGCTGCCAGACGCTGCTGTTCGGCCGACTGTTTGGCCTTGCGGTCCTCCTCAAGCTTCAGCTGAGCAACACGTTCAGCCTCGGCCTTCTCGCGGGCCAGCCGCTCTTCTTCTGCCTTGGCCTTGAGAATGCGGGCCTTTTCAGCCTTGTCGGCAGCGTCACGGGCAGCCTGTTCCTGTGCCAGACGCTGAGCCTCAGCCTTCTGAGCAGCCTCTGCCTCGGCCTTGGCAACAGCAGCAGCCTGACCGCTGGCCTCATACTGGCTGGCCAGGGTCAGCAGCTCTTGCTCTACGGTATTTTTAAGGGGGTTATCCGGATACTCACGGGTGAACTGCGCCATGTAGCGGGCCGCGTCCTGGTTGTTGCCGGCCTTGTAGTGGGCTCGGGCCAGCCAGAATAGGGTCATGTCCCGCAACGGTGTCTCGGGATGCTTCTGCAACACCTCGCTGAGACGATTGACGGCCGTTGGGTAGTCCTTCTGCTGGTAGGCGTTGAAACCGGCCAGGAAGGTTTGGGAATCTCCACTTTCCTGGGCTACTACCAGCGGTGCGGCAAACAGGACGACACAGGCCAGTCCAGCGACGATTGTCGCCAAACGGCGACGGGTCTTAGGCATCTTCACGGGAGCACCCTTTCCCCGATTAACGGGGCAACGTTGATAACTGCCAAGAAACACTGGCATAAAATGCGTATTCCATAGCACCTTTCGCAGCCCCTTGTCAACCGCGTAAAGCGTGTTTCCATGCCGTACCATGCTCTGTCCGGCGGCCAGACCGCACCGATCTGGTCCTTTTCTTTTGACGCGCGGCCGACTACAATGCTCAACATGGACCTGCGCGACAGCATACGCTCCTTCCCGACCAGCCCTGGCGTCTACCTGATGTTCGACAGCGACGGCGTCATCCTGTATGTCGGCAAGGCGCGCAACCTGCGCCAGCGGGTACGCAGCTACTTCGGCAACACCGACGGCAGGCCCCAGGTACGCTTCCTGATGGCGCGGGTGACCGAGATCCGCTTTACGGTTACCGACACCGAAAAAGAGGCGCTGCTGCTGGAAAACAACCTGATCAAGCAGCATCAGCCCCGTTACAACCTGAACCTCAAAGACGACAAGACCTTCTTTTCACTGCGGATAGACCTGCGGGAACGCTTCCCCCGCTTCACGGTGGTCCGCAAGATAGTCCGGGACGGCGCACGCTACTTCGGCCCCTACGCCTCGGCCTCGGCTGCCCGCGAGGTACTGCGCCAACTGCAGCGGATGTTCCCGCTGCGCCACTACCCGCTGGCCGCCTGTATGAATCGGACCCGGCCCTGCCTCTATCACCAGATCGGCCAGTGCAGCGCCCCCTGCCACCAGCTGATCAGCCCTGAGCAGTACGGCTCGCTGGTGGATGGCGCGGTCCTCTTCCTGGAAGGCAAGAGCAAAGACCTGGTGACCTGCTTCAGGCAGCGGATGAAAGCAGCGGCCGAGGACCAGCGCTACGAAGAAGCGGCCCGCTGGCGTGACCTGCTGCAGGCCATCGACACCACCCTGGAGCGCCAGAAGGTGGTCAGCCAGGGGGGTGACAGCGACATCCTCGGCCTGGCTCGCGATGGCGAGCGACTGGCAGTGGCCCTGCTGTTCATTCGCGGCGGCAACCTGTCCGGCAGCAGTGTTCTGCACGGCACCGGCGAACTGGGGGATGGTGATACGTTGTCGGCCTTCATCCAGCGTTACTACGCTACTGAACGGACGATCCCGGACGAGTTGCTGCTGCCCCAGACACTGGAAGATCAGAGCGCTCTTGAGGAATGGCTCTCGGAGTTGAAGGGCCGCAAGGTGCGGCTCACGCATCCACAACGGGGCGAAAAGGTGGAGTTGGTGACCCTGGCAGGCCGCAACGCGCAGGCTGCGCTGCTGGAAAAAAACACCGCACAGCAAGGCACTGAACGGACACTGGAAGAATTGCAGCAGAAACTGGCCTTGCCGACCCTGCCGCGCCGGATCGAGTGTTACGACATCTCCACCCTGCAGGGGCGCCATGCGGTAGGCAGCGGCGTCGCTTTTTTGAATGGTGTGCCGGACAAGGCCCGCTACCGACGCTACCGGATCAAGGCGGTGGAAGGCCAGGACGACTTCGCCATGTTGCAGGAGGTCTTCTCCCGACGCTTCAGCCCGCAGCGGATCGAGCAGTGGGGGCTGCCGGACCTGGTGGTGGTGGATGGCGGTATCGGCCAGCTGAACAGCACCCTGGCCATTGTTGACGAGCTCGGGTTACGCGACCAGCTGCAGGTGGTCTCCCTGGCCAAGAGCCGGATCAAGGGGGATGGCAAGGATGTTACCGTGGAACGAAGCGAGGAACGGGTCTTCCTGCCGGGCCGCAGGAACCCGGTCAAACTGAGACAGGACGGGACACCGCTCAGACTACTGGCCGCCATCCGCGACGAGGCTCACCGCTTCGCCATCGAGTACCACCGCAGTCTGCGGGAGCACGAGACGCTCCATTCCTGCTTGAGGGATATCCCAGGGGTCGGACCGCGCCGTGAACGGCAACTGCTGAACCGCTTCGGCTCACTGGAGGGCATTCGTCAAGGCTCGCTGGAGGAACTGGCGGCGTTGCCAGGTATCGGCCTACAGCTGGCACAGGAGATCAAGGCGACGCTGTCGTAGTCCGCACTCGCTCAGATCCGGCCGACACCGTGCGCCAGTGTGGCGGCAACGCTTCGGGATAGATCAGCGCCGCATCATGCGGCAGTCGGGTAATCGGTATAACCAACCGGGCCTGGCGTGTAGAAGGTGGCCTGGTCAGGCTCGGTTAACGGCTGGCCCGCCTTAAGACGAGCCACCAGATCAGGGTTGCTGACAAACGGCCGCCCAAAGGCGATCAGATCGGCGGCGGCGCCCTGCAGATCGGCCTCGGCCCGGGCAACGTCATAACCGCCGGACAGGACAACCGCCTGCCCGCCCCGCTGGCGGAAGGCCCGACACATCTCCTGCACCGTGGTCGGGTCCGGCTTGGGTGCCCCCATGGCCGAGTGATCCACCAGATGCAGATACAACAACCCCAGCTTGCCCAACTCACCGGCCAGGTCGATGTACTGTTCCGCAATACCGTCGTAGCTGCCGCTCATATCGTTAAAGACACCGTAGGGTGAAAGGCGAATACCAACCCGGCCGGGGCCGATAGCGTCGGCCACCCCGGCAGCCACCTCCAGGGCAAACCGGTTGCGTCGGCCGCTGTCACCGCCATAGTCGTCCCGACGCCGGTTTGAGCCGGGATCCAAAAACTGAGTGATCAGATAGCCGTTGGCGCCATGCACCTCCACCCCGTCACACCCGGCAGTAATGGCATTGCGGGCTGCCTGCAGATATTCGGCTACCGTACCGCGCACCTCGGCCGGGGTCATCTCGCGGGGCAGATCGTAGGGTTGCTCCCCTTGGCTGTCAGTCCAGATAGCACCGCTTAGCGCCAGCGCCGAAGGGGCCAGCAGTTCAGCCCCAGGCGGCAGATTAAGCCGGCTGCCCACCCGTCCGCAATGCATCAACTGCATAAACAGCTTACCGTTGCCGGCATGCACCGCCTCGCTGACCTGCTTCCAGCCAACGGTCTGCTCAGCCGTAGCAATACCGGGGATCCGGGCGTAGCCCAGGCCGTTCAACGACGGCGAAACCCCTTCACTGATAATCAAACCGGCGGTGGCCCGCTGGCCGTAGTATTCAGCCATCAGCGCGTTGGCAGTATTTCCCGGCGCCCGTGAACGGGTCATCGGGGCCATCACCACCCGGTTCTGCAGGTCGTGATAACCGAGCTGGCACGGGTCAAACAGTTTCATGGCGACTCCTTCCACACGTAAAAAACAGTACTGACGAGATGCGCGCTTCAAGTCTACCAGACGAAGGCCGGATGTCCATTCACGTCGAGCCAACCGTTGTCACGCAGTCAGTCCACGCAGATAGGCCAGAAGCTCCTGAAAATCTCCCGGCGGCTCGCTGCTAAACTCCAGATACTCTCCGCTGCTCGGATGCACAAACCCCAGCACCCGGGCATGCAGGGCTTGGCGGCCAAGATGGGAGATCATCCCCTTCAGGCGGGCATCTTTGAGGTTGTTGAACCGGCCGCCATCCGGGTAGAGCGGATCCCCCAAGAGCGGCATACCAGCCTCGCTCAGGTGCACCCGGATCTGGTGGGTGCGGCCGGTCTCCAGCCGCAACTGCACCAGGCTGGCCGGCCCGAAACGCTCCAGCACCCGCCAGTTGGTGACGGCCGGCTTGCCGTGGCGGGCACTGCCGGACAACCGCAGCCGCTCGGTGGGATGGCGACCGATAATGCCGCTGATCTTGCCGGTGTCATCAGCTGGTGAACCATAGATCAAGGCCCAGTACAGCCGTTTGATGCTGTGGGCCGCAAATTGCTCGGCCAGCCCACGGTGGGCGATGTCGTGCTTGGCCGCCACCAGCAGACCGGAGGTGCCCTTATCCAGCCGATGCACGATGCCGGGCCGCAGTTCGCCCCCCACGCCGGACAGGTCGGTGCAATGGGCCAGCAGGGCGTTGACCAGGGTGCCGGAAGCGACCCCAGCCCCGGGATGGACCGTCATGCCGGCCGCCTTGTCGATCACGATCAGGTCATGATCCTCATAGACCACCTTGAGCGGGATCGCCTCGGCCAGCGGCGTGGTCGGCACCGGCGGCGGCACCGTCACGAGCACCTGCTGCCCGACTTCCAGCTTGCATGATGAGCGCGGCTGCTTGCCATCCAGCAGCACCTGCCCGTCCTCAATCAACCGCTGCAGCGACGACCTACTCTGACCTGGCAACTGCGATGCCAGAAAGGCATCCAGACGCTGCCCGGATGCCGCTTCCGGTACGATCAGACTATGTTGTTGTTCCGTCATGGCTTCGCTCCAAAAAGCAGAGGCGCACCCAGCGGGTGCGCCTCTGTCCTAAAAATATCACTGCCAGCAACTTACCAGATCGGCGATTCGATCTTGCCGGCACGCTTGATCAGGATGTCCACCAAGGTCAGATCAAAGATCTGTTCCGGGTTCAGTTCCGGCGCCACCCGCGAGTAAAAATGCTGCCGCCCCTCTTCAATCTCTTCGCTCAAGGTATCGAAGATGTTGTCGTTCTTGATCCCCTTTTCCACCTTCTCCTGATTGTAGATCGCCACGTCCGAGACGACAGCCCGCGCCAGACGTGCTGCCTGCTCTTTACTGGTGATGATGTTCATAGGCCATCCTTTCGGAGGAAGTGCGCACAACAAAAAGTGAACGCACTGTAGCGTAATTACCGCATAAAGTAAACTAGATGTCGCTACCTCAACGGGACAGACGCCCCTGACCGGAGGAGCGTAGCGGGCGGGCATCGTCGGCATTGCCCGGCACCATGGTCAGCACCAACGGGCGTCCGGAGCGCAGCACCCTGACCTGCACCGGCTTGCCGATCCGGGCCTCAGCCACCAGCCGCTGCAGATGGGAAGGGTCCTTAACCGGGCTGCCTCCGAACTCCACCAGCAGATCGTCCGGCTTAAGGCCGCCCCGCTCGGCAGGGCCACCCGGCGCCAACTCGGTGATCAGCGTTCCTTCACCACTCTCCTGCCCCAAACGGTTGGCCTCTTCCGCTGAAACCGGTCGGATGCCGACCCCCAGCCAGGCACGGGTGACACTGCCCTTGTCCACCAGCTGGGCGATGATCGGCCGGGCCATGCTGGTGGGAATTGCGAAGCCGATCCCCTGGCCGGCGGCCACGATGGCGGTGTTGATGCCGACCACCTCGCCGTGGATGTTCAACAGCGGCCCACCGGAGTTGCCGGGATTGATCGAGGCGTCGGTCTGGATGAAATTCTCAATGGTCTCAATCCCCACGTTGGAGCGACCAGTGGCCGAGATCACCCCCACGGTCATCGAATGCTCCAGACCGAAGGGATTGCCGATGGCGATGGCCCACTGGCCCACCTCGATCCGGTCCGAATCACCCAACACCGACACCGGCAGGTCGCTGGCCTCAATCTTGATCACAGCGATGTCGGTCTTGGGATCGCCCCCCACCACTTTGGCCTGGTAGACCTTGTTGCTGGACAGCTTGACCTGAATACTCTCGGCATCGCGGATCACATGCTCATTGGTGACAATAAAACCGTCGCGACTGATGATGAAACCGGAGCCGAGGCTGCGGTTCTGCCGCACCTGGGGACCACCGAAGAAATCATCAAAAAAGGGGGGGAAGTCCGGCATCGGCCGCACCAGCTTGCGCCGCCCCAGGGTGGAGATGTTGACTACGCTGGGGGTGACCTGCTTGGAGACCGCTGTAAAGGCACGCTGGGCCGCCAACACATCGGCCGGCACCTGTTTGACCGGCGGTTCGGCCTCGCCGGCTGGGCGCTTGGAGGTGAACAGCAGCGGCTCATCCGTAGACGGCGAAGAACAGCCGGCCACGAAGATCAGCAGCAACGTTCCTGAGATCAGCACGCGCAGAAACAGAGAGAAATAGTTCATCATATTGACAACCCGTTCCGATAGTTGCTACATGGTAGTTCCATACGAATAGAACAGGGTTAGACATAATCACTTTTCCGCCCGCTGTCAACCGTTCTACCCGTCATCACCGCCCGTTGCAGGAGGCCCCGCCCGTGAGCGACATCAAGGCCCAGATCAAAGAATTCCGGATCGGCGAAAAGATCCGCAGCCAACGCCAGCAGCGACGCCTGACACTGCAGGAGCTCTCCGAGCTGACCGGCCTCTCCAAGCCGCTCTTGTCCCAGATTGAAAACGAACAGGTCATACCGCCACTGGCCACCCTGCTCAAGATCGCCCGTGGACTGAAGGTAGACATCCATTTCTTCTTCGAGGACGAGGGCAACCGCCAGAAGCTGGTGGTAACCCACGGCGAGGAGCTACGTCCCGATCTACAGCGCCAGGCGGTCAACACCGAACATCGCCCCTACACCTATCACTCCCTAGCCCAGGGGATGCGCCACAAGCATATGGAGCCGTTCCTGGTGGAGGTGGAAAACTCCCAGTGGGACGACAAGCTGTTCTTCCGCCATGAGGGGGAAGAGGAGTTCCTCTACGTGCTGGAGGGGGAGATCGACCTGCACTACGGCACTGATATCTACCGGGTTAAGAGCGGCGACAGCGTCTACTATGATTCCAGCCAACCCCACGGCCTGGTCTCGGTGGGGGGGCAGAAGGCCCGCATCGTGGCGGTGCTGTACTCGAAATAACCCACGCCGCAGCCATCAATGCAATAGCGGGCGCCCTGATCGGGGCGCCCGCTTTCGTTTCAGGCCAGCTTTACCACCTCATTGACGCACCTGGTGATCCCCTGGGCCACCTCGCTGATGCGGGTGCCCAGCATGTAGGCCGGAGTGGTCACAATCTTGTTGGTGCTGTCCACCACAAACTCGCTTACACTGCAGTTTTGGTGTTTGGCGCCGGTCTTCTCAATCTCGGCCGCGGTGCCGGCATCAGAGCCGATGGTCAGGGTCGGCGCTGCGGCCTCGCCCAGTATGGCGGCGATCAGGGCCGGGGCGATGCAGATAGCGCCGATCGGCTTTTTAGCGGCGTGCACCTCCCGCACCAGCCGTGCCACCTCGGGATTAACGCTGGCGGCAGCCCCCTTTTGGCCGAAGTCGCACAGGTTGAGGGCGGCGCCGAAGCCGCCGGGGAAGATCAATGCATCCAGCTCTCCCGCAGTCACCTGTTTGATATCCTTGATGTTACCACGGGCGATACGGGCCGACTCCACCAGCACCTTACGCTTGGCGCCGGTGGGCTCCATAGTGCAGTGGTTCACCTCGGCCAGTTCCGTGTCAGGGGCCATACAGACCGCCTCGGCACCAGCCTGATCGATGGCCAGCAGGGTCAGCACCGCCTCATGAATCTCGCTGCCATCCCGCACGCCACAACCTGAAAGCACCACACCGATTCGTTTACTCATCGCTCTATTCTCCTGATTGTTGTTGTTCGGCCAGGGCCGTTCGAATTGCGTCATCAAAAGAGGTTAACGGGATCGGCAGCAGTTCACGAATCCGATTGTCGCGGCAGATCACTTCGTTTTTAAGCCCCTCGATCAGGGCGATGGCGATGGCCGCTTTGACCGGCGTCACCAGGCCAACCCAGTAGGAGGAGAGCCTGGGGGTCAGCACCGGCACCGGAATGATCCAGAGCCGCCGCCCCTCGATCCGAGCAAAACGCTCCATCATCTCTTTGTAGGTCAAGACGTCCGGTCCTCCGATATCAAAGGTCTGACCCTCTGTGCGGGATTCTTCCAGACAACCGGCCAGGTAGGCGATCACATCGTGTACCGCGATCGGCTGGTTGCGGGTGGCAACCCAACGGGGGGTAATCATGATCGGCAGACGCCGCACCAGACTGTGCACCATCTCGTAGGAAACGCCGCCGTAGCCGATGATTACCGCCGCCCGCAGAAAGGTGGTGCTGAAGCTGCCGGCCTGCAGGATCTGCGCTACCTCAAGACGGCTGGCCAGGTGATGGGACAGGTTGTCGCCGGTCTCGCCCAACCCGCCTAGATAGATCACCCGCCTGACCCCGGCCGCCTCGGCGGCAGCCACGAAGTTGCGAGCTGCTTGACGGTCTTGGTCGGCAAAATCGCCCTTGCCCCGCCCCATGGAGTGCACCAGATAGTAAGCGCTGTCCACGTCGGCCAGGGCCGCCGGCAGGCTGGCCGGATCAAGCAGATCGGCCAGCACCTGCTCACAATCGGCCGGATGATCGGCCGGACGTCGATCCATGCAGCGCACCCGGTAGCCGCGTCGCAGCAACTCCTGCACCAGCCGCCGGCCAATAAATCCGCCGGCGCCGGTGACTAACACCGCTTTGTCAGTAGCTGTCGCCATAGTGACGAGTAGTGTGCCATAAAATCTACCACTGGCAAGCAAACTATTTTGTGGCACACTAGCAACCATGACCAGACGCCCGACACAGCAGATCGCCTGTCAGCAGGTGCTGCTGGAAGACAATTCAGTCTTCTCGATCCAGTGGACCGACCTGCCGCCGGGCTTGCCCCGGCTCGACGGCCAGGAGCTGTTGCAGCACTACCTGCGCGACATCAGCCAGCAGACCTGGGGGCTGGTGCGTCCGCTGGTGTCAGACCAAGGCATCGCCTTTGCCCTGGCAGGCCGCCTGCCGCTCTTGACCTTTCTGCCCCCTGAACCGGTCACGCTTGCCGAGGGGTATGGCCTGGCACTGCGAATCTGCGGCGGATGGCTGGTGCAACCGGCCCAGTGTGAGCGGGGCGAACTACTGCTGTTGACCGCAACGCTGCCGGACAACGGCCAGCGGATCACCCTGCGGCTGGCCGACTATTGCCCGCTGCTCTTGGGCTCGCCACACCCTTCCTGGCTGCGGCGCTGGCTGTACCGCCTGACCCAGGCCACCCTCCACCGCCTGGTGACGATCCGCTTTCTGGCCCGACTGTATCGGCGGCTGGCCGGCCCTGGGGCCTGCATCCGAACCGTACCGGTTGCGGTGAGAGATGGCCGCAGGACCTGAGATTGCGGTAATAGCCCCGCTGTGCTACCATAACCTACCGTTGTCGGCCCCGTGCCGCACCACCAGAGGAGTCGTATCCCAATCATGCCACACAGCGAACTGAACATACCGGACAGCCTACCCCTGTACCTGCTCAAAGACATGGTGGCCTTCCCCTACATGGTCTTCCCGGTCTACCAGGATGAAGCCGGCGCACTGCCCTTTAAAGAGGCCCAGGAGAACCATGACGGCTTCATGGCGGTCACGCTGCAACGGGCCGATCAGGATGATGCCGAGTTACGGGCCCGGCTGCACGATATCGGCACCGTCTGCCGGGTGACCCAGATCAAGAAGGTGTCCGGTGGTCGCCACAAGATCACCCTGGAAGGGGTCAACCGGATTCAGCTGGGAGAGCTGGAGCAGACCACCCCCTTCCCGCTGATCCAGGTGGAGGTGGTACGGGAATTCACCGAAAAGGGGCTGGTCTCCGAGGCGTTGGTCCAGTCGCTGATTGGCCTGTTGAAGATTTCACTCTCCTACGGCAAGCCGCTGCCGGACGACGTGATGAAGATGATCGACTACATCGACAACCCGGCCCGCCTGTCGGACCTGGTGGCGCTGTACGTCAACCTGCCGCTGGCCGACCTGCAGGAGCTGCTGGAGACCATTGACCCGCTGGAGCGGCTCAAAAAGGTCTACATCCACCTGACCAACGAGGTTCAGAAGCTGCAGGTCAACTCGGAACTGAAGACCGAGGTCAACCGTCGGGTGGGCAAAAACCAGAAGGAATACCTGCTGCGGGAGCAGATGAAACAGATTCAGGAAGAACTGGGGGACGAAGACCCCCGCTCGGCCGACATCAATGAACTGCGCAAGAAGATCGAAGAGGCCGGTCTGCCGGACGAGGTCAAGAAGATCGCCGACAAGGAACTGAAACGGCTGGAACGGATCAACGCCTCATCGCCGGAATACACCGTCTCTCGCACCTACCTGGACTACCTGGCCGGCATGCCCTGGAACGTCTCCACCCAGGACCTGTTGGACATCGTCAAGGCGCAAGGTGTGCTGGACGAAGACCACTACAACCTGAAAAAGGTCAAGGAACGGATCCTGGAGTTCCTGGCAGTGCGCTCGCTAAAGGAATCGATGAAGGGGCCGGTGATCTGCTTTGTCGGCCCCCCCGGCGTCGGCAAGACCTCCCTGGGCCGCTCCATCGCCCGGGCCATGGGGCGCAAGTTCGTGCGGGTCTCCCTGGGGGGCGTGCGGGACGAGGCCGAGATACGCGGCCACCGCCGCACCTACATCGGCGCCCTGCCGGGCCGGATCATCAAGGAGCTGTTCCGCTGCGGGGCCAACAACCCGGTCTTCATGCTGGACGAGATCGACAAGCTGGGCCAGGACTTCCGGGGCGACCCTTCGTCGGCTCTGCTGGAGGTGCTGGACCCGGAGCAGAACTTCTCCTTCCAGGACCACTACCTGGATGTGCCCTTCGACCTGTCCAAGGTGATGTTTATCACCACCGCCAATCAGCTGGACCCGATCCCGGGCCCCTTAAAGGACCGGATGGAGGTGATCCGGCTGGCCGGCTACTCCACCGAGGAGAAGCTGCATATCGCCCGCAGCTTCAGCATCCCCCGCGAGCTGGAGGAAAACGGTCTGGCCAAGACACCGCCGGCCTTTACGGAAGAGGCGCTGACCCGGATCATCCGCGAGTACACCCGCGAGGCCGGGGTGCGCAACCTGCAACGCACCATCGGCCAGGTACTGCGCAAGGTGGCCAAGGAGATCACCCAGGCCAAGCCGCTACGCAAGGAGATCACCCCCGAGGTGGTGGCGGAACTGCTGGGACCCAAGAAGTTCCACAACGAGGTGGCGGCCGAGCTGGACCGGGTGGGGGTGGTGACCGGCCTGGCCTGGACCGAGACCGGCGGCGACATCCTGTTCGTCGAGGCCACCGCCATGCCGGGCAAGCCGGAGCTGATCCTGACCGGTTCGCTGGGAGACGTGATGAAGGAGTCGGCCCGGGCGGCCCTGTCCTACGTGCAGGCCCATGCCGGCCAGTTCAACATCCCCCACGGCGCCTTTGAGGGGCGCCAGATCCATATCCATGTCCCCTCCGGGGCGATCCCCAAGGACGGCCCCTCGGCCGGGGTAACCATCGTCACCGCCCTGGTGTCGCTCTTGACCGGCAAACCGGCCCGCCGCAACGTGGCCATGACCGGCGAGATCACCCTCACCGGCCGGGTGCTGGCCATCGGAGGGCTGAAGGAAAAGGTGCTGGCGGCCCACCGGGCCGGGGTCAAGACCGTGCTGGCCCCCTCCCGTAACCGGGACGACCTGGAGGACCTGCCGGACAACGTGCGGCAGGAGCTGGAGTTTCGTTTCATCGACGAGGCGGCCGAGGCCGTGGCGGCGGTGCTGTAAGCGATGCGACTGGCCGCCGTCGACCGCGCTGCGATCCGCTTCCTGGCAGACCTGCAGGACTTCTTCGCCTTAAGCGGCCAGGCCTTCCGGCGCATCTTCCAGCGGCCTTACTACTACCGCGATTTTGCCATCCAGTTCGACAAGCTGGGCTTTGGTTCGATCGTGATCTGTTTCCTGACCGGCCTATTCACCGGCATGGTGATGGCCCTGCAGTTCATGATCCAGCTGAAACCGTTTGCCGCCACCAGTTACATCGGCGGCATGGTGGCGGTGACCATGATCAAGGAACTGGGGCCGGTGCTGTCGGCCCTGATGGTGGCCGGTCGGGTCGGCTCAGCCATCACCGCCGAGCTGGGCACCATGGTGGTGACCGAGCAGGTGGATGCCATGCGGGTGGAGGGGACCGACATCGTGCAACGGCTGGTGACCCCGCGCCTGAAGGCGATGCTGCTGGCCATGCCGCTGTTGGCGATCATGACCGACGGCGTGTCGCTCTTGGGGGGCTACCTGATCGCCGCCGGCTACGGCATCAGCCCCACCATGTACCTGTCCTCCTTCACCCAGTTCCTGTTTCCGATCGACTACGTCGAGGGGCTGATCAAGCCGTTGGCCTTCGGCGGCCTGATCA
>Ga0209016_1000753_pt1 | contig 33858 bp, 25 predicted proteins | sample EPASupsiteSAE305_FD_187265 | JGI IMG/M metagenome (GOLD analysis project Ga0209016, IMG submission 187265) | Bioremediated contaminated groundwater microbial communities from EPA Superfund site, New Mexico - SAE3-05 (SPAdes) (version 2) | ecosystem: Environmental > Aquatic > Deep subsurface >... | reverse complement strand
AAGGTGGGCGGGTCAACAAAAATCAGCCCGAACCGCTCGCGATTGTGCTTGAGCCAATCCATGCAATCGGCCTCGAACACCTGGTGCAGCGGCCCGCCGAAACCGTTGAGCGCCAGATTGGCCTGGGCGCGGGTGAGATAGGTTTCGGAGATATCGACGGTGGCGGTGGCGGTGGCCCCGCCCATGGCGGCGTAGACTGTGGCGGTCCCGGTGTAGGCATATAGGTTGAGAAAGGTCTTGCCCTGCGCCAATTGCCCCAGGCGGGCCCTGGTGATGCGGTGGTCGAGAAAGAGCCCGGTGTCGAGGTAATCGGTGAAGTTGACCAGGAAACGGCCGCCATTCTCGCGCACCTCGTACAGGGCCCCGGGTCCTGGCCTTTTCTGGTACTGCTGCGCCCCTTTTTGTTTTTGCCGCGTTTTGATGAAAATCCGGCTGCGCGGGGTATCAAACACCTGGCGGATCACCTGCATGGCCAGGCTGAAGCGCTGCTCCGCTTTTTCCTGATCAATGGTGGCCGGCGGCGCATATTCCTGGACATGGATCCACTCCTCATAGAGGTCGACCGCCAGATTGTATTCCGGGATATCGCCGTCGTAGATGCGAAAGCAGGTAATGCCCTCTTCCTTTGCCCACGGCAGAAGAACAGTGCAGTTTTTGATCAGCCGGTTGGCAAAATCGCTGCCGGGGCTGTTGGCTGCCACCGGCGTCAGCGTCCAGCTGTGCAGCGGTTTTTCTTCTGTCTGGCTTTCTCTGCCGACCAACAGCTGGCACTTGAGTGGGCCGTTGAAGAGCCGGTGCCGTTCCTGCCAGCGGATGCCGGTCATTTCCGCCAGATCGGGATTGGCAGTAAAAAATCCCAGGGTCCAGCCGTTGAACTGGTCGCGGAAGGTGCGGCCCAGGCAGCGGTAGAGGTATTTTACCGCTTCCTTGTCCGACAGCCGTTCGCCATAGGGAGGATTGGTCAGGATGCAGCCACTGGGACCAGGACTCTGCAACCGTGCCAGTTGCCGCTGCTTGATGACAATGACCTCGCGCAGGCCGGCGGCAATCACGTTTTTCCGGGCCGCCGCCACCACCTTGGGATCTGCATCGTATCCGATGAACTGCGGCCAGATTTCAGGAATAGAACGGTTCTCGCGGTCAAGGGCATCCTGCACCAACCGCTCCCAGAGTTGCGGATCATGCTTGTTCCAGGCCATGAAGCCAAAGGTCTTGCGCAGCAGGCCGGGAGCACTGTTGCTGAGCATCAGGGCCGCCTCGATCAGCAGGGTGCCGCCGCCGCACATCGGATCCAGGAGAATAGGTTCGTCGCTGGTCCGCTCCAGCCAGCCCGAGAGCTGAACGATGGCGGCCGCCAGAGTTTCCTTGAGCGGCGCTTCGCCCCCACCGGTGCGGTAGCCGCGCCGGTGCAGGCTCTCACCCGAGAGGTCTAGTGACAACGAGGCGTCGGTTCCCTGGACATGGAGATTGATGCGGATGTCGGGATGCATGGCATCCACATCAGGGCGCTTGCCAAAACGTTTGCGGAACTGATCGACAATGGCGTCCTTGATCCGTAACGAGGCGAATTGACTGTGGTTGAGGGTGGCGTTGACCAGGGTGGTATGCACGGCAAAGGTCAACTTGCAGGTGAAGTGATCGTCCCAGAGGATGTTCCCGGCGTGGGTGTAGAGGGCGTCGGGGTCCGGGGCGTCGAAGCGGGCCAGTTCCAGGAGGATGCGCGAGGCGAAGCGCGACCACAGACAGGCCCGGTACCCCGTTTCGAGGCTGCCGGTCCAGGAGACGGCTCCCGGATTCGTTATGACCGTTTCGCCGCCAAAGGAGGCGATCTCTTCTGAAACCAACGGCTCCAGGCCGGAGCCGCAGGTGGCGGTAAATTGCAGGGGTTGCTTTTTCTTTGTTTTGGCGGTCGGGTGTGTTCGGAGCATGGAATCTCTGTTGTTTTTCGGATGAACAATGTGGGTGGTACTGAGGTGAAAGACCGTATCGGGAATGGGGATCCGGAATGCGTTGCCGCAGCGGGACGATATGGTTCGCCGAATTTCTTGACAAGGCAGGCAACCTGTGCGAACGATAGGATGTACTTTAGGGCATTCTGCCCGGACAACGGGTGTGCGGGAAAGGCCTTGTCAGGCGGGCAGCATAGCCAAACTCTGCCGGGAAGTAAACAAGAACAAGGTGTTCGCCGTTTTCTTCACCAATAACCCGCGATAAACCGCCAGCGCGCGCGACCTATCCTTTTTTGAGGACAATGACGGATTTTTCTTTTCTTTTAAACCCCTCTGGCATTTTGATCGGCATCTTTGCCTGCATGTTGGTGCTGATTTTTGCGCTTTTCCGGGTTCAGCGTCGGGCCCTTATGGTTTCCTTGCGGGCGGAACAGCGGCGAGCGGATGCCGAAGATCGGTTTACGCTTGCCTTCCAGCACAACACTGTACCCCTGTGCATCTCGGAGTGGGACGGGACGATCCGTGATGTGAATCAGGTTTTCTGCGAACTGTCGGGGTATTCGCCTGAAGATCTGACAGGAAAAAACAGTGTGGAGCTGGGATTATGGTGCCGGCCAGAGGAACAGCGAAACCTGATGGTTTCCTTATTACAGCGTAATGGGCGGGTTCGAAACATGGAGGTGGAGTTTCGCAACAAGGCTGGATTAATTGTTCCGACCCTGCTTTCCGTTTCTCTGCTGACCATTGACGGGAGGAATTGTTTGCTCAGCAGCATTCATGATCTCACCGTCATCAGGGAGATGGAGGCTAAAAATCGAAAACTCGAACAACAGATGGCCCAGAAAAAGAACCTTGAAGCCATAGCTGTTTTGGTCGGTGGAATAACCCATCAGTTTAATAACATCCTCACTAGCATTGCCGGGTATGCTGAATTGGCTTTGGACGACGTCGATGCCGATTCGCAGACCGGCAGGGACCTGGAAAACATTCTCCTCAAGACGACCGAGGCCAAACGGTTGGTCGAACAAATCCTCTATTTTAGCAGGGAGCAGCCCCAGGAAAAACAAGCCCTCGACCTGGTCGGATTTGTCGGCGATATTGTTCGTGAGATCCGGCAGCAGGCACCCGAGGCCCTGCGGCTAGAGACGAGGTTTTCTGCGGATCATATCCGAGTGCTGGCCGATCCGGTCACCCTGGGATTGGCGATAGGCAATATCTGCCGGAATGCCATCGAGGCCATGGCCAACACCGGGGTATTGATTGTCGGCCTGCAAGACTCTTCCGGAGTGGCGAGGGAACAGTTTGCCGATGTGGATGCCGGTCTGCCCGCGGGAAAATACGCACACCTGTATATCAAGGACAAGGGGCAGGGTATGGCGCCAGGGACCCTTGAGCGGATCTTTAATCCCTTTTTTACCACCAAGCAACCAGGGCAGGGAACAGGCATGGGACTGTCGGTTGCGTATGGCATTATTCAGGCCCATGACGGTATTCTCAGGGTAAATAGCCGACAGGGGTATGGTTCAACGTTTCATCTTTTCTTACCGCTGGCTGATGGAGGCGTCAATGAGCAGGAGTGAGGGCGAGATTCCGTTGGTTTCAGAAGATGGCAGGCTGACTCGCGAACACGGGCATGCCTTGAGGAACATCTTCAGCACTATTCTGGCCAATGCGGCGATGGTCTGCGAAGAATTGGAAGCCACCGGGCAGGTGCATCGGCGGCTGGAACGGATTGTGGAAGCCTGCCGCCGGGGTGAGGAATTGGTCCATCATATTCGTCGTTCCGGGAGCGCTCAGGCAACCTCCAGTCAACCCCAGACCCAAGGGGAGATGCTGGGGGGGCATGCCAGGCCATCGGGGTGTGTGCTGGTGGTGGATGACGAGAGGGATATTGTTGCAATTATCAGCCGCTATCTCAACAAGGACGGACTTGCCGTGCATGGGATGACCGATAGCCGGCTCGCTCTGGAGAGGGTGCGGGCCAATCCGTTCGCCTTTGATCTGTTGCTCACTGATTGCGACATGCCGTTTCTCTCCGGACCGGCCTTGTGCAGGAGCGTGCACGAAGTGCGCCCGGATTTGCCGGTTCTCATGGTCACCGGCTACGACCGGCATATTTCGCCTGAGCAATTGTCCGATCTGGGCGTCGGGGAACTCTTGACAAAACCGTTGAACAGGCAAGCGTTGCTGGCGGCGGTTCGCCGTTTATTGACGCCTTGACATTCGTTCAGCCAGCGTGTGTAATTAGTTTGATGTGTAACAGATCGCGATTCGGTATTTTCAAGATGAACCAAGTACCACTGAGTGCCCGCTTTAAAGGTGATTGCGCATGGCAACTGTTCTGATTGTCGACGATGACCGGCTTTTTGCCGAAACGGTTGCCGACAAACTGGATAGCCTCAGATATACCTCGGACTCGGTGCATACCCTCGCCGCCGGTTTGGAGGCTGCCGCGAAGGGGAACTACGATATTATCCTGCTGGACGTATATCTGCCGGACGGAAACGGTCTCCAGGCGATCGACCAGTTGCGGTCGGTTCCTTCCGAACCACAGGTGATCATCATCACCGGCCAAGGAACCGCGGATGGGGCGGAACTGGCCATTCACCATGGCGCCTGGTGCTATCTTGAAAAAAATTCGATCGTCAAGGAGATTGCCTTGCCGCTGACTCGAGCCTTGCAGTACCGGCAGGCTCTGTCCAGCCAAAAGGCCATTCTCAGCGTGGTGGAACGGGACCAGTTGGTCGGCGAGAGTTCCCGCTTCGTCCAATGCCTGGAAGTCCTCGCCAAGGCGGCAGCTGCGGAAGCCAGTGTCCTTATCGCCGGTGAATCTGGAACCGGCAAGGAAGCGTTTGCCCGAGCCATTCATGCCAACAGCCGCCGGAAAAACGGCAATTTTGTGGTGGTCGACTGCACAGCCCTGCCAGAACAGCTGGTGGAAAGCGTGCTGTTTGGCCATGTTAAAGGCGCCTTCACCGGTGCTGACCGCGCCAATCGCGGCTTGATTCGGCATGCGGATAAGGGCACGCTTTTTCTCGATGAAATCGGCGAACTGCCAATCCCGACCCAAAAAAGTTTTCTCCGGGTCCTCCAGGAACGGGCTTTTTGTCCGGTCGGGAGTCAGGAGGAGTGCAAGAGCGATTTCCGCCTGATTTGTGCCACGAATCGGGACTTGGCCACCATGACGAAACAAGGGCTTTTCCGTGAAGATCTGCTCTATCGCTTGCGGGGGCTTTCATTGACCCTGCCGCCTCTACGGGAGCGGGATGGGGACATCCCCCTTCTGGTGGAGCATTTTCTCAATCGTCAAATACGGCGCTACGGCCAGGAGAAAAAGGAATGTCTGCCCGATTTCATGGAACATCTCACCAGCTATCACTGGCCGGGGAATATCCGGGAGCTTTCCCAGGCAATTGAATCTGCTTTTGCCCAGGCCATTTACTCCCCCGTGCTGTTCACCCAGCATCTGCCGTTACACATTCGTACCGCCCATGCCCGGGCCAACGTCCGAGGGCAAGAAGCCGAGCCGCCGCTTGTCCAGGGTTCCGGGGCAAGCGTACTTCCTTGGCGGGAGGCCAAGGATACCTTTGAACGGGAATACACCCGGCAAATCCTTCGCCAGAGCGAAGGCAACATCATGGAAGCCGGTCGCCTCTCCGGCCTCTCTCGCACCCGCCTCTATCAGTTGATCAAGAAATATCCGGAAGTGTAATTTTTTTGCTCCTCTTGCCATCAAGCAGGGCGAATCCGCGCCTGGGCCCGGCCATCAGAATCTCCATCCCAGTTGGAGAGACAGGGCATGGTCGGTTGCCCCGCTGCCGCTTTGCAGGGTGCAGTCATAGCCAAGCTGGGCGAAGATCGTTTCGGAGAGCCGCGCCTTGAGCGTGGTTCCGATGACCAGGGCTTGTTCCCCTGCCGGCGTTTGTCTTTTGAAGCGGTGGGTGACCTCCGGGGTCACCGATCGCTTTTGAGCAAATAGCCCGAGGGCAAATGGCCACAGCCTCTCACCTCTTGCTTCTTCGCAATATCCATTGATCTGAAAAATATGGTGTCCTTGTTGCGCGGGCCTGCGCTTGGGGCAATTCCATCTCCGTGGAACAGCAGGCTACCCGCGTCCGCGAGTAATCCACATCAGCCGCAATGGAAAGACAACAGGAAGAACAAAGAGGCATGAAAAGATATTTTATGTCGCAGTCCCGATACCTTAGGTTCCCGTAAGCCGGAGACTTTGCGTCCATACCTTGCAGTATGTTTGCCCAGTTATAGGTGCTACCTCTCCTAGGATGTGGGCAATGTCAAAACGTCGGTCGTCTTCGAATCAACGCGACCCTTCCCGCCGCAATGAACTTAAGTGCATGGCGCATCCCTTGTTCAGGAGAGGTTCTAAGCTTGGTCTCTTTTTTGGGGCACTGGAACCTTGGCGTATCTGTTCACTTCTCTGAACGCTATTCCCTTTTTGTTAACACTCGTCAACTGACCGTGTTCATTGTTTGTCTTCTGCCAGAAGTCTGGGAAGTTACACTTTGCCTGCCTTTTCGGCCTTTTTTCTTTCTAGAGGATCAATAGGCATGGTGCTTGCCTATGAGGATTCGGCAGAGTTTTTTTATGCTGTCAAGAACATACGAGGATGCGCCATGAACGTACTGTTATATGCGGCAAAAAATACAGAAAGCGGTGAGCGCCTAAAGCAATCCATTGCGATGCGGGAGTCCTTGGGATCCCTGACCGATTGCTGGAATCTCACCGACCTGATGCACCATTTTCATACTCCTGATCCGTTACCGGAAACCGTTGTCCTTCAGGCCGCGAGCAAACAGGAACTCAGATTTTTCGAGTTGTTTCGTTCTCGTTTGGAACAGGTGTTCTTTATTCTTGTGCTGCCCGATGCCGATGCGGAAACCGTGGCCTGCGGCCACCAGTTGCGGCCTCGCTTTATCGCCTATCAGGACAGTGATTTCAGCGAGGTCGGCGCTGTGCTTGACCGGCTGGATGCCCGCCATTCCAGTAGTGGATACTTTTACACCCTCTAAGACGGCAGGAGCTTCTATGAGCCAGGAACAACTTTTTGCCTCCTTCATTCTCGATCGCCGGGCCGGCATTGAGATTGCGCTGCCGGCGGAACAGGTGGTCGAGGCCATGCCCCTCAGTTCACCGATCCAGCCCCTGCCCACCGGGGCCTCCTTTCTGGAGGGCATCATGCAGCTGCGCGATGATGTCATCCCGGTGATCAATCTGAAAAAACGGCTGGCCCTGACTGAAACGAGCTACGGCAAAGACGCCAAGGTGGCGGTGATTCAGTTCAATGCCAAGCGCTACGGTCTCTTGTTCGACGATATCCGTGATGTCCTTCGCGTGTCACCCCAGTCGATCGAACATCTCGACCCCTTTCTCTTGACCGGGGAGACGGTCATCGCCGATTTGATCAAACTGGAACAGGGGCGACGTACCTTGGAGTTGCTCGATCTGCGGCGGTTGTTCCCTGATGGTGGAACCGCGATTGAAGACAGTTTTGAGCGGGGAGAACAGCGACCGGCGGTACAGCGCATCTATTCGCAGTTCGTCATCTTTTCCTGCCGAAACCAGGTGTACGGCATACCAGTCGGCGATGCTCGAGAGATCTGCTTTTTTGCCGATATCGATCAGACGTTCAAGAGCGGCAAGGTGGAAGGGGCGTTGCAGTTGCGAGGCCAGACCATTCCCGTGCTGTGCAGCGCCACCCTGCTCGGCTGCATTGAAAAGGCCATCATCCCCACCGAGGACACCAGAATTCTGGTGATGCAGTCGGGCGCACTGTCCTTCGGGCTGATTGTCGACCAGGTGCATCAGATCTTGGTGGTGGCGAACGATGAGATCATGGCCCTGCCTGGCCACCACCTGCCACACCTGCAGGGCGTATGTCATTGCGAGAAATACAACAATATCATGCTGCTCGATGTGCAAGGGTTGATCAGCGCCCAGGTGGACAAGATCAACGCCATGTCCCGGTTGCGCAAGAACGGCGGCGAGTCTGAAAACGAGATCGAATCGGAGGCCCGGCACCTGATCACCGAGCACTGCTACCTGGTGTTCGCAATCGGCAAGCACTACGCGATTGAACTCAAGGATATCCAGGAGATTATCGATTGCGGCGACTTCATGCAGGTTGCAAGCGGTGGCGGCCTGGTGCAGGGGATTATCAATCTGCGCGGCCGGATTGTGCCGGTGTTGAGTTTGCGCAGTTTTTATAATTGTCCCGATCAGAATGTGATCAGCCGGGAGCCTGGCCGGGAAGACAAACTGATCATCGGCAAGGCCAACGGTAACCTGGTCGCCCTTCTGGTCGATGAAATCGTCACCATCTACAAGCAGGAGCGGTTTCACGCCACGCCCTCGCTGCGACCCGAGCTGCAATCGAAAAAAGACACCCTTGACCGGTTGATCGAATTTATCAACGGCAATGGCCTGAAGGAGCATGTGCTGGTTGTCAATGTCGCCAATATTCTGCGGAACCATCTTCAGATACCAGACCAGGAGTTGGAAACGCCTGAGGCGGCCGAGGTGGAAGAGCCTGTTCCGGTCGACCACCCGTAACTCCAGCACGAACATCAACATTTGACGATATCGAACAGACAAAAATAAAATGGGGGGAACAATGGCAACTGGAGCACAAACAACCGGAATGGATCTGTCTTTTCTCGATACAGTGGATGATCCTGGTTTCATGGTCGACGCAAAACGGACCATCACCTGGGCAAATCCGGCCTTTTTTGAGACCTTCGGTCTTAAGGCGGCGGACGTGGTCGGTAAGATGACCTGCGAGGAGAGCTGTAACCTGCATCTGTGTGGTACCAAGGATTGTCCAGTGGACAAGGCGGGCCGTGTCCACAAGCCAGTGACGACCGAGGCCATTCAAAACAATGGCGCCGGGTTGCGCTACTTTCGTTCAATGGCTCGGCCGATGCCAGGAAATGGCCAAACCCTGGTTACCATGACCGACATCAGCGAACAAAAACAGCTGGAGGCTCGGCTGCGGCAGATGGAAACCGATCTCAACGTTATTCCGACCCCGATTTTGGAGATCGACGATAAATTTACCATCACCTTCATGAATCCAGCCGGTGCGGGTATTGCGGGCCTGACCCCGGAAGAGGCGGTGGGTAAGAAGTGCTATGACCTGTTCAAGACTCCGCACTGCAAGACCGAGAAATGCGCCTGCGCCCGGGCCATGAAAACCGACTCCGTGGTCACCGAACAGACCATTGCCCGTCCACGTGATGGGGTGATCGTTCCGATCAAATATACCGGCGCGCCTATCAAGGACGCCAAGGGGAACATTGTGGGCGCGGTCGAGTATGTGCTCGATGTGACCGAGGAGACACGGCAGCAGCAGATGGCCGAGGAAAAAATCGAGAACCTCAACACTATCCCTACGCCGATCATGGCTATCGATACCGATTTCACGGTCACCTACATGAATCCAGCCGGCGCGGGTATTGCGGGCCTGACCCCGGACGAGGTGGTGGGTAGGAAGTGTTTTGACCTGTTCAAGACGCCGCATTGTAAGACCGAGAAATGCGCCTGCTTCCGGGCCATGAAGACCGACTCCGTGGTCACCGAACACACCATCGCCCGGCCCAAGGAGGGAGTGGTCGTTCCGATCAAGTACACCGCCTCGCCGATCAAGGACGCCAAGGGCAACATCAAGGGCGCATTGGAATATGTGCTCGATGTGACCGATGAGGTGCGGCAACAGCAGATGGCCGATGAAAAGATCGAGAACCTCAACACCATCCCGACGCCGATCCTGTCGATCGACACCGATTTCACCATCACTTTCATGAATCCGGCTGGCGCGGCCATCGCGGGCCTGACCCCGGACGAGGCAGTGGGCAAGAAATGCTACGACCTGTTCAAGACGCCGCACTGCAAGACCGAGAAGTGCGCTTGCGCCCGGGCCATGAAAACCGACAGCATTGTCAGCGAGCAGACCATCGCTAGGCCGCGCGACGGAGTGATCATCCCGATCAAGTACACAGGTGCACCGATCAAGGACGCCAAGGGCAACATCAAGGGAGCCCTGGAATATGTGCTCGATGTGACCGAAGAGACCCAGCAGCAGCAGATGGCCAATGAGAAAATCGAGAACCTCAATGCCATCCCCACGCCGATCATGGCCATAGACACCGATTTTACCATCACCTTCATGAATCCTGCCGGCGCGGGAATTGCCGGCCTGACACCGGATGAGGTAGTGGGCAAGAAGTGCTATGACCTGTTCAAGACGCCCCACTGCCGCACCGAGAAATGCGCCTGCGGCCAGGCGATGAAACGCGATGCGATTATGACCGAGGAAACCATTGCCCGGCCGCGGGACGGGGTAATCGTGCCAATAAAGTACACCGGTGCGCCGATCAAGGATGCCAAGGGCAATATCAAGGGCGCCCTCGAATTCATCCTCGACATTACCGAGGAGGCGCGGCAGCGGCATGACGCCAACACCAAGATTGAGAATCTCAACGCTATCCCCACGCCGATCATCTCGATCGACACCGATTTCGCCATTACCTTTATCAACCCCGCCGGCGCGCAAGTCGTCGGTATGACCCCGGACAACGTTATCGGCCGCAAGTGCTATGATCTCTTCAAGACCCCGCATTGCCAGACGGAAAAATGCGCCTGCAACCGGGCGATGAAAACCGATAGCGTGGTAAGCGAGGAAACCATCGCCCGGCCGCGTGATGGCGTGATCATGCCGATCAGGTATACCGGCGCGCCAATCAAGGACGCCAAGGGGAACATTACCGGCGCTTTGGAGTTTGTTCTTGATATCACCGACGAAGCCCGTCAGCGTCAGGAGGCCAACGAGAAGATCGAGAACCTCAATGTCATTCCTACCCCAATCTTTTCCATCGATACCGATTTTGCCATCACCTACATCAATCCCGCCGGGGCTCGGGTCTTGGGGGCAAGCGTTGACGAGTTAATCGGCAAAAAGTGCTACAGTCTGTTCAATACCACCCATTGCAACACCGAGCACTGCGCTTGCAGCCAGGCGATGAAAACTGACAGCGTGGTCTCGGCCAAAACCGTAGCCAGGGTCAACGGTCGCGAAATCCCGTTGAAGTACACGGGGGCGCCGATCAAGGACGCCAAGGGCAACATCAAGGGTGCGCTTGAATTCGCTCTGGATGTCAGTTCTGAGTTTGAGGTTGAGCAATTGGTCAGCAAGGCCAGTCAGGACGTTGCCGAACTGGTTGCCGATTCGCAGCGCCAGATGGAGCAGGTCCGCAATAACATGGATCTCATGGACCGGTCGCTCGACCAGGAAGTCGTGTGTTTGGATGAATCCGAAGCCACCATCCGTCAGATGCTTGAATCCTCCACCGAGATGCTGGGGGTGAGCGAGAAGGTCAACAAACTGGCTGGCTCCATGTCGCAGGAAGCGGAAAATGGCCGTAAGGCAGGGGCCGAGGCCGGTGACAAGATGCAGCAGATCAACCGGTCCATGGTGCAGAATAATGAAATGGTGGGCACTCTGGTCGCTCAGGTGGAGAAAATCGGCGGCTTTGTTGACATCATCAAGGAGATCGCCTCGCAGACCAATCTACTGGCCTTCAATGCCGCCATCGAGGCCGCCAGGGCCGGTGACGCGGGCCGGGGCTTTGCCGTGGTTGCCGACGAGGTCCGTAAACTGGCGGAAAACAGCTCGCGTTCGGCGGTGGACATTTCCAATATCGTCAAGATGGTGGAGAGTGACAGCCGTCAGACCATCACCGCCATGCAGGATGGCATGCGCATGCTCGATGACGGTTCCAAGGTCATCAACACCGCTCTTTCCGCCATGGAGGAGATCTCCAGCGGTATCATGACCATATCGACTTCGGTGGATGATGTCCGGGGGCGGGCGGCCACGCTGGCCGATCATGGCCATAAGGTGATGGAACAGATTCAGACCGTGGTCAAATCCGCGGGTGAAAACCAGAAGACCACCGTGACCGTGCAAAGTTCGGTCGGTGATACGGTCCAGGCGCTGGATCGGCTGATGGCCTCCAGCAGCTCGCTGCAAGCCGCGATCAACAACATGTGTCAATAAGTGCTCCGCTCGGGAGAGGAAGGCATGTCTTCCTCTCCCGTTGGTTGAGCAGGAGGATAAATGGTCCATGACTATCTTTGGCGATAGGATATTCACCATGCGGTTACAGCTTCGGCGCATCGAAGCCGAAGATCTGGCGCTTCTGGCTGAATGGAGCAATAATCCTCAAACTTACGGCGATTATCTGACGCCGGAAAACCAATCCATCGAGCAGTTGAGTGTCCAGCTGCAAGTTGGGGTATTGTGGACCGATTGCAATAAAACCTTTTTGATCGAATTGCGCGACGGGATGCCCATTGGCTCTATCCATTATTGGATCCGGCCCGAAGAGCCAGGAACGGCCGTGATCGCGGTCAGGATCGCATGCCCCGAGCTGCGATCCAAGGGCTACGGCACCGAAGCGCAGAAGTATCTGATCCTGTTTTTGTTCAACCGGCTCAACATCCGGCGGGTTGAGATGTATACGGATGTCAATAACATCGCCCAGCAGCGGTGTCTCCAGAAGCTCGGCTTTGAGCTTACCCGAGCCCTCCCCTATGCCGACCAGCAGGTGCAACGGATTGGTTATCTCTACCGCCTCAGCCGGAAGCGGTTTGGCCATCAGCCGATCTATCACCATCACTATGCGTAAACAACCGGGGATACTCTTCGATCGCAGGTACTATGAACACAGCATTCCGCAGCAATCGCTGGAGAATGCGGGGCGGGTACGAGGTCTCTACCACGCCTTGGAAGGGCCGGAATACGCAGGCCTCATGCGAACCTTCCAGCCGAGGGAAGCGACGACCGTTGATATCGAGGCCGTGCACTCTGCTTTTTACCTCGAACAGTTGCGTGAGCATGTCAATGCCGACAATCCCTATTCCTATGACCGCGACACTTATCTGATGGAGCAAAGCCTCTATACTGCCGCTCTGGCCGCCGGCGGATGTCTGGAGTTGGCCGACCGGATCATGGGCGGCGAAATCGATTACGGTTTCGCCCTCATCCGGCCGCCTGGGCATCACGCGGAACCGGGGCGGGGTATGGGATTCTGCGTGTTCAACAATGTGGCCATCACAGCCGAATATCTCCGGCGGGTGTACGGCTTGCAGCGTATTCTCATTCTTGATTTCGACGTGCACCACGGCAACGGCACCCAAGCTGTTTTTTACGATACCGAGCAGGTGTTCCTGGTCTCGATTCATCAGGAAAAGCTGTTCCCGTTCACTGGTCATGCGCATGAGACCGGAGCCGGGCGAGGGCGGGGCTATACCATTAATCTGCCGGTCCACCAGCAATTTGCCGACCCGGAGTATCTTTTTCTTCTCGGTAAGGTGCTGGGAGGTGTTGTGGAACAGTACCTGCCCCAGATCATTCTTGTTTCCGCCGGGTACGACGGCCATTGTGAAGACCCAATCAGCAAGATTTTGTTGACCACAGGCTGGTATGTCACCATCACCGAACTGCTCAAGTATCTGGCGCATGAATCCTGCGACGATAGATTATTGTTCGTGCTTGAGGGCGGTTACAATCCCGTTTCCCTGGAAGCTTCCGTTTTGGCAACGGTGGACGGTCTGCTCGAACCAGCGGGGCGACGGCCGGGTGTGGTTCACTCCGAGCGCGCCGCTCGTATCCTGAGAAATCATCCTTTGCACGATTTCTGGACGGTTTGAATCGCTGTAAGGAGGCGTTGAAAACAATGACCAAAAACATCGCGATTGATTCGGCATCGCTGCGCACCATCTTTGCCGAATGCCGGCAGTGTGGCACCTGCTGTAAATCATACCGGAAAATTACCCTCCAGCCCGAGGAGGTTGATTTCATCCGTAAGATGGGCGGGCATGTCGGCGTCGATGTCAGTCTTGCGCAACTGCGGAACAAAACGATGGATGAACTGCTGGCGGAAGCCTCGGAAACAGGCAAGATCTTTATGATCCATCCCGATGATAAGGGATGTGTTTTTTTACAGAAAATAAACGGCAAGCATGCCTGTAAAATCTATCACTATCGGCCGCGAGCCTGCCGAGGATTTCGCTGCAACCAGGCCGATTCAAGTTTTCTTGATCTCTTTGGCGCCAACAGCATCCATTTGCTGGGGCAGGACCGGTTCGGTCTACCGTTAAAAAGAAAGTAATGCTGTTGTTCCCATTCTATTGATCTTCCGGAGCAGACGCGCCAGAGCCATGTATTCATCCGTTAATAAGTGCTTGTTTGACGAGCATCTTTTTTTGGCGTAGGATAGAGAGTATCGAGTGGAAACTTCACTGTTTCTGTTGATTGTGGCAGGCATGCTCATGCTTCCCGGGGAGGGTACAGAACATGCGGAACATACGAAAGTTTGTATCACCCGAAATCGTGTTCGGGGATGGAGCTTTGAATCTGCTTGGGCGCTATGCAGCCAATTTTGGCGCCAACCGCGTCTTTTTGGTTACCGACCAAGGGGTGGTGAACGTTGGACTTGTCGACCGCGCTGTGCGGATGCTCCGGGCAGCGGGTGTGGAGGCGATCGTTTACGACCATGTCAGTCCCAATCCTCGTGATTATGAGGTGATGGAGGGTGCGGCTGCGTATCATCGGGCCGCTTGCGATGTGATCGTCGCTTTGGGCGGCGGCAGCCCGATGGATTGCGCCAAGGGCATTAGCGTCGTCTCGGTCAATGGCGGAAGCATCCTTGACCTTGAAGGGGTCGATAAGGTTGGGGCTCCTGGTCCGCCGCTGATTTGCGTTCCCACAACCGCCGGTTCGTCCGCCGACGTTTCCCAGTTTGCCATTATCACCAACGTGCATGGTCAAGTCAAAAACGCTATTATCAGCAAAAGCGTCGTTCCTGATGTGGCCCTGATCGACCCTGCCACCACCCTGACCATGGACCGGTACCTCACCTTGTGCACCGGGATCGACGCCTTGGTCCATGCTGTCGAGGCCTATGTCAGCTCAGCCAGTTCCGACCTCTCCGATCTGCATGCCTTGGAGGCGATTCGTTTGATCCACCGCTATCTGCCCGAGGTGCTGGAGCGGCTTGATGATCTTTGGCTGCGGGACCGGATGATGCTGGCCAGTCTGGAGGCCGGGCTGGCCTTTTCCAACGCCAGTCTTGGCGCGGTACATGCCATGGCCCATAGCCTGGGCGGTTTGCTCGATTTGCCGCACGGTGAATGCAATGCCCTGCTGCTCGACCATGTGATGGCCTTCAATTACAGTGCCGCTCCGGAACGTTATAACCGGATCGGCGAAATATTCGGGGCCCGCCTGACCGGCTTGAGCGATCAGGAAAAGCGCCAGACCGTCCTCGAATCGATCCGATCCTTCAAGGAACAGTTGGGGCTTCAGTCCGGTCTGGGCAAACGCGGTGTCCGGAACGAGGATATTGCTCTACTTGCCCGCAAAGCCTATGCCGACCCATGCATGGCAACCAATCCGCAGCGTCCGCAAATCGCCGATATCGAAGCGATCTACCAGGAGGCATTCTGAAGAATGACCACGAACGGCGAGAGCGGGAATCGGTGGGATGATCTTAAGGATAGCATTATCGGCTTGGGTGAGCGGTCCATCCGCAAAAGTCATTATCCAGAACTGAAGAATTCAATCCGGAATCTCGATCAGCAGCGTACCTTCTTTCAGGCAACCCTTTTTAGTATCCCGGACGGCGTGGTGGTCATGGATCCCTCCGGAATGATCAAGCAGGCCAATCCGGCCCTGTGTCGGATGTTTGGCTACAGCGATGCCGAACTGGCGGGCAGGAGCCCGGCCATCCTGTATGATGTGCATTCTGAGATTTTTTATCGAGATGAATTGCCGACAATCCGGTGCCGTCGTTTTGTCCGCAAGGATGGCTCTTCTTTTCTTGGTGAAACCCTGGCCAGCGAGATACGGGACGAACAGGGAACGCTACTGGGCAACCTGGAAGTCATCCGTGATCTGACCGAACGGCTTGCGGCCTTTAGGCAACAGCGGCAGTTGGAGGATCAATTGCGGCAATCCCAGAAAATGGCGGCCATTGGCACCTTGGCTGGCGGTATTGCCCATGATTTCAATAATTTGCTCGCTGCTATTCTTGGATATGCCGAACTGGCGCAACTTAAAATGCCGCCGGATGCTCCTTTGCATCGGGAAATCGATCAAATCCTCAAGGCGGGCGGCAAGGCCTCGGAGTTGATCAATCAAATTCTGGCCTTCAGCCGCAAGGAAACAACCAAGCGCATTCTTCTCCGGCCGGTTCCCCTGCTTAAGGAGGTGGTTAAGCTGCTACGGGGTACTATCCCGGCGACCATCACTATCCGCGAACGGATAGCCGCCGCAGACCGGACAATCCTTGCGAATCCTACCCAGTTGCACCAGGTGGTGATGAACCTGTGCACCAATGCCTATCACGCCATGGAAGAGCAGGGGGGAGAGATGGTGCTGAGTCTTGATGTGGTCTCGAGAAAAATGGGTGGTAGGGAAACGGAGCGGCAATGGATCAGGATCAGTGTGGCCGACAATGGCCCTGGCATCGACCCTGTCACCTTGGATCGCATTTTTGAACCGTATTTTACCACCAAGCCCAGCGGCAAGGGCACGGGAATGGGGCTGGCCGTGGTGCACGGCATTGTTGAGCAGCATGAGGGACGGATTGAGGTGGAGAGCGCACCGGGCAAGGGAACCATCTTTCATGTCTACTTTCCGGAGGTTTCCGGAGCCGAGGCCACCAAGCCGCAGAAGGAGTCCGCCGCGCTGCTAGCGACGGGCAATGAATCGATCCTGGTGGTCGACGACGAGCAGATGGTCGCCGATTATCTCAAAGGGGCACTTGAACAACTGGGATACCAAGTCGCCGTCAGCAACGATGGCAACAGCGCTCTTGCGATGTTTGAGCAGAATCCCCGAGGTTTTGACCTGGTGATTACCGATCAGACCATGCCAGGCAAAACCGGCTTCGAGATGGCGCGGATCATGCTTACTCTGAGGCCCGGAACGCCGATTATACTCTGCTCTGGTTACAGTTCAGCCCTGTCACCTGAGCGCATCACCAAGGCAGGAATCCGCGAATTCATGATGAAACCAGTGTCCCTGTATGATTTGGCGCCGGTTATCCGCAATATTTTGGATGCTCCTTGCTCTCTTCAAGAAGCCAAGGAAACAAAATGAGAGCGGGTGCTCCCCCGATGGGGAGCACTGCGTCCCTTGGCCCCCATGGTCGCCGATCTCGGCGACTAACGCCGGCTCGATCCGCCTAATATGCCGCCGAGCACCCCACGCAAGATCTGTCGGCCGATCTGACTGCCCACGGTTCGTGCAGCTTGCTTGGCCAACGTTTCCACCAGTCCCTGCCGGCGCGTGGTGCCCCAGAGAATTTCGCTCACCAGGCCTCCACCTTCGGAGGATTTCTCCGCCGCTGGTTGCTTCGACTCCGAATCAGCCACTGCTCTCTCCGTGATCGTTCGCCGGCTCAGGATCTCGTAGGCTGACTCCCGGTTGACAGGCACATCATAGGCGTTGCCCACCGGACTGCGCGCTCGCACAGCTGCCCGCTCTTCCGGCGTAATCGCTCCCATGCGGCAGCGAGGCGGGCAGATGAGTGTGCGTTCCACCGGCATCGGCACCCCTTTCTCCTGGAGCGTGGAAATAAGCGCTTCGCCGACACTGAGCTGGGAAATGACTTCGGCAACATCAAGTTTTGGATTGGCGACAAAGGTTTCCGCGGCGGTTTTCACGGCTTTTTGGTCACGTGGTGTATAGGCCCGCAAGGCGTGTTGGATGCGGTTGCCGAGCTGCCCAAGAATCTCATTGGGCACGTCGTCTGGAAACTGGGAACAGAAATAGAGCCCCACTCCCTTGGAGCGAATAATGCGTACGACCTGTTCCACCCGCTGTCGCAGGATCGGGGGCGCGTCGTTGAAGAGCAGGTGGGCTTCATCGAAAAAGAACACCAGCTTGGGTTGGTCGAGATCACCCACCTCGGGCAGGTTCTCGAACAGCTCCGACACCAGCCACAGGAGAAGGCTCGAGTACAAACGCGGCTTCAGGATGAGTTGGTCTGCGGTGAGGATATTAATGACGCCGCGACCGCTGAGATCGGTACGGAGCAACTCCTTCAGTTCCAGTGCCGGTTCGCCGAACAAGGCACTGCCGCCTTCCCGCTGCAGCGAGAGCAGAGCCCGTTGGATGGCAGCCACAGACTGGGCGCTGACTAAACCGTATTGAGTCGAGATCTCCTTGCGTTTGTCGGCGACGAATCCGAGCAGCGCCTGCAAGTCGTCGAGGTCAAGCAAGAGCAGGCCCTGCTCATCCGCCAGCTTGAAGGCGATTTCAAGCCCCCCCTCCTGGATGTCGTTAATCCCCAGGATTCGTGCCAGGAGACTCGGGCCGATTTCACTGATCGTGGTGCGCAGGGGATGACCGGCTTGACCGAACACATCCCAAAAGACAACGGGATTTGCCTCGTTGGCGTAGCCCGCCATACCGATTTGGGCAACACGTTGTTGTATCTTCTCGCTGGCGACGCCCGCCATCGCCAAGCCAGCGACATCGCCTTTGACATCAACCATGAAGACCGGCACGCCCATCCGTGAAAATCCCTCTGCCAAGACCATGAGAGAAATAGTCTTCCCTGTTCCGGTGGCCCCCGCGATCAGACCATGACGATTAGCGTACTTTGCGAGCAATTGCACCGGCTTGTCGCCCTTGCCAACGAGTATCTGGTTCATGCGTCCCCTCCTGGTTGACGATACGAATGGTGCCGCTTTCTCTCCATCTTTCGGATACGGGTGCTTATGGTGGTTCTTTGATCCAAATCTGATTCCCTAGCCTCGGGAGAATGCACGACGCCGCCACTGCATCCGTTCAGCGAAGCTCGGGAGAGGGGAATGAGGAATCCGTGGTATAAAGGCCTCGTGCAGGTGCATGCCATACCTTGAGAATACATTCATACACACGAGTCGAAGGCAAGAAGCAATCCCTGATGGACTGGCCGCAGGAAGCCTGAAAGCTGATTCCCATTTCTAGAGGGATTCGGCGCCGAAGGTGTCGCAACTGGAGATCTTTCCTGTTTGGTACCCCCGCTGAAACCAACGAACCCGCTGGGCCGAGGCTCCGTGCGTGAACGAATCCGGGGTCACATAACCACGGTGCTGCTGCTGCAACCGGTCATCGCCGATCTGACTGGCGGCATGAAGGGCTTCCTCGATATCGCCGGGCTCCACCACTTGCCTGACTCTGTCCGCATTGTGTGCCCAGATGCCGGAAAAACAATCCGCCTGCAATTCTATTTTGACCGAGAGCCTGTTGTATTCGACCTCGGATACCTGTTTTCGTAACGCCTGAACCTTGTCAGAAATCCCGAGCAGGTTTTGCACATGATGACCAACCTCGTGGGCAATGACATACGCCTGGGCAAAGTCGCCTGGGGCGTTCATTTTTTGTTTCAGGTCCCGATAAAAGGAAAGATCGATATAGACCTTGGCATCGTTGGGGCAGTAGAAAGGGCCCATGGCGGCCTGGGCAAATCCGCAGGCCGAATTGACCGTACCGCCGAACAGCACCAGGGTCGGTTCGGCATAGGATCTACCGCTGGCTTGGAAAATTTGATGCCAGGTATCCTCGGTGTCGGCAAGCACCACGGAAACAAAATCAGCCAACTGCTGCTCTTCCGCTGAATACTGGGGCGCACCGGAAGGCCCAGGTTGGCCTATCTGCACACCCTGGCCCATATCGAGAATAATGGAAGGATCAACACCGAAATACATTCCAATCAGGGCCAGCAAGAGAATGCCGATGCCGCCACCCTTAACTTTTCCAGGAAGGCGACTGTGCCGCTGATCTTCCACGTTCGTGGATTTGCGTCTGTCCTGCCAAAGCATATCGGCTCCTCATCTGGAATATATAATTGTAATATTTTATCTTGTTATCGATAAAAAAACAATGACCTATCGTTCAATGACCGGTGGGCGGTGGCATCACTACTCCTTCGATGTGGCCTTGAAAGGGATATCAGCGACCATCCCGTTTTTTCGATCAATACTCCCCGCTGACGCGACTTCAGGAGATATTGGGCCGGGATCGTTTTACTCTTGCCTTCACCATGTAATAGAGCACCGGCACCGCCATCCGGCTGATCAGCAGCGAGGCAATCTCCCCGAACATCAGCGAAATGGCCAGGCCCTGGAAGATGGGGTCGGCGAGGATCACCGAGGCCCCGACCACCACCGCCAGCGCGGTCAGCAACATGGGGCGGAAGCGGATGGCTCCAGCTTCGACCACCGCCTCGGCCAAGGGCAGGCCGTGACTGATGCGCAGCTCAATAAAATCCACCAGGATAATCGAGTTGCGGACCACGATTCCGGCCCCGGCCATGAAGCCGATCATCGAGGTGGCGGTGAAAAAGGCGTGCAAGCCCCAGTGGGCGGGGAGAATGCCGATCAGCGAAAAGGGGATGGCCGCCATCACCACCAGCGGCGTGATGTAGTCCTTGAACCAGCCGACCATCAGCATGTAGATCAGCACCATGACCACGCAGAAGGCCAGCCCCAGGTCGCGAAAGACCTCCAGGGTAATGTGCCATTCTCCGTCCCATTTCATTGCCGGCTGGCTTTCGGTAAAGGGTTGGCTGAGGTTGTAGACCGTCACCGGTCCGGCTTGACCGCCGAACTGGTCAGCATTGAGCGCCTTGAGCCGCTGGTTCATTTCCAGGATCGGGTAGACCGGGCTTTCGGCCGCACCGGCGACGTCGCCGGTAACATAGATCACTGGCTTGAGGTTCTTTCGGTAAATCGGCTGCTCCACCGGCTGCTCGCTGACCCGCACCAGTTCGCGTAGCGGCACCAGCGGCCCCTGCGGGTTCATCTCCGGGCGTAGCGAGATGTTGAGCAGGTTGTCGATGCGAGCCCGTTGCGACTGCGGCAGTTGGAGGATGACCTCGATCTCCTCCTTGTCGCGGGGTTGGTGAAACAGGTCGATGGACCGGCCGGAAAGTCCCATCTCCACGGCGTGGGTAATCTCGCCCTCGGACAATCCATTGAGGGCGGCTTTCTCCTTGTCCACGGTCAGCACCAGTTTGTTGCGTTCCTGTTCCCGGTACCAGTCGATGTCCACCACTCCGTCGGTGGTGGCGAAAATTGTTTTGACCTCAGTGGCCAGTTGTACCCGGCTGGCCTCATCTGGGCCGTAGATCTCGGCCACCAAGGTCTGTAAGACCGGCGGTCCGGGCGGCACCTCGGCCACGGCCACGGTGGCCCCGTATTGCTCCGCGATCCGGGCAATGGCCGGCCGCACCCGTTTGGCGATGTCATGGCTCTGGCTGTCGCGGTCTTTTTTACCCTTGAGATTGACCTGGATATCGGCCACGGTCGGCCCTGAGCGGAGGAAATAATGGCGCACCAGGCCGTTGAAATTGAAGGGCGAGGCTGTGCCGGCATAGATCTGGTAATGGATCACTTCAGGTTCCTTGCCCACCACCTCAGCCATTTCCAGGGCTACCCGGGCGGTCTGCTCCAGGGGCGAGCCCTCGGGCATGTCGAGGATGATTTGGAACTCCGATTTGTTGTCAAAGGGCAGCATCTTCAGCTTGACCATGCCGAAGACGACCAGGGAGCAGGATACCAGCAGCAGGGCCACGATCATGGCAAAGAATCCGAATCGCCAGCGGGCATGGGCGAGCAGCGGGTCCATGATCCGGTGGTAAAGGCGGGTGGACCAGTCGTTGGGAGCATGGTCGGGATCGTGCCCGTTGCTGTTAGCCGAACCTTTGGGTTTGCGCAGGATGCGGATGGCGGCCCAAGGGGTGATGGTGAAGGCGATCAGCAGCGAGAAGATCATGGCCGCCGAGGCCCCAATGGGAATGGGCCGCATGTAGGGGCCCATCAGACCTCCGACAAAGGCCATGGGCAGGATGGCGGCGATCACCGCCCAGGTGGCGAGAATGGTGGGATTGCCGACCTCGATCACCGCATTCACCGCGATGTCTTTCAACGAGGCACGCTGATTGGCGGGCAGGCGCATGTGGCGGACGATGTTTTCGACCACTACAATGGCATCATCCACCAGAATGCCGATGGAGAAGATCAGGGCAAAGAGGGTAATCCGGTTGAGGGTGTAGCCGTAGAGGTAGAACAGCAGCAGGGTCAGCGAGAGGGTTGAAGGGATGGCCAAGAGGACAATGATCGACTCGCGCCAGCCGAGGAAAAAGAGGATCAGGAGGGCCACACCAAAGACCGCGATGCCCATGTGGAGGAGCAATTCGTTGGATTTTTCGGCAGCGGTCTCCCCATAATCGCGGGTGACGGTGACCCCGACCTCGGGCGGGATGAGTGTGCCCTTGAGGCTCTCCACCTTATGCAGGACCGTCTCCACCACCTGGACAGCATTGGCGCCGGGCCGCTTGGCCACCGACAGGGTCACCGCTGCTTCGGGATTGGCGTTTTCGGTGCCAAAGAGGACATAGGATTTCGGTTCCTCCGGGCCGTCGAGCACCGTGGCGACCTCACGCAGGTAGACCGGCTTGCCGCCATGAACCCCGACCACGATCCGGCCGGCCTCCTCCGCCGAGGCGAGAAAAGCGCCGGTCTGCACCAGCACCTCGTTGTTCTGTGCCCGCAGAACACCGGAATGCGATTGGCGGTTGGCCTGTTGCAGGCGCAGGGTCAGGTCAGCTGGGCTTAAGCTGCGGGCCGCCAGCGAGAGTGGATCGAACTGGACCCGCAACTGCCGCCGGGTGCCGCCGATCAGCTTGGTTTCGGCCACCTCAAAGATGGATTTGACGGCATCGTCGACCTCGGCGGCAAGACGGCGCAGGGTGGAGTGGTCAGTGGTTTTGGAGTGGAAGGTCAGGGCCAGGATCGGCACATCGTCGATGGAATGGGGCTTGATCAGCGGCAGGGAGACCCCATGCGGGATCCGGTCAAAATTGGTCTGCAGCTTCTGGTTGAGGCTGACGATCGCCTTCTCGAAATCCTCGCCGACGTAGAAACGGGCAATCAGCAGGCACTGGCCGGGTGTGGAGGTGGAGTAAATATACTCGATCCCCGGCAACTCGTAGAGCAGCTTTTCCATGGGCACGGCCAGCCGCTGTTCCACCTCCTTGGCAGTGGCGCCGGGCATGCTGACCATGACATCGATCATCGGCACCTTGATCTGCGGCTCTTCCTCGCGGGGCAGCAGGAAGAGGGCCAGCAGGCCGAGCAGCAGGGAGGCGATCAGGCCCAGCGGCGTGAGTTTGGAGCCGATGAAGGCGGCGGTCAGCCGTCCGGCAAAGCCGGGATGGGAGGAGTTGTCACCGTTCATGGCTGCGTCCGCACGGGCTGGCCATCCACCAGGAGGCGATTGTTGGCGGTGGCCACGGTTTCGCCGGCGCTCAGACCGGTGAGGATTTCGGTCATGCCGTTGAGGCTCAAACCGGTCCGCACCAGGCGGAGACGGGCGCGTTCGCCCTCAACCACGAAGACCCTGTCCATCTGTCCGCTAGGGACCAGAGCGCTGCTCGGTACCAAAAGGGTTTGGGAGCTTTTGCCGGGCAGAAGAACCCGGGCGAACTGGCCGCTTCGCAGGGTGGGGCTGGCAGGCAGGTCGAGGACCACCGGGGCGGTGCGTGAGCTCGGATCGACTGCCGGGGCAATCTCCGAGACCGTCCCCTGGATAACCACCCCGGCCGCCTCCACCTTAACGGCGAGGTGATCGCCGGTGCGGATGTGCAGAACCAGGCTCTCCGGAACCGCTGTGGTCACTTGCAGGGTGCGGTTGTTTTCGATCTGCAGCAGAACAGCGCCCGGTGTGGCGAGATCGCCGCTGTTAGCGTTTTTGCGGGTGACCACCCCGTCAAAGGGGGCCGTGATCGTAGTGTAGCCTATCATGGTCTTGGCTTCGCGATACCCGGCTTGGGCGATGTTGTACTGGTCGTGCAGCGATTTGACCGCTTCCGGGGTGGCCGCGTTTTTGGCCAGCAGGTTCTGTTCCCGATCCAGATTACGTTTGGCCTGGGCCAACTGGGCCTCGGCCTGATTCAACCGGGCGGCAATCTCTTCGGCGCTGATGGTGACCAGCAAGTCGCCGGCATTGACCGTGGAGCCAAGCACCACCGGCATCCGGGCAATCACCCCGGTGACCTTGGCGGCGATGGAAGCTCGCTCGGCAGCCTGTAGGGTACCGGCCACCTCGATCAGGACCGGGACTTCCTGTTCACTCACCTTGGCTACAGTCACCGCAACCGGGGCGATCGCCTCCTTGTTATTGGTTTCCGCCAGAACGGGAAAAGGCGAAGCCGCCAAAAGGATCAGGCAGAAGCAGTAGAGGTGCAATAGGCGGAGAGTGTGCGTCATGGGTTATTTCCCCTGGTTGAATTGGGACAGCCCGACTGACCGGCGCAGATCGGCAATGGCGATTTTACGGGAGGCGGTGGCTAGGGTGTGACTGAGTCGGGCGTCGGTGAGCCGGTTTTCGGTGGTGATGAGTTCCGAGGCGAGCAGCACGCCTTCCTTGAAGCGCAGGCGGGCCAGCCGGGCACTCTCCGTCGCCGATTCCACCATCTTGCCGGTAACCTTGAGCCGCTCCTCCTCCTGGTTCAGGGTGAGTGCCGCCTGTTCCATCTCCAGATTGAAGGCCAGTTCCATTTTGCGCTGTTGCTCCCTGGCCGCTCTCAATTGGGCCTCGGCTCGTTCCGTGGCCGCGGAGGTCTGCTGGCCGTTGAACAGGGTGTAATTAAGCCGGACACCGGTGGTCCAGGAGTTGCCGGAGCCATCCTCCAGCTCCGTGCCCTTGTCAACCTGATAGCTGCCGATGGCGTCGGCCGTGGGATAGTAGCCCGCCTGGGCCTGCCGGACCAGAGCCCCTCCTGCTTTGATCATGGCCGCAATGCCGGTGAGTTCAGGGCGGTTGCGGATATCGCGCTCCACCGGGATCTCCTGATCAGGGCTGGCCGCTGGATCGAGTCGCACCGATTCTCCTTGGAGGCCCAGTAAATGGAGAAATCCACGCTGTGCCAGATTCAAGCCGTGTCGCGCCTGGATCAGCTGTTCCTGGGCTCGTGATTGCTGGACCTCGAGATTGAGCAGGTCTTCCTTCAAGAGAGTGCCCTCGGAAAAACGAGCCCGAGCCACAGCCAGGGAGGCATCGATCGCCTCCAGAGCGGACTTCCTGGCCTGAACCGTTTCCGTAGCCTGCGTAATGGTGCAAAAAGTCCGGACTACTTCAAATTCGAGCCGGGAACGGATGGCCGCCTGCTCATGCCCCGCGGCCCGGCCACGTTCATCGGCCGCATCCAAGGCCGCCAGATCGTGGCCACCGTTGTAAAACCGGTACTGGATAGTGGCCTTGGTCTGCAGCGTGTCGGTGGTTCCGGGATTGTTGAAATCAATCTCGTTGGTGAACATCCCCTGATTGAGGATGTTGCCGAAGGAGTACATCGGATTGTTGGTGCGGCTGTATTCGGCACTCACTCCCAATTGGGGGTAAAAGGCTGCCTTGGCCGCCTTGATGTCGGCATCGGCCACCTTGATCCGTTCCACTGCCGTCCTGGCGTCCGGGTTGTGATTCAAGGCATATTGCACTGCTTCCCGGGCGCTCCATTGGGACGGCACGGTTTCCTTGTCAGCGGCTGAGGCTATGTGCGGCGGGAGAAGAAAAAGAAGGAAAAGGGCCAGGGGGATGCATGGGTGCCTCATGAGACGAACCTTTGTAATGGTGTGAATCGGGATAGGCGTTGGGTATTTTGGGACATGATGCAAGACGATCGGAAAAGAATGTCGCCTGACTCGTAGGAACGGCCATTTCTACAATCATCTCAAAGGGAAAATAGGCCGGAAACTTGAGTTTTGCAATAACAATGCATATATAAAAAATCATTGAACAGGAGCGGTGGAACAATCGATCAAGGAGGAATCAATGAAAATGATGCACACAATAAGCCGGATGATTGTCTGGGGGTTTATGCTTGCAGTCATCTCCTACTCGTCCAATGTCGTGGCAGAAGAGCAGGTTGCTCCGCAAGAAAAGGGCGTTGTGCAGCCACAGGAGACCAACAAGTGGGGCGAGGCAGGAAAAGAGGTCAAGGAGGCAGCGGGTTCGGTGGCTGAAGCCACCACGGAGACGGCCGGAACGGCCTGGGACACACTGAGAAACGAATCAGTAGAGGCCTGGAAAAAGGCCAGGACCGAATCCCGCGAGTTGTTCGAAACGGTTGGAGATAAATCGAAGGAGGCTTGGCGGGTAACCAGGGAGGAGTCGAAGCATTTCTGGGAGACGGGCAAATCTAAAATTCATGAGGTCACTGCTCCCGCTCCGCCCGCCACTCCTAGTGCGCCCGCGAAACCCGCAGTGCCAGCACCACCAACATCGACTTCTCCTCCTGGGAAGGAGTAGAGCTTTCCGGAGCAGTCTGACGCGGCCCGAACACATCCCCCATGCCTCAAGAACTCCGGAAAACAGTGTCCTCTCTACAAATTGTAGTGGCAGGCACTGCTCGGGGACAGTTTTTTTTTATAGTTCAAACGATTGGTGCAGGTCCGGCATTTCAACCGTGGTGTCGGTGAGGTGACCGGCCAGGATCTCCATGGCTTCCACTTCGCCATGGACCAGAAAAGTACGCTTGGGTCGACCTGTCTGCGCATGCCAGTTGAGCAGTTCCTGCTGGTCGGCATGGGCCGAAAATCCGCCGATGGTGTAAATTTCGGCATTGACCTCGATTTCCTCCTGCATCACCCTGACCACTTCCGCTCCCTCGATAATCTGCCGGGCCAGCGTGCCTCCAGCAGCATAACCGACAAAGACCACCGAGGCCTCGCTTCGCCAGAGGTTGTGCCGGAGGTGATGCCGAATCCGGCCGCCGGTGCACATTCCGGATCCGGCAATGATGACCGCGCCTCGGACATGTTTGAGGGCCATGGACTCAGCGGTGTCGCGTATCATTTCCAGACCTGGGAGTTCGAAGGGATCGCGCCCGGCGGAAATAACCGCCCATGTTTCTTCGTCGAAGCACTCGCGGTGCCGCCGGAAGATTTGGGTGGCGGAAATGGCCATGGGCGAATCGAGATAGACTTGGAGATGGCGCGGTAGCCGTTCTTGTTCGGTCCCTTCCCGCAGGTAATAAAGCAATTCCTGGGTCCGTTCCAGAGCGAAGCTGGGAATCAGGACGTTGCCGCCTCTGGCGATGGTGGTGTTGATCGCCTGATACAATTCTTTGATGGAGGGCTCCAGCGCCTTGTGCCGCCGGTCACCGTAGGTGGACTCCATGATCACCGTGTCGGCGTGGGGCGGAATGGCCGGATCAGGCAGGATGGCCCGGCCGTTATATCCGAGATCGCCGGAAAAGAGCACGCGGCGGTGAGTGCCTCCTTCCTCCATTTCCAGAAGAATGCAGGCGGAACCGAGGATGTGGCCGGCATCGTAGTAGGTAGTGCGGATGCCGGGACAGAGATCATGCGGCTGGGCAAAAGAGGCAATGTCGACAAAGGCGTCCAGGCTGTTGAGGGCGTCCAGGGTATCGTACAGGGGTTCAACCGCTTCTTCCTGGCTCCTCCGCTTGCTCGCCTTGTAATTACGGTACCGGGCCTCCTCCTCCTGGATTCGGGCCGAATCGAGCATCACCAGCCGGGCCAGTTCGCGGGTCGCCGCGGTGGTCAGTACCGTACCCTTGAAGCCGAGGCGGCTTAAGAGCGGAATGCGGCCGCAGTGGTCGAGATGGCCATGGGTGAGCAGGAGAAAGTCGATGGAGGCCGGATCAAAACCGAAATCGTTGCGGTTTTCCTCAGCCAGCTCCCGGTTACCCTGATACAGGCCGCAGTCAATCAGGATACGTTTATTTTGGCATTCGACGAGATAACAGGAACCGGTGACATTGCGGGCAGCCCCGTGAAAAGTGATGCGCATCGACAAACTCCCTTGGCGTTACACGCCGTATTATTGCGACTGACCGCGTAGGACGATGGTGACCCGGCGGTTCTGCTGGCGGCCTTCCTCGGTGGCGTTGGATGCCACCGGATTGGCGTAGCCATACCAGTAGAGCAGCATCCTGTTGCGTTTGATACCAAATTTTTTGTGCAGATAATTACGGACACTTTCGGCCCGTCGTTGGGATAGGTGGATGTTGTAGGCCTCGCTGCCGATGCTGTCGCAGAATCCCGAAAGCGCCACATAGAGTTGCGGGTTGGCCACCAGCAAATGCCCCAGCTTGTCAAGATGGCCGATGGCATCCGGACGGATATTCGACTTGTCGAAATCAAACAGGATATTGTTGAAGCCGTCCGCCATGGTGTCCATGTACAGCTTGCCCAGGAGATGCTCGGGATGAGCAAAGGCCGTGTCGAAATCGATCACCTGGGAGCAGCTGTTGACGGCGGCAATATCCTCGAGCAATTTCTGGGCCTTGACGTCGGCGGCACTGGAGACGATGTTGAAGCAGATATCGTACTTGGCCGCCAGCATCCGGGCCTCGGCAAGGGGCTCTGGTTCCAGTCCCTTGTAGGTCATGTGCTTGCCGTCGGAAAAAAGAAAAATTTCGGTGCGTCCTGCAAGGCCAAGGAGATGCTCGAGTTTCATCAACCCTGTTTGCAGCATCGGCGGGCTTTGCGGCGTGGTTGGCAATTGCTCGATGGCGGCGGCATACTCTGGTTTTTTATAATTCTGCAGCCGGTAGTAGGGTTTGAAGGCATAGGGGGAGCCGTGCAACCACAGCTCGCCCTTCCAGTGCGGATAGAGACCGGCCTGCCAGTTGAGCTGCGGCAGGGAGGCATTGCTTGCGCGCAGGATGTGCTTTTGCGCCTCGATCCTAGTCAGACCGGTGGTTTTGTAAGGAACCTCCATGGTTGTGGAAGGGTCGTAGATGATGAAAAAGTTATCCGCCATGCGAAGGTAGCGGCCGCCTTCGAGGGTGCGGAGCTCTTTGCCTGGCTTGGGGGGCGATTGCCCGCTATAGGCTGGCGAGACGGTCAGGAGCAGAAAAAAGGTGAGCAGAAAAGTGAGAGAAGAAAGTACTTTCATTGTATCGGCTCCAGTTTTGACCTGTATCGTGGCTGAATTTCGAAAAAAAGAAATCGGACCTTTTGGCTCAGTGTATACCCCTCACGGGAAGGCTGTCAAGTAAGGGGAGTGATGATGGCGCCATCAGGCCGCTGTATGCACTGAACCGGTCAAGGCTCAGTCTGTTGCTGGCGATGATCGCACCGGTTGAGGCTAGGATGTCAGGGTGCGTTGAGAGCAGGGCTGCGGGTCAGAATCGACCAAGATCCTTAGGGTCGAAGGGCAACCAATGGAAGAGATGGTGTTCCAGCGTGACGCATTTATTGAAATTTTCCCGGATAAGTTCCCGCCGGTCCGGATTGCCCTTGCCGTAATGGTCGAGAATGTACTCCAAACGTTCATCGAGGTTGACCACCACATTATGTCGAACCCGCTTGTCGGCATAATAGACGATCTCCCGGGCGGTGAAGTGGCCGGCCTGATAGCGTTCGGGATCGTAGTCCCAGAGGATCACATGCTGCTCGACAATGGCGGCAATTTCAGGAAAACGGTGCTGTCGGCAGATCTCGGCCCCGGCCTTGGCATGGTCGCAGTTGCTGCCCAGGCAAGGGGTCTTGGCGATGTCGTGGAGCAGGGCGCCGCTGATGACCAGGTTGCGGTCCGTCGGGTTACGGTCCGGGGCGAAAGTGCATAAGCCGGTGTGCAGTTGCTCGGCCAAACGGGCAACAACCAGTGAATGGTGGCGGATATTGGCAAGCATCCCATACTGTTCCATCAATCCAATGCACTCGGCGAGTGAAGGGGTGGATGGGCCGGTTCGTTCCATATCGCTCAAGCAAGGTGGTCGATTATGGCTTACCGCTGAAACGATGGACAGCGTCGACCGCGATGTGCACCTGTTCCGGCGGTGTTTCCGGGAGGATGCCGTGGCCGAGGTTGAAGATATATCCCCTGGCATCACGGGCCTCCGCCAGCATGTTTTTAATTCGTTGCTCCAGCTGTTCTTTGGGCAGAAAAAGGGCGAGCGGATCAATATTGCCCTGCACCGCATGCTGGCCGGCGCGGGCAATCGCCTCGCCGATCGGCAGCCGCCAGTCGAAACCGAGCACGTCGGCGCCCGCGGTGGTGGTCAATCTGGTCAACGTGGCGCCGTTGTTGGCAAAATAAATGATCGGAATATCGGTCATGGCGCGCAGATCGCTGATGATCGAGCGCACATACGGCAGGGCGAACGTCTCGTAATCGCAGGGGGCAAGAATGCCGACCCAGGAGTCGAACAGTTGCAGGGCCTGAGCGCCGGCCCGGGCCTGTGCCTGGAGATAGGCGCTGGTGCAGGCGGTGATCTTGGCCAGCAAATTATGGTAGAGCTCGGGCTCTTGGAACATCATTTTTTTGGTGTGCAGGAACACCTTGGAACTGCCGCCTTCGATCAGGTAGGTGGCCAGGGTGAAGGGCGCTCCGGCAAAACCGATGAGCGGCACCTGCAACTGGGAGCGCAACAGGCGGATTGTTTCCAGGACAAAGGGGACCGCTTCCTCTGGGACGGGAACCACCAGATCGTCGACTGCCTTTTGGCTGCGCACCGGCTGGGCAAAAATAGGCCCTTTGCCTTCGTGGAATTCGAGGGCCAGGTTCATCGCTTCCATCGGAATCAGGATGTCGGAGAAGAGGATGGCCGCGTCGAAGTCGAAGATATCGATGGGCTGGAGGGTAACTTCGGCAGCGAGTTCCGGGCTTTTGCACAATTCAAGAAAACTGACCTTGCTGCGGATCTTCTGGTATTGGGGGAGATATCTGCCGGCCTGACGCATGAACCAGACCGGGGTGTAGGCGGTGCGCTCACCCCGGCAGGCTTGAAGAAAAGTGTCGTTCATTGCTGTCCGTTTGCTTGTGGTTATCGGCGCTGGGCCGGTTGTTCGCCTCAGGAGGAGGAACGATTATCGCTGCGGTTGATAGGTGCAGAACGGTTCGCCTGCCAGATAATCGCCGGTCATGGCATAGGCTCGTGCCCGGCAGCCGCCGCAGACATGCACATACTCGCAGCGACCGCAGTTGTCCTTGTAGCTGGCAAAGTTGCGCATATCGAGCAAGAGTTTGGAGTTTTCCCAGATGTCCTGAAACGATTGGGTCCGCAGGTTACCCGCGGCCAGAGGAAAATAACTGCAGGGCAGCACATTGCCGTCGACATCGATCAGACAGATCAACTGACCGGCCAGGCACCCCTTGGAACCACCGGTGGAAAATTTGAGGTTGCGCCGCTTGAACTTCTCACCTTCGGCCTTGGAGCGCTGGAGGACGATGCGATAGTATTGCGGCGCGCAGGTGGGGCGGACCAACAGGTCATCTTCTTCTTTTTCCATGTCGTAGTGCCAGTTGAGGATGTCCTCGTATTCTTCCGCCGGTATCAGTTCGGCCATGATGTCCTCACCCCGTCCGGTCGGCACGATCATGAACAGGTACCAGGCGGTGGCTCCCAGCGATTTCACCAGGGAATAAATTTTCGGCGCTTCCTCTTTGTTACGCTTGGTGAAAGAGGAGTTGATGAGGAAATCGATGTGGTGCTCGTTGAACAGGCGGATGGCATGCATCACCCCGTCAAAGGCACCGGGCTGATTGCGGAAATCGTCGTGAACCTCGGCCGTCGAACCATCCAGACTCAAAGACACCATTTTGATGCCGGATTGCTTGATGTTGCGGCAAATTTCTTCCGTTACCAGGGCGCCGTTGGTGGCCAGGCACATGCGTAGGCCCAGGTCAGTTCCATAGGCGGCAATGTCAAATACATCCGACCGCAGCAGCGGTTCGCCGCCGGAAAGCACCATAACCGGATTGGCGTAGGCGCGGATCTCGTCGAGTATCCGTTTGGCCTCGGTCAAGGAGAAGTCAGGGTGCCCTTCAATCTCGAGTTGGGATGAGGATCGGCAGTGCACACAGTGGAGGTTACAGCGGCGGGTAATCTCCCAAGCGATCCATTTGGGTGTGAATTCCATAATGATTTCCGGTATTGGCTGGGAGGAAAAAGGCGCCGGTGCGCCACTGCGCCCCAGCGGAGCAGTGGACTTTGCCCTGTCCCTCCTGCGGCAGCGACAAAAGTGCAGCCAGATAAGTAGGTTAAAATATATTCCCGATGTGCGGCATGGTCAATAGCTTTGTCGGCTTATTCCCAGGAGGATTAAGTCTCCAAATAACTATTGATGGTGAAAAATTCTGCAAACGATATATTTTAAACAGTAACTAGGATGATTTTCCATCTTCTTTCACATGAGGAGGTCTTTTATGCAGGCGATCAAGAGTATCCTTACTCCGGTTGATTTTTCCGATAATGCCGGCAAGATTGTCAAGGCGGCCGCCTATGTGGCCGGAACATTCAAGGCAGAGCTGCATCTAGTGTTCGTGGCCCAAACCTTTGAGGATTACAGTGGATTTTTTGTCCCGCCAGTCAATCTTCCCAATCTGGAAGAAGAGCTTTTCGCCTCGGCGCAGCAGCAGATGGAAACCTACGTTGAAGAGAATAAAGCAATGTTTGCCGAGGCTGGAGTGACCCATGTAACCGGCAAGGTGCTCTCCGGTGATGTGGGCGAAGAAATTTTAAAATATGCGGTCAAGAAAAAGGTGCAGTTAATCATCATGGGGACGCACGGGTACAAGGGGCTGGAGCGGATTATGTTTGGCAGCGTTGCCGACAAGGTGGTTAAAACCGCCTGTTGCCCAGTCATGACGATCAATCCGTATCGAGAGGAATGTGAGCATGCCAAGGTGGAGTGATTCTTCTCCAGGGAGAGTGGAGCGGGCGGGTGGTTGGTGCTAGTAAAGTATGCCCACAATGGAGGTGGCAATTTACTCTTGCGGTCATTCACTTGGGCGCTGCTTACAAGCAACGGAGGTGTGTGCATGGAAAAACGAAAGCACACGCGTATTGCGGTTCGGAACATGCAAATTGATATTTCCGACGGTATCGGTTGTTGCTCCGGATCAGTGCACGATATCTCTCAGTTTGGTTTGTGCCTGACGGATCTGGTAAAACGTTTTGGCAAGAATATTGATGCGTATACGGTGGTTGCCTCCAGTGAAGACCGCTACTTTAAGTTCCGGGTTCTACCGAGATGGGAGCGGGCGGGCGGGCTGAGCAAACGGGTGGGGGTGGAAATCCATGAACCCCCCCGGCAATGGATCGAATATGTGATGGCGCTTGAGTCCAGGCGGCAAAAGGCATAGGCTGTTTCCTCACCCCATCCTGAGCAGGCCAACAACGCAGTCTTTGGTTGCCTCTTCTTGTCGTTGGTTGCCCGAGAGCATACTGCCGGTAAAACTCTCCGCAAAGAGGCGTTGAGCCGATATCCCTGGGAACAGAACCAAGTCCAGGAAGCGGCGTTCGTCCCTCCCCGATGAAAAGAAGCGGGAGGTACAGCGCGACCATTCAGACAGACCCGTCCGAAAAAGATCCTCCATATCTTCTTCAAGTTGCAGACCGCAGCCGGTGGCGGCGAGTCTTGCTATAGCCTTGTCAAGGCTGGGACATTGTCGTATAAGCGGCTCTTCAACGTCTGCGTCGTGCTGTCCGCATGCAATCACGGGGATTTCAAGACTGATCAGTAGCCGGGGGCTGCTGTGGAAAAGCTTTTCATAGACCTCCTGCAAGAGGTCCATCGCCGTCTGATGATGGGTGACAAGGAGTCCTGGCGCTGAATTGCCGCCATGAAAGCAGAGTCGGGTCCAGGCCTTGAGCCGATGGCGGAGAACTCCGTCCGTGTCCTGGCTGGTGTCCCAATTGGCACCAGGGAGGACAAAGGGGTTTCCTTCTTCCTCTTCGCATAGTTCAGCAAGCAAGGTGTCCTGGCGGCTTGTGATCGCATCGAGGGCGCTGCGCAGTTCTGCCTGCTCCATATCGTAAAATTCTCCCAGCTTCACGATCAGTCGCGACTGATCGTGAAGCTG
>Ga0209016_1000747_pt1 | contig 34305 bp, 28 predicted proteins | sample EPASupsiteSAE305_FD_187265 | JGI IMG/M metagenome (GOLD analysis project Ga0209016, IMG submission 187265) | Bioremediated contaminated groundwater microbial communities from EPA Superfund site, New Mexico - SAE3-05 (SPAdes) (version 2) | ecosystem: Environmental > Aquatic > Deep subsurface >... | reverse complement strand
GCGACCTGAAGCTGGCGCTGAGCGAGAACTGCCTGCGCAAGGGCGGCTTCGGCGCCGTTAAGAACTGCTGATGAAGAGAGCTCTGATAACGGGGTACCGGGGGCAAGACGGGTCTTACCTGAGCCGCCTGCTGCTGGAGAAAGGTTACCAGGTCTATGGCGCGGACCGCGCCGGCGATGCCGGGTCATGGCGCTTGCGCGACCTGGGAATAGAGGGCAGGGTTAAGGAAACGGCGCTTGACCTGCTGGAACCGACGAATATCGCCTACGCGCTGGACAAGGTTAAACCGGATGAGATCTATAACTTTGCCGCCCAGAGTTTTGTCGGCATTTCTTTCGAACAGCCGGTCCTGACCGCGGAGATAAATGCGGTCGGCGTGGCCAGGTTGTTGGATGCTGTGCGCAAGGCTGCCCCCAAAACGCGTCTTTTCCAGGCTTCAACCGCTGAACTGTTCGGCAGCCTGGGGAGCGCGCAGAAGAACGAAACCACGGATTTTCATCCCCGTAGCCCGTACGCTGTAAGTAAACTTTATGCCCACTGGATAACGGTGAACTACCGCCAGGTGTTCGGCCTGCATGCCAGTTGCGGCATTCTGTTCAATCATGAGAGCCCTTTGCGGGGGGAAGAATTCGTGACCCGCAAGATAGCCATGGCTGTCGCGCGTATAAAAAAAGGCCTGCAGGAAAATGTTACCGTGGGCAACCTGGACGCGCTGCGTGACTGGGGTTACGCTCGGGAGTTCGTTCAGGGGATGTGGCTGATGCTGCAGCAGCCCAAAGCCGACGATTATATATTGGCAACCGGCGAGACCCACAGCGTCCGGGAATTTGTCGGGACGGCCTTTGCGGCCGGCGGTATAAAACTCGCCTGGAAGGGCCGCGGTTTGTCCGAGAAGGGTGTTGACGCCAAGTCGGGCAAGGTACGGGTAGAGATCTCTAAGGATTTTTACAGGCCGGCGGACGTAAAGGAGCTTGTAGGGGACGCTTCCAAGGCGCGCAAGGTGTTGGGATGGGCGCCGAAGACGAAATTTAGCGCGCTGGCCGCGCTGATGGTGGACGCCGAAATTAGAAGGCTGGAAGGTAAAAAGGTTAAACTATGAAAGCTATAATCCTCGCCGGAGGTTCCGGTACCCGCCTGTGGCCCATTTCCCGATACGGCCTGCCCAAACAATTCATAAAGCTCAACGGCGGCAAGTCCCTGCTGTGCCAGACGGTAGAACGCCTGGCCGCGGTGGTGCCGCTGCACGACATTTACGTGATCACCAACGAGGATTACCGCTTCCACGTGCAGGCTGACCTGCGCTCGGTGTCCCCGACCATAGAGAACAACGTTATCCTGGAGCCCGTGGGCCGCAACACCGCCCCGGCCATAGCCCTGGTGATGAAATACTGCCAGGAGAAGCTCAAGAGCCCCAAGGACGAGGTTATCTTCATCTGTCCGTCGGACCACATCATAGAGCCGGTGGAAAAGTTCGCCCGTTACGCCCGCCAGGCTGAGACCGCCGCCAAGGCCGGCAGCATAGTCACCTTCGGCATAAAGCCCAGCCGCCCCGAGACCGGCTACGGCTACATCAAGAAGGGGGGCAAGCCGGCCGCCGACGGCGGGGTGTTCAAGGTGGAGAAGTTCGCCGAGAAACCGGACGCCAAAACCGCCGAGAAGTACCTGGCCGACGGGAATTATTACTGGAATTCCGGCATGTTCGCCTTCACCATCGGCACCATGCTGGCCGAGTTCAAAGCGCACGCCGCCGAGATCAGCCGCAAAATGCCCCAGACCTTTGCCAAAATGGTGGCCGACTTTAGGAGCATGCCCTCCATTTCCATAGACTACGCGGTCATGGAGAAGTCCCGCAAGGCGGCGGTGCTGCCCATAGACATTCTCTGGTCGGACGTGGGCTCCTGGGATTCCCTGCACGAGGTCATAGACCCCGACGGGGACGGCAACGTGAAAGTGGGGGACGTGTTGGCCCTGGATACCAAGAGGACCATAGTGATGGGCGAAAAGCGCCTGATTTCCACCATAGGCCTCAAGGACCTCATCATAATAGACACCACCGACGCCCTGCTCATAGCCAAGCGCGGCCAGGCCCAGCGCGTGAAAGAAGTGGTGGACATCCTCAAGGAGCGCAAGCGCAAGGAAGTGGTTGAGCATATGACCACCTACCGCCCCTGGGGCAGCTATACCATCCTGGAAGAGGGCCCGCGCTACAAGATAAAGCGCATAGTAGTGAAGCCCGGACACAAGCTCAGCCACCAGCTGCATTACCACCGCAGCGAGCACTGGATCATAGTGAAAGGCACCGCCAAGGTTACCCTGGGCGGCAAGTCCTCTCTGGTCCATGAGAACGAGAGTACCTACGTGCCCAAATCCACTGAGCACCGTCTGGAGAACCCGGGCAAAGTGTCTTTGGAAATGATAGAGGTTCAGAACGGCGAATATGTGGGGGAAGACGACATTGTGCGGTTCAACGATAAATACGGAAGGGCGTGATGGCTAAAACATTAACATACGTTGCGGGGCACACAGGGCTGGTAGGGTCGGCGCTTTTCCGCCGCCTGCAAAAAGACCCGTCCCAAGAACTGTTGTCCGCAGATTTCAAGGAACTGGACCTTTGCCGCCAGGCCGAAACAGAGCAATTCTTTTCTGCCCACAAAATCGACCGCGTGTTCCTCGCTGCCGCTAAGGTGGGCGGAATACTGGCAAACAACACCTATAAGGCCGAGTTCATTTATGACAATCTCGCTATAGCGATGAACGTCATCCATGCGGCCCATAAGACCGGGGTGAAGAAGCTCCTTAACCTCGGTTCGTCCTGTATCTATCCCAAACTGGCGCCGCAGCCAATAACGGAGAATTCGCTCCTTACCAGCGCGCTGGAACCAACCAATGAGCCATATGCCGTAGCCAAGATCGCCGCGCTGAAGCTCTGCCGCTACTACAACGAGCAGTACGGCACCAATTATATTTCCGTGATGCCTACCAATCTCTACGGCCCTCACGATAACTACAATCTGGAGACCGCCCACGTGCTGCCTGCCATGCTGCGCAAGTTCCACCTTGCCAAGCTGCTTCGGGCGGGCGATTTTGCCGCCATTGCGGCCGACATGCGCAAATATCCGCTGGGTTTCGGCCTGGAGGCGAAAGACGCGACGGGAAAAAAGGAAATCGCCGCGTCGTTGGCCAAACTCGGTATAACCGCGGAGAATGTCCTGTTGTGGGGCACCGGGGAAGTCTACCGGGAATTCCTCTACGTGGACGACCTGGCCGACGCCTGTGTTTTCCTGATGGACAAGTGTGACTACAAGGACATCGGCGAGGTGGTGAACATCGGAACGGGCCAGGATATAAAGCTCAAGGACCTGGCGCTTGAGATAAAAGACGCGGTAGGATTCGAAGGCGAGATAAAATACGACGCCTCCAAACCGGACGGCACGCCCCGCAAGCTTCTCAACACCTCGCGCCTGACCTCTCTCGGCTGGAAACCGACGGTGCCGCTGCGGGACGGCATAATGCAAAGCTATGACTGGTATCGCGGTATGATCTCTGAACGCCATTCAGGCGGTAAGGATCAGATCATCAGCTCCTAAACTTCTTATGAAACTTTCTGATTACATAGTGGATTTCCTTGTAAAGGAGGATGTTCACCACATTTTCGAGATGATAGGCGGCGCTATCACGCACCTCCTGGATTCAGCTCACGGCCGGAGAGACATCTCCTGCGTCTCCATGCACCACGAACAAGCCGCGGCCTTCGCTGCCGAAGCTTACGCCCGCATGAATGGCCGACTGGGCGTGGCCATGGCCACAAGCGGTCCCGGGGCGCTCAACATGCTTACTCCCATCGGAAGCTGCTATTTCGACTCCGTGCCCTGCCTGTTCATAACGGGCCAGGTGAATACCTACGAGTACAAGTTCGACAACCCTGTGAGGCAGATCGGTTTCCAGGAAACAGACATCGTAAGCGTAGCGCGGCCTCTCGTCAAATATGCGGAACTGGTGCGCAATCCAAAGAATATCCGCTATTGTCTTGAAAAGGCAGTGTTCCTGGCCCAGAGTGGCAGGCCCGGTCCCGCGCTGCTGGATATCCCCATGAACGTACAGCGGGCGGAGATAAACCCCCGTAAACTCCGATCTTTTTACGGCAGTCCGGAGCACGCGCGGCTTTCCTTGGCCAGGGCCATTCCTGCTGAAACCATTTTCAGGATCGTTGCCATGCTGAAAGCGGCGCGGCGGCCGTTGATACTGGCCGGAGGTGGCGTGCGCACGGCCGGCGCCACGGCTGAGTTGGCGACGCTGGTAAAGAAGACCGGTATTCCCGTGGTGTGCTCTCTCATGGGCTTGGACGCTATCACGCATGAAGAGCCAGCCTTCTCCGGCATGATCGGTTCTTACGGCAACCGCTACAGCAACATGACCTTAGCCAACTGCGACCTGGTACTTATACTGGGATCCCGCCTGGATACCCGCCAAACCGGCACTCGCCCCGGCACTTTTGCCCGGGGCGCCAAGAAGATACATGTGGACGTGGACCCGCTGGAACTCGGTGCCAAGGTAAAGGCCGACCTCCCAATCCGTGCCGACCTGAAAGAATTCCTGGGAAAACTCAATTCCGGGCTTAAAGGCTTTGAGAAGGACGACTTGGCCGAGTGGTACCAAACCATATCCGGTTTTCGGGCGGAATTCCCCGAGATAGAGACCTCCGAGAAGGACCGGGAGATAAATCCCAACAGGTTCATGGCCCTGCTCTCGCGGTATTCCCGGGAAGGGGACATAATTTGCGTGGACGTTGGGCAGAACCAGATGTGGGCCGGACAGTCTTTCCGTCTTAAGAAGGGTCAGCGAATGCTCTTTTCAGGCGGCATGGGATCCATGGGCTTCTCCCTGCCAGCGGCCATAGGTGCGGCTATAGCCTGTCCTGGCCGGCGTGTCCTGGCCATCTGCGGAGACGGCGGTGTGCAGGTGAACATACAAGACATGGACGCCTTGGCTGCCCGTCGGCTACCGGTGAAGGTGATACTCATGAACAACAACTGCCTGGGTATGGTGCGACAGTTCCAGGACATCTATTTTGACGGGCGCAGGCAGTCCACAGAGTTGGGCTACAACTGCCCGGACCTTAAAAAGATAATAGGGGCATACGGTGTGCCGGGACGGGCGGTCAGAGAGATGCACAAAGTCCCAGGGGTGCTGCGGGCGGCATTGGCCGCCAAGGGCCCGGCGCTGATAGAAGTGAAACTTACCCCGGAGACAGCTGTGGAGCCCAAGTTAGTGGTGAACCGCCCCATAGAAGACATGTCGCCGCATATGTCTCGCGAGCGCCTGCGCAAGGCCATGATAGTAAAGCCGCTGTCCTGTAATGATGAAGAAAATTAAAGTGCTTGTGACTGGCGCGTCCGGTTTTGTGGGCCGTAACACGGTCGAGCACCTGTCGGCTTCCGGGAAGTACGACGTTTTTGCCTGTACGGACCCAGTGGCAGACTTGCGCGACGCCGAGGCCGTACGGCGTGTGGTGGGTGAGTTTGCCCCGGACTGCGCAGTAAACTGTGCCGCCGTGGGTGGCACACGAAAAACAGCATACGACCAGGGTGCGGGGGACGTGGCCGCGGTTAACCTGCGCATGTTCTTTAACCTGCTCCGGGCCTTGCCGCCAGGCGCACGGTTGTTGCACCTGGGCAGCGGCGCAGAATACGACCACCGGGCTTATCGTCACAGGATGCCGGAGGATTTCTTTGACACCAGCGTGCCTCAGGACCCATACGGTTTTTCTAAATATGTCATCTCCAAATATGCCGCTCACGTGCAGAGCGTCACAGTCCTGCGGATTTTCGGCATCTTTGGTAAGTACGAGGACTACACTTTCAAGTTCATCTCCAATGCCATAGTGAAGAACCTGCTGGGGCTGCCCATTGTAATAAATCAGAATGTGGTTTTTGACTATCTCTATGTAGCAGATTTTGTCCGTGCGTTGGAATTGTTCATAGACCGCCAGCCTGCGCACCGGCACTATAATGTTACGCCTTCCGCCTCCATAGACCTGCTGTCCCTGGCCGCCCTCATTAACGCTTCCAGCGGCCGCCAGTCGGAAATTCGTGTGCTCAATCAAGGGTTGAACCGGGAGTATAGCGGCGATAATTCACGGTTGACGGCGGAATTCCCGGAATTCAGGTTTACCCCGTATGCGGCGGCGGTAAAAGAACTTTACGAGTACTACGGCCGAGAACTGGTGAGACTTGACACAGCCGCCGTGCAGGCGGACCCTTACCTCAAGAACTGTAGGACCGAGAAATGAACAAAACAAAGACCAGGATATTTTTGACAGGCGGTGCCGGAATGGTGGGCCGTAACATTCTGGAGCACCCGGCGGCGGGGGGGTACGAGTTTTTCTCCCCGGACATCTCGGAACTTAACCTTTTTGATTTCGCTGCGGTCAAGGAGTACATAGGGAAAATAAGGCCGGACGTCGTCATTCACGCAGCGGGCCGGGTTGGCGGAATACAGGCTAATGTGGCAAACCCAGTGGCTTTCTTGCTCGAAAACCTGGACATGGGGCGCAACCTGGTCTGGGCGGCACGGCAATGCGGCATCAAAAAATTGATAAATCTGGGTAGTTCCTGTATGTATCCCCGCACCGCTCCAAACCCACTCAAGGAGGAGATGGTGCTGCAGGGGGAACTGGAGCCTACCAATGAGGGCTATGCTCTGGCCAAGATTACTGTTTCCCGTCTCTGTTCGTACATTTCCAGTCAAAACCCGGAATTCGCCTATAAGACGCTCATCCCATGTAACCTCTATGGAAGGTGGGATAAGTTCTCCCCGGAGCATTCGCACATGATCCCCGCTGTGATACGTAAACTGCACGAGGCCAGAGAGAGAAAAGTGAAGACCATAGATATATGGGGCGATGGCACGGCCCGGCGCGAGTTTATGTATGCCGGGGACGTGGCGGACTGTATACACCGGGCGATAACGCATTTTGAAACACTGCCAGGGATCATGAACGTAGGGTTGGGGGGCGACCATTCCATTGACGATTATTATCGGGCTGTGGCCGAAGTCGTCGGGTACAATGGTTGCTTTACCCACGATCTCACCAAACCCGCAGGCATGGCGCGTAAGCTGGTAGATACTTCGCGCTTGGCCGCTTGGGGTTGGACGCCATCCACTTCCCTTAAGGACGGCATAGCAGCTGCCTACGAATTCTTTGTAGCCAATTACGGAGATAAAAAATGATCCCCCTGATGAAGAACACGTTCCTCAACGAATATGAGACCAAGAAAGAACTGGCTGACTTCATAATGAAGGCCAAAATCCTCAGTATGGGGGAGAAGTGTCTGGAATTCGAAAAGGCCTTTGCACGGGTCCAGGGGCGCAAGCATTGCATTCTCTTCAACAGCGGCGGTAGTGCCAACCTCGCCCTGTTGCAGGCGCTCAAGAATCTCGGCCGTCTCAAGGACGGCGACAAGGTCGGGTTCTCCGCCCTGACCTGGTCCACCAATGTCATGCCTATCCTTCAACTCGGCATGAAGGCCGTTCCGGTGGACTGTGATCCTAGAACACTCAATTCCATGGCCGCTAATCTGGCAGAGACCTTAAAGACCGAGAAACTCAGCGCCTTCTTTATTACCAACGCTCTGGGGCTGGCCGGAGACCTTGGTGAGATACGGGACCTATGCAAAAAGAACGGAATCCTGCTAATAGAGGATAACTGCGAGTCCCTGGGCACGGCGTTGCCCGGTGGGCGAACCGGCAACTTCGGCCAGGCGGCCACGTTCTCCTTCTTCGTGGCGCACCACATGTCCACCATAGAAGGCGGGTGTGCCTGTACCGACGATGATGAACTCGACGAGATGCTGCGCATTACTCGCGCAAACGGCTGGGACCGTAACCTGAATTTCACCGCACAGCGGCGTCTGCGCGGGATGCACGGGGTTAAGAGCGAGTTCGAGGCCAAGTATACCTTCTACGACCTCGGCTTCAATCTGCGCCCTACGGAGATAACCGGTTTCCTGGGGCTCACTCAATTACGCTATCTGGATGCTAATTGCGAGACCCGGCAGAAGAATTTTCGCCTGCTTGAAGCGGAAGTGAAGAATAACCCTGACCTAATACCTCTGGAGACCGCCCATCTGTCTTTCGTGTCAAACTTCGCTTTTACTGTTGTCTGCAGGAGTAAGGAGCTTCGCAGTAAGTACATAGAACAGTTTTCCGGAGACGGGGTGGAAATACGTCCTGTGATAGCCGGCAACATGCAACGTCAGCCTTTCTATGCGAAATATGTCGGTAAAAAGTTCGATTTGAAAGGGGCGGAATTCCTGCATGAGTGCGGCTTTTATTTCGGCAACTATCCGGAGTTGACTGACTCGGATTTGGACATGCTTAAGAGCTGCCTGCGGAAGTATTGAGTCCTGATATATGCCTGAGAGATTCAATAAGAAGATATTGACCGTCCTGATGGAATGGGATTATGGCGATCCTGCCAGAGGACCGTCAATGGAGAAGGAGTGCTTTTTTAATACTTTCAAGCGGTTGGCCTCCGAAGTCGAGCCCTTCTGGTATGATGCGTATTTAAGCGACCTGCCGCGCCTCCAGCGGGCTGTTCTGGAAAAAGCCGAAGCATGCGCACCGGACCTGATATTTTTTATCCCTTACACGGATCAATTCGATGTGGAAACCCTGGATGCCCTTAAATCCAGATGGACTACCCTCGCCTGGTTCGGAGACGACACATGGCGCTTCCGCAAATATTCCGCGCTTATGTCCCCACATTTCACATATGCCGCAACTACCGACCCTTTTAGCGTTGGGGCGTATCTCAAACTGGGGGTTAAGCCGCTCCTGACCCAGTGGGCGGCCCGCACATCGGGCGGGGTGCCGACGCCGCTGCCGGTGGACTCATATGATTACGATGTCAGTTTCGTGGGGGGGCACAATCACTCGCGGGCCTGGTATGTGCGGAGAATAGAGGAGGCAGGAATCCCGGTAAAGTGCTTCGGGGCCGGCTGGCCTGGGGGCAAAGTCTCTTTTTCGGAGATGGATAATATTTTCCGCAGGTCCAAGATAAACCTGAATCTTTCCAACAGTGTGAACCCGGATATCCGTTACCTCTTCAGCGGAGTACGGCCTTTGGTTAACTTTGTGCGGTCTCCTAAACGGGCCGAACAAATAAAGGCGCGGAATTTCGAGATACCACTCGCCGGCGGGTTTCAAGTCACTAACTATGTCCGGGGGCTGGAACACTACCTTTCCATTGGCGGGGAGGTCGTGGTTTTTGCCTCTCCCGAAGAGTGTGTCGACCAGGTACGCTTTTATCTCGAAAATGATGATGAGCGGCTTCGCATCCTCGCGGCCGGGCATGAACGGGCGCGGCGGGAGCATACATACGACGCGAGGCTGCACGACCTGTTGCTTCAAATATGGGGGCGTACATGAACATCCTGTTGACGGGAGGGACCGGGTTCCTGGGTAGTCACATGCTCCGAATGCTGCTTTCTTGCGGCAAGGGAAATGTGGTCTTGCTGAAGCGAAGTTCCTCCAGCCTCGACAGGATATCCCATCTGATGCCCCATAAATCGCTGTTCGTTTATGATATGGACCGTACGCCGCTTCCGGAGATATTTAGGGAACAGAAAGTCGACACCATTCTGCATGTGGCAACGGAATACGGCCGTGGAAATTCTTCCTGCGTTAAGGCCATAGAAACCAATCTTGTTTTTCCGGTGCAGTTGATCGAGGAAGGGATAAAGCATGGGCTCGTTTCGTTCATCAACACGGATTCCTATTTCAACAAGGACAATTTTTCCTACGCTCATCTGATCGACTATTCGCTGTCTAAAAAAGTTTTCCTGAACTGGCTGCGGCACTTCTCCCGGCAGATCAAGGTGTGCAATATGGTCTTAGAGCATATTTATGGGGAGGGGGATTCCAAGGAAAAATTCGTGCCAATGCTGATCGACGCTGTCGCGGTTAATCCCAAAGAACGCTTGCCGCTGACATTCGGGCATCAGAAAAGGGATTTCATCCACGTGAGCGATGTGGTTTCCGCATATAAGGCGGCTTTGGATTTTACGGTCAAAAACAATTTCAGATTTAAGGAATTCGAGGTGGGAAGCGGTGTCAGCACTTCGATACGGAGCCTGGCGGAACTGATAAAGGATATCTCCAAAAGCGGCACCAGTCTGGATTTTGGTGCCCTGCCATACCGTGATGATGAGATCATGAACTCTTTTGCCGATCCGATAGAACTTAGGAATATCGGATGGACGCCCTTGTGCCCTTTGAAAGAAGGATTGGCGCGCACGATAAATTTCGCCTTGGGGAGAACCGAGAATGTCGAAGGGTAAACTTCTCACTTTCGCCATTCCCACGTGTAATGGCGCAGAGTTCCTGGCTGGAACAATAGACTCTATCCTCTCTGGCCTTCCGAAAACCCATGCTGACGCGGTAGAAGTCCTGATCTCGGACAATTGCTCCTCTGACGCCACCCCGCAAATTGCGGAGAAATATTGCAAAGCTTTCCCCGGCGCTGTCCGGTACCGCCGGAACCCGGAAAATCTCGGTTATGACCGCAATGTGGACCTGGCGATCCGGGAAGCCTTAGGGGAATACGTGTGGCTTGTCGGAGACGATGACTATCTTGTCTCGGGGGCGGTCCCTGAAATACTCGCGAAGCTTCAGGATGTCTCGTCTTTGCGCCCTGCGGCCCTTATCGTGCCGGCCGACCACTATAACATGGTGCGCAAAGAGATGGTGCCGGCTGTCAGACCGGAGCATGACATTGTCTGTAAGGACGGGGACTCTTTTTTCAGGGCGACCATGTGGGCAACTTCCTCAATGGCGTCCATAATTGTAAGACGCGATGCGTGGGAGAAAGTCGACCTGGGGGACTCATTCGGCAGCCAGTGGGTCCATCTGGCCGGGCTAATAAAGATAATGCGGCACCAGTCGGGGATATATTTGTCGTCTCCTACGGTCGTAGTAAGGATACGCAACCCGCGCTGGGAGGGGAATTTCGGCAATCAGCTATGGGCGGGCGTCATCCATCTGGAAATACTTTCCCGTCTCAACGCAACCGGGTATGCCCCGGAAATATTTAACGATTTTTTGCGGCTGCGAATGTCCACTAATCTTATGGCGATCCTGACTTTAAAGCCCTCCGGGCTCCTGCAGAAGCTCCGGATCGCGTGGGGAATGGCCAGATATTTAGGCAAATTCCCCTCCTTTTGGCTTATACACTTTCCCGCGCTGATGTTTATCCCTAACCTGCCGAGGGTTAAGCGATTTTTTACAGGTCTCTTCCGGTCCCGCCAAGCGATTGGGCGCAGCGGGGGGGGGGTAGCGTGAAGGTGTTGCTGGCGACATTGGCCATAGAGCCGGAAAGCCGTAATGAGAACAACCGTAGCACCCCGTATTCCCTGGGGATCGCCTATCTGCATGCCTCGCTCGAGCGTTCCGGGCATCAGGTGGAGGCCCTCTATCTGAATAATGTCGAGTACACAGATTCCGAGTGGGAATTCTTCCGCAGGTTCGAAGAGTTCCGTCCCGATGTAGTCGGGCTGCAGGTTTTTAGCATGAATCGGGTTTCCACGTTCGCCGCTATTGAGAAGCTTCATGCGCTTTCGCCTGATACTCGGATAGTACTCGGCGGGATACATGCGTCCCTGATGTATGCGCAAATCCTCGAGAAGTTCCCCTTCGTTGTAATAGTGGTCGGGGAGGGGGAGCTGACGCTGACCGAACTCCTCTCCCGCATGGAAGGGAGACTCCCTATAAGTGACGTCCACGGCCTTGCTTATTACGAAGAGGGAAGGATAAGAACCACCCCTGAGCGCCCGCTTTTGGAAAACCTTGATTCTCTGCCGGAGCCCAAGCACGAGGTTGTTTTTGACAGGGAGCCCACCCGTTATATGGGACATATTATCGCCTCAAGAGGCTGTCCCTTTGATTGTTCCTTCTGTTGTCTTAAGGCGATTAGCAAACGGCGTTGCCGTGTGCGCAGCGTGGAAAAAGTCGTGGCGGAGATAACGAATCTGAAAAAGCGTTATCCGAGGCTCAGGGAGGTGCAGTTCCATGATGACACCCTTCTTCTGGATAACAAGCGAGTTATAGAACTATGTCGGGCGCTGATCAAGGCGGATTTGGGACTGCGCTTTTCCTGCAGTGCAAGGGTTAAACCTGTTTCGGACGAAATGTTCAGTTGGATGCAAAGGGCGGGGTTCCAAAAGATAATGTTTGGATTGGAAACTGGATCCCCCAAACTGCTCCACTCGATACACAAGAAGATAACCCGTGAGGATGTCCTGGAACTATTTCGTGTCCTGACGCCATATGACTTCAGCATAACGACCTTTCTTATGTGCGGGTTCCCGGGAGAGGATGCTGCCACCATTGAGGAAACCATAGCCCTTGTCAGAGCCACCCAACGCATAAAATACAATCTCATCGCCGGGATAGGGAAACTTCTTGTCTATCCCGGGACGGAGGTTTACCGCGTAATGGCGGATTCTGGAAAGATCAACGACGCGTTCTGGCTTTCCGATGCGCCGGTGCCTTATTTCACCGTGGAACATTCTCTCCCTCAATTGCGGGTTTTTGAAAAGCGTCTGATGGATAACCTTTCCCTTTTCAACATTTTTACACTTAAGGGCTTTTTCCTGCATTTCATGCGGATGCCGTTAGTTATTGTCAAAGAATTTCTCAGACCGAGGAACCGCGGTCTTTTCTTGAGCATCGTGGCCGCTTCTGCCCAACGCGCGTTCCCCCGGGCTTATTCGCTCGCATATGCCGGCTACCTCCGCGCTCTCTCCAGGGGAGGGAATTAATGGACGCCATTAAACTTGCGTTATGGGTTTTTCCGCCATATCTCCAGGATGCTATCCTTATGGATCCCAACCCGGCGGACCCGGACGGCCGGCTTGCCCCGATCCGCGCACTGGCCGCCAGAGTGAGAGAACTCGGAGGGGAGTGCCATACGCAGGATATTTTCCTGCGTGCCGGTCAAGTGCCGGATATAGTTCTGTTCCTGGATATTCCTCCAACCCCGGTGGATGTTCTGCTCTCCCATTGGAAAGGAAAGGTCCGTCGGTTCGTCATACTACAGGAGCCGGAGCCGATCATCCCGCGAAACTGGGACCGTTCTTTCCACTCGCAGTTTGAAAAGATCTTCACCTGGAGTGATACTTTGGCAGACGGCGAGAAGTACGTAAAGTTCTACAACGCCAACGTGTTGCCGGTGAGCGTTCCAAGGCATCCGACGGTCGGTAGGAAACTGTGTACCCTTATCGCCCGGAACTATAAATCCCGCCACCCCCTGGAACTATATTCGAAGCGCATAGAGGGCATACGCTGGTTCGAGACTAATCACCCAGAGGAATTTGACTTGTACGGAAAGGCCTGGGACGAGTATATATTCCAGGGGCCTAAACTTGTCAGGGCTCTGAACCGACTGCGTCCTCTAAAAAGGCTGCTTTCCCCAAAATACCCCTCATACCGCGGACCTATAAAGAAGAAGCTTGAGGTGTTGAGCCAATATAGGTTCTCTATCTGCTACGAGAATAACAGCGGCATGCCAGGCTATATCAGTGAGAAAATATTCGACTGTTTTGCGGCGGGCTGTCTCCCGGTCTACTGGGGCGCCCCCAACATTGCCAGCCATATCCCGGAAGAGTGTTTTCTGGATAAGCGTAATTTCCCCGGTTATCAGGAACTATACGAGCGTATGCGGGACATGACGGATGCGGAGTACTTCTCCCGGATACGAGCCATCGAACTTTTCTTGCTCGGCAGCAAGGGGAAACTTTTCTCTGTGGACAACTATGTCGAGACTATTCTGTCAGGAATGACCCCAAAAACATGAAAAAAATATTGCTTGTGAGTCCGCCTCTTCAGGTAAATGCCCAGGCGCATTTTAAGGATAATTCCTACGGTTTGGGGTTGGCCTACCTGCATGCTGTACTCGAGAAAGAGGGTTATGATATCCGTACCCGCAGCTATAACAATTCCGAACCTTCGGAGGCCGCCGCCGCCATGGAGACGGAAATCCTGGAGTTTCGCCCGGATTTCCTGCTCGTCCAGGTTTTTACGATGAACAGGGTGGAGAGTTACAAGATCATCCGCCGGGCTAAGGAGTTGGCTCCGGGCGCCAAGATCGTCGCCGGAGGTGTGCACGCATCTATCTACCCCGCCCAAATTCTTGATAACTACCCCGCAGACTGCGTTGTGATCGGAGAAGGAGAAGCGACTATCGTCGAGTTGCTGCCCGTGTTGGGCGAGGGGGGAGACCTTTCCGCAGTTAAAGGGATCGCCTACCGCAGGGAGGGGGGTACGGTTTTTACCCCTCCCCGGCCGCTCATAGAGGACCTGGATTCCCTGCCGTTCCCGAAGCACGGTCTCTTCATCACCACAGAACCTCTGCGGGAAATGGGATGTATCTTGACCAGTCGCGGGTGCCCGTATCGTTGCAGCTTCTGCTGCCTGCACACTATCTCCAGGCGCCGGTTCCGGACGCGTTCGGTCAGTAATGTTGTGGATGAGATACAGCACATAGTCGATAATTTTCCGCAGATAAAGCTGCTGCAGATCGCAGATGATACTTTCACCCTTAATCAGCAGCGCGCCATCGAGATCTGCCGGGAGATAATACGCCGCGGAATAAAGATGCGCTTTCTCTGTTCCGCTCGAATACGCCCGGCCAGTCCGGAATTGTTCGAAATAATGGAGAAGGCCGGTTTTGAGGGCATAGGTTTCGGCCTGGAAACGGGAAGCGCCAAGCTGCTTAAAGCCATACACAAAAATATTTCTCGGGAAGACGTCATCGCCACCTTCAAGATGCTTAAAGGGCGCAGGCTCAAAATTGCCACCTATCTCATGGTCGGTTTCCCCGGGGAGAACGATGAAACGGTAGCGGAAACTATCGATCTCATCAAAAAGCTCCAAAAAATCAAGTATTTCGAGTTTGCCGGTGTTGCGCGTCTGTGGGTTTATCCTAACACCGAGGTTTACGAGGTAATGCGGGCAGCCGGCCGGATAGATGACAGTTACTGGCTTACCGATAAGGACGTGCCGTTCTTTACGCTGGAACACAGCGAGGACGAATTGGAAACTATGGTTACCAGGATAACCCTGGCTTGCCAGCCGTGGTGGCAGTGGGTCAAACGCATCTCTTTTGAACTGGGCTCACCGGCCCAGTTTATGCGGAAACTGTATCCGCGCTTGCAGAAACTAAAAAATGTTATCCAAAAGAATATCCACTGATATCGCCCTGGTGGGGGCTGGAAGAGTGGTGCAACTCCTTCTTTCGCTGCTCTCCATGCGAGTTATGACCTGGGCGCTTTCCAGTTCCGAGGTCGGGAATGTGTACTTAATTCTTTCTCTGGCTTCATACTTCTCGCTTATTTTTCTCAGCCCGGTAGGCCTATACATGACCAGGCGGTTGCATGCCTGGCATCAGGAACGGATCCTCCCGGACTGCTATTCCCGTTACAACCTTTATGTCCTGGTCGTTTCCATTATGGCAGTCCCGGCCATATATGCGGTTAAGGCCCTCTTCAGTTTCGGCGGCGGGATCCCTACAGCTCCGCTATTGTGCGCGGTGGCCGCCTTTATCTATTTCGGCACCTGGAACTCAACTTTTATCCCGGCACTTAATATCCTCAATTATCGCCGGCCGTTCGTGCTGTTCTCCACATTGACATTGCTTTTCAGCCTTGGATTTTCCCTTCTTCTGGTAATCTCCGTCGCTAAGACAGCACTGCTGTGGATCGCCGGACAAATAACGGGACTGCTTCTTCTGTCGGGTGCCGCTTACTTCTATTTCCGCGACCACATCTGGGGACAGGCCTCCTCGCAACGGCAGACTGCCGCGGCGGCTGGCTTATCCATGCCGGCGGTTTATAAATTCTCTTTCCCCCTGCTCATAACAGCCCTTTTCATGTGGCTGCAGAATCAGTCTTATCGGATAATAGTCGAAAGGAACCTGGGATCAGAGTTCCTCGGGTTGATGGCGGTGGGCTTGGGTATTGCCATTTCCATCGGCGCAGCGCTGGAATCCATGATGCAGCAGATCTATTACCCCATATACTACAAAGCTATAAATACCGATAACCAGGAACAACGCCGGCGGGCCTGGCAGCGGATGTCGGCAGTAATGCTTCCCATGTATCTGCTCGCTATGATCTTCGTCTCGTTCATGTCCGGGCACCTGGCTATAGTCCTGGTTGATGCAAAATTCAGGGCCGCGGCTTTTTTTACCGTATTCGGTGCCTGGATGGAGTTTGCCCGGATAGCCACGAACATGCTTTCAAACGTCGCGCATTCGGAGATGCGGACCAACTATCTGGCGAAGCCATACATTTATGGCGGCGTTATCTCCGTGGCTGGTGTTCTGGCCGGCACAAGTTCCCCCGGCTACCGGTATGCTGTTCCTGCCGCCATGGTCTTTGGCGCGTTGAGTACGCTGCTGCTCATGCTTTTTAGCATGCGCAGGATTATGCCGCTGAACATAAGCCGTGGTGGATTGAAACTCGCGCTTCTCCTATCCTTGCCAATGCCCGCGGCGCTTTTTTTCCCGGCAGAGGACTTTTCCATCCGGGGCTCATTGCTGGTGCTGGCGGTCTTTTCTTCTTATCTCGCAGGGGCGCAGTATTTCCTTTATAAATACGCGGTTCCCGGGCCAATGGAGACTGCCGCATGAGTAAGGAACCGTCGGTATGTATCTGTATCCCCACGTTCAACTCGTCCGGGACGCTGTCTGAAACGCTTACATCCATACTTGGCCAGACATACCGCGATATCTCCGTAATCGTTGTTGATAATGCCTCCGTAGATTCCACTGTCGAGATAGCGGAATCGTTCGCCGCCCGGGATCCCCGGCTGATGGTGTCGCGGCATTCCGAGAACATCGGAGCGGAGGGGAACTTTACGCGCTGTATTTCACTGGCATCCGGGGAATACACCGCCATATATCACGCCGATGACCTCTATGCCCCGGAAATGGTTCAGGAGGAGGTTTCTTTTCTCGAGAAGAATCCCGGGGTCGGGGCAGTTTTTACTGGCGCGCGCAGCATTGACGCCGACGGGAAACCGGGGAGAGTTTATTCCCTTCCCGGGGGCCTGGCCGGGACGGGGCCTGTTTATGGATTTGGCGCGATATTTAAGACGATCTTGAAATATGGCAACTTTCTGTTCTGCCCCAGTGCCATGGTGCGAACCCGCATATATCGTGATCATATCAAGATTTGGGACGCCGCACGGTATAAAACCTCGGCAGATTTGGACGTCTGGTTGCGTATACTCCAGTGCTCCGATATAGGCATTATCTCCACACCATTGCTGTCATACCGGGGAGCGGCAGAAACCAGTTTTAGTTACAATGCCGCCAGGGCCAAAACGTCAACGCATGATATTTTTCTGGTCCTGGACCATTATGCTTCCGGCGCGGCAAGGTCATTGATGGGAAGCGCAGAGCAGAAAGATTATGCCTTGCTGCGCCTTAAGGATAATATTAACCGCGCCTTCAATTTGGCATTTTTGGGCAACAGGCGCGAAGCCAGGCGGCTTCTGCCGGGAATTTTTCACGCTGGGAATGTCGTTCATGCGCTCAAAAGTCCGACACATCTCAAGGTGTTGCTGTACGGCTGCGCAGTCCTGTTCTTTTCGTTCTTGCCGCTTCCGGAACGGGTGTGGGGATTTGTTTTCCGTTTCCGACACGGATAATGCTCTTGCCTGGAGGGGGGCTTGTAATCCGGACGGTGCGTAATTCCTACGCTATAAATAATATATAATTGGTGGGTCGGGGCTGAAATTTGCCATAAACATGGGCGCATCCCCAGTACCGTATGTCCTTGCTAAAATCAACGCCCAGGTTCCCCGCCAGTGCCGCCTCCGCGACTGTTTTCTCGTACAGCGAAAAAATTCTTCTTCTTTACCTCGTTTTTTATTTCCTGGTCCCGTATAAACCATGGGGATTCCCGTTCAGTTTCCATATGCCGGTGCTTTTTTTAGGGCTCCTGGTTTGCGGCAGGGACGCCCTGGGGGCGTTGCGTTCCGGGAAAGCCGGTGTTCCAGGAGACGTTCCTGTCTTGGCCGCCGCGGTTATAGTCTTTAGCCTCTCCGCCGCATTTGTTCATTTTCGGGAGTTTTCCCGCATCAGCGTGCAGGCGTACATTATGTCCTTCGCCTGCTACTTTTTTGTGCGGGCGGTCGTGACGCAGTCTTTTGTCGGGAGATTGTACCGTGTCATGAACGGCTATCTTATACTTTCCGGGATATTGATCCTTCTTCAGGTCAATGAATTCTGGCCCGCGTATGTTTCAGGGTTCTTCGGCCAGACCAACTTCGGGCGGGGAACGCAGGGGTGGGGGTTCGCCAATACTCATATTCTCGCCGGAGGATCCATCGCCTGGATGTTCAGTTCCGTATTCGCAAGGTACTCTCTTCGCGGCGAAACTGTGTGGTCCCTGCGGGAGGAAGCCTTTTGGCTTTCGGCTCTTTCTCTCGGAGGCGCCGGGCTCTTTTACACGTTGAACAGGGGCGCGTGGCTTGGGGCCGCCTGCGCGCTCCTGCTCCTGGCTGCCAGTATTCTGTTCAGGGGGCTGCCTAAAAAACACTTTCTGCGCGGGGGGATAGCGGTGGCCGCCTTCCTGGTCCTGCTCAAGTTCTTGATGCAGCCTGCGGTCTATAAGATGCAGGAGAAACTCTCTTTTGTTCGCAATATTTCAGTTAGCCCGGTCTCGACGGTTTCCAATGACGCCGCTTCCCTTACGCGCCTGAAAGCCTGGGGTGTGGCCTTGGACGCGATTGCGCAAAGTCCTTTCTGGGGCCTCGGTATCGGCCGCTATCCGGAATTCTATTCCAAGGCTTTTCCGAAGCTTTTCATTGGGGTCGACCGCTACGGATTTGATGATAACCCGCGCCAGATCCCCCACAACTCCTACCTGTATTACGCTTCCGAGGCAGGCTTGCTGGCGGCACTGGCCCTTTTTGTTTTCTTCGGCTACGTGTTCGTGACCGCTTGGCGGGCGGGGCCTGCTTCCCAGGTGTTCCCGTTCCTTATGGGGCTTGTTTCCGTATACGCATGGCTTTTTACCTCGGATTTCATAAACGAAAGGATAGCGTGGATAGCTATAGGCGTAGTAGGCGGATTGGCGCCGTTCATAAAGGTTCGATTTTTTAACGGCGTACATCCCCAGGTCCGTTAGACCGGGATCCCCCAATGAAATTAGCCATGTTGAACCTTACCGGCGGGGGTATGAGCGGGGGGCACCGCAAATACCTCTCTGGGATGCTCCCCTTCTTAGCCGCTTCCGGCAAGGTTGACTCCATACTCTGCGCTTCTCCGCAAACGGCGTTCAGCCGCGACAGCTTGGGGGCGGTGCCAAATATCTCGTTCGCCGATTGCGAACCGTTCCGTCCTTTTTTTCACTCGCCAGGCCCCAGACTCAAAGCTGCGTTGGACTCTTTCTCTCCCGATATCCTTTTCATCCCCGTGGAGCGCTATGTAAATTACAGGGATCTCCCGGTGGTCATTATGCTCCAGAACATGGCGCCGCTGGCGCATGTCCGCACCGGCAGCGGGTTCATGGAGTTCCTCACGGCGGCCTTGCGCCGCTATGAAACCCGTTACGCTTTGAGACGGGCGGCTGCGGTCATCGTCCCGACAGAGCATGTCAGGGATTTCCTTGTGCGCAATACCGGCATAGCCCCGGAAAAGGTGACGGTTATAAATTACGGGGTCACTCCGCCCGGCCCGGCCACGGAGATTCCGGCCTCATTCCCTTTCCCCGGCGGCAAGTTCATTCTCAGCGCGGGGTCTCTGGAAATGTACAGGGGTCTCGAAGACCTTATACGGGCCTTGCCCGCGGTCAAGGCAGAGTTTCCCGGGATAAAACTGGCGATTGCCGGCGGGACGAGGCCATCCACCGAGGGTTATTTAAAAAGCCTAAGGTTTTTAGCCTCTTCCCTGGGGGTAGACCGCGAGATCGCCTGGCTTGGGAATGTCCCGGAGCCGGAATTGTCCTGGTATTACTCGAACTGCGAGGTCCTTGCCCTTACGAGCCGGGTAGAGTCTTTCTGTTTTGTCGCCCTCGAGGCCATGCAGCATGGGTGCCGCATCGTTTCCAGTGATAGCCCCTGCCTGCCGGAGGTGCTGCGCGATGCCGCTTTGTACTATCGCCCCGGAGACGCGGATGCGCTGGCGGCCAACATACTCCAACTGTTGAGGCAGCCTCCCCCGGAGGCCGAAGGCGTGAGGCGGAGGGCCTTTGAAAATAGTGCGCGGTTTCGATGGGACGTGGCGGGTGCCGCCACGCTTTCGGTGCTGGAACGCTTTTCCTGAACCCTGCGTCCTTCCTTTGGCGTCGTCCGATTGATATAATTATATATAAGCCCTCTCGGGAGGGCATGCTACCTTTAACCTTATTTTTGCTGCTTCAATGCCAACACGCGCCAACAGCATGTCTGACTGTTTCAACGGCCTCACCACGGTCAATCTGGAGTTGACGAACAGGTGCAATAAGAAGTGCTGGATGTGCGGCCGGCGCAAACTCGAGGCGGAAGCGCCCGGGAAGATGCTTTTCGACAGCGATATGCCTCTCTCTTTGGCGGAGCGCATCGCTTCGCAACTCCCTCCCGGGATAGTCGTCCAATTCCATAACAACGGAGAACCACTGCTGTACCGGGAATTGCCCAGGGTGCTGGAGCTCTTCTCTGCCCAGGTGCGGTGTTTCGATACCAACGGGAAATTGCTGGTGGAGAGGGCCGCTGATATAATCGGGCGCGCTGACACGGTGACCGTATCCGCTTTCGAACGCGACGAGGAGTGGGAAGAGCAGTACGCCGTGCTGCGGAAATTCCTGCGGTTGAAGGGGGGGGGCGGGCCGAGGGTTATAATCCGTTGTCTCGGAGAGATAGGAGAAGCGCGCCTGGAACTGTACCGCGCCACCGGTTGTTTGCTGGTGCCGCGGATACTTCATTCCCCCGACGGCAGCTTTCAATATGCCAAGAGGACAACTATCCCCGAAGTGGGTTTCTGCATAGAGATAATGAGCCACATGGCCATAAATACGGCCGGAGAAGTATCTTTCTGCGTGCGTTTCGACCCGGACAGGCACGGGGTGATCGGTAACGCCGCTAGCGAAAGGCTCTTGGACATCTGGAATTCTCAGAAACGACGCGATTATATCCGCGCGCATATAGCGGGAACCCGGGATTCGCTGCCGTTATGCGGGAAATGCCATTACTGGGGAGTGCCGCGGGGTTAAAGGAGCGAGTATGCCTATCTTCATAATAGCCGAAGTCGGGATAAACCATAATGGCGACCTCAACATCGCCAAAGAACTGATAAAAGTCGCGAAACTCGCGGGATGTGACGCGGTCAAGTTCCAAAAGCGCACGGTGGAAAAGGTCTATTCCAGGGAACTCCTTGATTCTCCCCGTGAATCTCCCTGGGGCAGTACTCAACGCGCTCAAAAGGAGGCGCTTGAGTTCGGTTTGCCCGCCTACCGCGAGATAGACAAGTATTGCCGGGAACTGGGGATAGAATGGTTCGCCTCGGCGTGGGACATAGAGAGCCAGCGCTTTTTGCGGCAATTCGGCTGCAAGTTCAACAAGGTGGCGTCGGCCATGATAGTCGACACCGCCTTGCTGCGCGAGATAGCGTCCGAAAAAAAACACACCTTTATCTCCACCGGGATGAGCACTCTCGCGGATGTGGATGCGGCGGTGGCGATATTCAGGGACGCGGGCTGTCCTTTTGAACTTATGCACACCAAGTCCACCTACCCCATGGAGGACGAGGACGCGAATCTCAATTGCATAAAAACGCTCCGCGACAGGTATAAGTGCGCGGTCGGATACAGCGGGCATGAGGCCGGTCTTGCCGTGTCCTATGCGGCCGCCGCCCTGGGCATATCGTCGCTTGAAAGGCATATTACTCTGGACAGAGCGATGTACGGCTCCGACCAGGCCGCCTCCATTGAGCCGGCAGGATTGAGCGCCCTGGTGGGCGCCGTAAGGAAGATCGAGAAGGCCATGGGAGACGGACAGGTTTCAGTGCATCCGAAAGAAGTGGCTATCAGCAAGAAGCTTCGCGGGCATATCTTCCAGGGATAAGCGCGATTATGGAGAATTTATGGGGATAGCGGCTATCATCCCGGCCCGGGGGGGCTCGAAAGGGATTCCGGGCAAGAACATAAAGGATTTTTGCGGCAAGCCGCTGCTTGCCTGGTCCATACTGCAGGCTAAGAAATCTCCGCAGATCTCTTCGGTCTGGGTCAGTTCCGACGACGAGGGGATACTGAATGTCGCGCGCCAATTCGGGGCCGGCGCTATCCTCCGGCCGGCGGAACTGGCGGGGGACAAGGCCACGTCGGAATCCGCCTGGCTGCACGCCGTAGATACGCTGGAAGCCTCCGGGGGACCATGCGAGGCGGTCGTGGGCATGCAGTGTACTTCCCCGCTAAGGGAGACCGGAGATATAGAGCGGGGTTTGAGCCTTTTCAGGGAGGGCAACTTAGACTCAATGTTCTCCGGGGCGCTGATAGGGGACTTTTATATCTGGCAGCGAGGGAAATCCGGGGAGTTAGAGAGTTTTAATTACGATTGGAAGAGCCGCAAGCGCAGGCAGGAGATATCCGAGCAGTATGTCGAGAACGGCTCATTCTACATATTCCGCCCCGACCTGCTGCGCCGTACCGGCAACAGGCTTGGGGGGAATATCGGCGTCGTCCCCATGGAGTTCTGGAAGTCGTTCGAATTGGACACTCTCGAGAACTGGAAAATGTGCGAGTTCCTGATGCGTGGGTTCGGGCTGGATAAAGCGGCATAATCCGGAGGTTTTATGGACGTGAAACAGCGGGTGGTTTATTTGAACGGGAAATTCGTGCGTGAGGCCGATGCCCGCATCTCCATTTTCGATTCCGCCCTGATGTTCGGGGACATGGTCTTTGAGATGACCCGCTCCTTCAACAAGAAGCAGTTCAAGCTCCGGGAACATCTGGTCCGCCTCTACAACGGTATCAAGATCCTGCGTATCCCGCTGAAGACTTCCATCGATGAGATGGAAAAGCTCTGCTATAAGACCATCGAGATGAACGAGCCGGCTTTCGAGCTTCACGACGAACACCGCCTCATGATAAACGTGAGCCGCGGCCCCCTGTCGATATACCATCGCGTTTTCGACGGCGATATCGGGCCCACGGTAGTTATAGCCGACTTTCCCCTGAAATGGACCGTAGCCGCCATGGGCCCGCTGTATGATACAGGGATAAACGCGGTAGTCCCGTCCCAGCGGGCGCTCCCTGCCGGGCTATTGGACCCCAAGATCAAGAACCGGAGCCGCCTTTTCTACCAGATGGCGAATATAGAGGTTTCGGAGTGCAAGGGGGACAATAACTGGGCGCTGTTGCTGGATACCGACGGGTTCGTGGCGGAAGGCACGGGAGATAATTTCTTCATAGTCAAGGATGGGCGCATCATTACCCCCGAGGGCAGGAACATCCTCAGGGGGATCAGCCGCGAATATGTGTTTGAGCTGGCTGCGGAGCTCGGGCTCGACTGCGTGGAGAAGAATATAGACCTTTACGACACATATACGGCGGATGAGGCCTTCATGACCGGCACCCCGTTCTCTATTCTCCCGGTAACTTCTCTCAACAGCGTGCCGATAGGCTCGGGCAGGCCCGGAGAGATCACCGGTCGGCTTCTTAAGAAATGGGGAGAGAACGTCGGCGTAGATATTGTGAAGCAGATAAAGGATTATTCCCTGGAGTGCGCGGGGCAGGCAGTGAGCGCCCCGACTCCTTACCAGTTCAAAAAGTAAACTCTCCGAATGGCAAAAATGAAAGTATTGCTCGTGGTGTACGATAATGACATGTACATTAATGTCTTTCCGGTGGGCGCCGGCTATATAGCCGCCGCTTTGAAGAAGGCCGGATTTGACGTGGAGATCTATAATCAGGATGTTCACCATTACTCCGAAGAGCATCTGACGCGCTATCTCGACAGTCGACATTTCGACATGGTCGGGATGGGGGTGATCGGAGGATATTACCAGTACAGGAAACTTCTCTCCATATCAGCCGCCGTAAATAAGAGCAAAAAACGGCCGTTTTACGTGCTCGGAGGGCATGGCCCCTCTCCTGAACCAGGATATTTCCTGGAGAAAACAGGAGCGGATGCCATTGTCATCGGTGAGGGGGAAGAGACTATCGTCGACCTGGCGAAAACCGTGGCGGCAAGGAGACCACTCTCCTCTGTCAGGGGAATCGCCTATCGCGATGGAAAACAGGTGAAGATCACCCCGCGCCGCCCCTTGGTGGCCGACCTGGACTCTCTGCCGCGGCCGGCCTATGAATTATTTCCCATGGAGTTCTACCGCCTGCTGCGCGAACCTAATTCCTCTCCCAGGGATTTCGTGCTCCCGATGGTTTCCGGCCGGGGCTGCCCGTTCAAGTGTGCCTTCTGCTACCGGATGGACGAAGGATTCCGCCCGCGAAGCACCGAGGGGATAATCGAAGAGATAAAGATGCTCAAGTCGGATTATGGGATAAACTATGTTTATTTCAGCGACGAGCTTCTTATCTCGTCCGTTTCCAGGACCGTGGAACTGTGCGAAGCTTTCATCTCCAACGGCCTGAACATCAAGTGGGAATGCAACGGCAGGCTTAACTATGCCAGCCCCGGAATGCTGCAACTAATGAAGCGGTCAGGCTGCGTTTTTATAAACTACGGCATTGAGGCTTTGGACGACGAAGTCCTGCGAAAAATGAATAAGTGCCTCACTGTGGAGCAGATAACCCGCGGGATAGAGGCGACCCTCAAGGAGGGCATAAGCCCCGGTTTTAACGTGATCTTTGGGAATCTGGGCGATAACGCGAGGACGCTGACGAAAGCCGTGGACTTCCTGCTGAAGTACGACGATGGGGCCCAACTGCGCACCATCAGGCCGGTTACCCCGTATCCCGGGTCCCCGCTCTATTACCGCGCTATCAAGACCGGACTTTTGAAGGATTGCGCCGATTTCTACGAGAACAAGCACGTCAATTCGGATTTGCTGGCGGTGAATTTTACCGAGATGACGGATGCCGAATTCCATAAGGCGCTTTATGCCGCCAATAAGGTCCTTATCCGCAATTATTTCAGGAACAAGACGAAAGTTTCCCTTGCCGAAGCTAAGAGACTGTATGTCGACCTGAACGTGAATTTCAGAGGATTTCGTCAGACTTGACCGCCGCATGCAAATCCCCTCATTCGATTGGTTCGTGGGCAGAGAAAAAGGCCGCCCATGCCTGGTGGCCGGTACGGCGCCAACCGCCACGGATTTCCCATACTTACGGTTTAATGGGGTTTATGTGACGTGCGGGGATGGCCCTGTCAGGTTTCAAAAACAGTTTAAGGCCGATTACTGGGTTAACGCCAATAATATTTTCCCGGTTCCGGAGAAGCATCTCGCGCTTATAAACAGTTTTCGGGATACGGTTTTCATTTTTTCGGATTCTGTCGCGTACTGCTATGAAACAGTGGATCCGGATTTCCTTCGTGATAACCTGAAAGTGAACTGGTTCCCGTTCGATCAGCGCCATTTTGGTGGGAAGCCGTGCGGCGACAGCGCGCTGCGCTGCTGTAAATTGCTGGATATTTATCCGGGACGCCTCACGCTACAGGAGTACATGCAGGCCAGGTACCACCGGGATGCGCATTATTCTGCCGGAAGTACTGTCGCCGTGCACGCGCTTGCGTTCGCGATACTAATGGGCTGCTCGCCCATTTATCTTCAGGGGATAGAGTTGCCCCGCTATGAGGAAGAGTACATTTATAAACCCTCTTCGGATGCGGACAAGTTAAGCCAGCAGGGTTATCTTGAGCGGCTTGCGGCGGTATTAGCCAGGCCGGCCTTGTGGCCCAGGCGCGCTAAGCGCAGGATCTCGGATTTTAAGGCCAAATATTTCCGGGATGACCCTCATTACGGAAAATCTCCTTTCTATTATAATATTCCCCTGATCCTTAATGATTTTGAATATCTCCTGCGCATTGCGGCAGAGAGCGGTTTAGAGGTTTTCAATCTCAGTAAAACGTCCTCCCTTAATTCCATTCCCGGGTTGAAGGTGTTGGACCCATCCCAGGTAAACCATGAATAAACCCTTAAAAAAGGGGGGGAGAGATCTATTCGTTCTCGTCATCGGCAACGCCGTGCTTTATCTTGCGGCGATCGTTACGTTGAAAGTGTCTACTTCCGTTCTCTCTCCTGCGGAAATGGGGAGAATGTCCCTGATCTTAGCCGTGCTGCTTTGGTTCAATGTGATATTCGGCGGAATCAGTTCGTATGTCCAGCGCAATCTTCTGGCGTGGGATTCTTTTGGTCTTGCTTCAAAATATGTTCTCCGGCTGATATTATTCATGTTTATCGTTTCCATTGCGGGGGGCGCCGGGGTTGCCGTTCTCAGTAATCTGGTGGATATCGGCGCGGGTGCCGGGCCTTTTTGGTTGGGTGGAATAGTTTTTGGGTTCCTTTTCCTCATAGGTCTCAATACCGCTTTTACCGGTTGGTTCAATCTGTTCCGGCGCCGGTTCAGATTCATGCTCTTTTCTAATATTACGGTGTGGGGGTGCCTTGCCGTTTCCGCGCTTTTTTGCGTTTGGTTCGGGCCTAGTGCGGAAAGTTGGCTGCTCGGACAGATTCTTTGGAATGCATTTGTTCTTATAGCGAGCTGGTTCTTGATATTTGGGATATTTTCCACTGCCCAAACCGTTCAGGAGGGGGCGCCGAATGCCGGCGAGGTCCCATCCGAATCTTTCTCCGCTATTTTGCGGTTCGTATGGCCCATAAGTGTTGCGTCCTTGCTTCTGTGGACCCAGCAGTCCGCCTACAGGTTCGCTCTTGAGGGGATCGCCGGTTTGGAAGTGGTGGGTCTTTTTACGGTCGGGTTCGGTCTGGGAATGAATTTTATCAATAGGTTCGAAATATTGTTCAACCAGTTTTACCACCCGATATTCTTTTCCGAGATAATAACCAACGATGCCGGGAAAAGAGCTCAGGCTTGGAACGATTATGCCTATTACCTCATCCCATCTTCCGTACTCCTTTCTTTGTATATAATCCTCGGGGGGCCTTTCATCGCCAAGCTGTTCGTCGGGGATGAGTTCTTCCGCGTCGCGAAAGATGTTATAGCGTGGGGAGTGCTGTCCCAGCTTATCCTGGTCATGATGACAATGTATTCCATGGCGGGGATAATAGAGCGGGAAACCTCGAAATTCATTATGCCCAATGTCGCCGGGGTCTTGGCAATGCTCGCCGGATTCTTTTTCCTCTCTGGCCGTGATCCTTATTTCGTTGCCGGGTTCTCTCTCTGCGCCGGGGGGGCGGTTTCGCTCGCCGTAATGCGGCTCAAGATGAAGCAGTTGCTGCCTGTGCGGTTCCCGGCAAAGCGCTTGGCTTTTGCGCTGATCCTGTCGCTCCCGATGGTCGGCTTTTTGGCGATAGCCCGGGGCTTGTGCGCGTCCCCCGGATTAGGAACGGCGCTGCTGGTGCTGGTGATATCCGGAACCTATATGCTGGCGCTCCAGGGCCTTTTAGCGGGTAAACGCTTCAGCCTGGCGGAAAAAATCTCCGGCCTTTCCCGCCTGGAGTCATATCTGGATTCGCTTTACGCGCGGGTTGGCGGGGCCTGATGAGCGCTACCTGGCTGCTGTCGATCTGCATACCCACCCGGAATCGTCCGGCTGAACTTTCCGCGACCTTGCGCGTCCTTCTTTCCCAAATCGAGCGGGGGGGGCACTCGGACAGGGTTCAGATAGTGGTTTCCGATAACACCGACACGGAATCCTGCCGCCTGGACATCTCACCGTTTTCATCGAGTAATTTTAAGTATTCCCCTAACCGGTCCGATATAGGATACGCGCGAAATGTCATAAAGGTGATCTCTGAGGCCGATGGAAAATACGTCTGGCTTCTTTCCGACGACGATACCGTCCTGGACGGGGCCGTGGAGGAGATAGTCGCGGCCTTGAAATCGGACCGGGAGCTCAACTACCTCACGTTCTATACCGGGGCTTCTTTCCAGGGGAAACTTTTTAGCGACAATTTCTACTTCAAGGACCTCGACAGAACATACTTCGACAGCGGCGGTGATTTTTTGGCGCGATACTGGATGACCGTTATCTTTATAAGCGATAACATTTACGACAGGGCCAAACTTCTCCGCCATTCCGAGGAGAGCGGGTTCCTGAACGAGCTTAATGACGTCTATCAGAATTCGCTCATGGGGATCAGTTTCATCGAAAAATACGGGAAGGTTGCAGTGATCCCCAAAACACTGCTGGTGGATAACTATGGGCGGAAGGCCTATTCCCGGCGTACCGCCATAGACGCGCCCGTACACCAATACATAAAACTCTGGCGTCAGCTTAGCCCATGTGTCGGGGGGGAGGCTATTTCCCAGTTGCGCCGGAGCGTGGAATCAAGCATCATTCGAAACGGCCTGCGCTTCGCCGTGAACAGGATAGAGACCGGCTGCACGCATACGTACCGCGAGGATTTTGTCAGTATAGCGGCAAATCCGGCCCTGCCGGTCAGGATGCGCCTGCTAGCGTTCTGCACGGCGGCGCTTTTGACCGTGGAGAGGCGTTTCGCGCGGTTCCTGATCAAGTCGGCCTCGGCCTTATTCCCCGGGCGGATCGATTATGAAAGCCTGAAGGCCGGGGCGCTGGAATTTGAGCGGGACCAGGGGCAGAACCGGATGCGTACCGGGTATTGATCCAAGATTTGGCCGCAACGGTAACACAATCCTAACTTCAAAATGTCGAACGATCGGGATTTTATAATTTTACTTTTGGGCGGCGGCGGTACGCTGTTCCCGGATGAGGTGGGATAACCATGAGCGGGCTTCTTTTATTTTTGCTTTCATTCGCCGGTTATTTTATTTATTTTTCAAAATTGAGTTTCGAGGCATCTGTGCTTCCTATCGCGATACTATCCTCTATCGTTACCTTTTTGTATGCCGCAAGCCTGGTTGGTGTCCTTTTGCCAGGGGCGTACATAGTTGCCTCAGTCGGGCTTATCCTCGGCATAACCACAGTCTATAAAGCGCGTAAAGACATCAAAACCGGCCTTGCCCCATTTAATAAGCCCGGTTTTGTCCTTTTCTTTATAGCGGCAATACTTTTCTGGCTGAAGCTTTCCATGGCGACATATAGCATGGGGGATGAGTTTACGCATTGGGGCTTTATGGTTAAAGAGATGTCTCTCAGAAACTCCCTGCCACCAGCTAACAGCGCTCTGCTCTTTTTGGACTATCCACCGGGTACTGCTATTTTTCAATATTATTTATCCATTTTTACTGGATGGTCTGAAGGCGCAACATACGTGGCACAGGCAATGTTGCTCCTTTCAGCGGCACTATGCCTGCTTAAAGGACTAGCCTGGAAAAATTGGGTTAAAATGCTCGCGATATTTTCTTTTTTCTATTTTGCCATATATATTTTCGGGCACGGCGTATTAAGTCTTCTTGTGGACACCGTATTGGGGGTTTTGTTTGGCGCAGCAATATTCTCTTACTTTCGTTCTGATTTGAATGGCAGCAAAAGAATTCTTCAGATTGCTCCCATCTTGTTTGTACTGCCCCTTATAAAAGCGTGTGGGTTTTTATTGGCGCTGATAGCGGCAACTATTATAGCCACTGATCAGATTTATGGACTGTGTTTCTCCGGATCTAAAGCCGAGTGCAATAAAAGACGGATTTTGATCTGTATATCACTCTGTGCTCTGGTTTTTTTAGCGCCGATACTTTCAAAACGAAGCTGGGATTGGCATGTTAAACGAATGGGAGTGGGTAAAATATTCGAAACTAACTATTCTCTTTCTCGTATAAACAAGAGTTTTTCCTGGACCGAAGCTACTAGTCGTGACCAAAAAACTCTTGCCGAATTTAAAAGAGTGTTTCTTTCTTCCCAGATAAATCCTCGTTACGAAACAAATACTCCCAACATACTGATGGCAAAGGTTTTCAGCACGACAGCCTACCCGCTAACTGCAAGGAATTGGCTGTTGATGTTTATCTTGTTGTCACTGGCGGGCATTTTGCTGGAGACGCGGCATGAAAAACGCCGTCAAAATATTTCAATATTTGCCTGGATGCTGTTGGGGTTCTGTGGTTACGCGTTTGGCCTTCTTTTACTTTATCTGTATTCATTTAGCGAATATGAAGGGATACGCGCTGCATCTTTTACGCGATATGTGGCGATATATTTTGTCGGTTGGATTTACGTAGTTTTTGGTCTCGTGCTGCGCAGTTCAGAGCAAACTGTTAAAGCTGGGAGAATAGCAACAATGCTTATTGCCTCAATTATTATCGGCGTATTTTATATCTCACCTCCTGAGGCTATGACTTTAATCCGTAGGAAGTATTTTAATCCGATGTCTGATATTCGAGACGATATCCACAGGAAGGTCCAAAATCTTCCTGAAGCGCTTAGCTTTAATAAAAAGGTGTACATTGTGTGGCAAAACAGTGCAGAGCATGAATCATATATCGAGCCATGGATATTAGCTTACGAACTGGCTCCCCGGGTAGCAAGCCCGAAGGCCGCCGCTCCGTGGTCTTTTGGCTCGCCGTACTCCCCTAGGGATATCTGGACGATGGATTGGGCATTGGAAACCTGGAGTGCAGCCTTAAAAGACTATGATTTTGTAATTCTGGGTAGAACAGATCAAACCTTCTGGAATAAATTCAGTAAGCTTTTTGAAGCTAATGCGCAGCGTAATGGAAAGACTATTTTTGTTGTAACTATTACAAATGGGAAGGTAAAGCTCATTTGAAAATTGTATAAACTGGGGGACTGCAAATCATACTTCTCCGGGTGCCATAGGAGCCGCTTCCGTGCCGGACCTGTACGCCCGCGCGGCTATTATCCCCTGGGTCAACCCTATCTTCCAGTTAATGGAACTGTGCAGGATTTCTCCATAGCGCGCCATCTCACGCTGTACGGCGGAGACAGCGAGCGGGCGTTCATCATGAAATATCCAAACACCTATGAGTTCTGCAAATTTTCTGATGGCACAATATAACCAGGTGGGGGTGGGGAAGGAGATTATCACCAAGCCATCTTTTCTGGCGCAGGAAAAGTGCGCTCTTATGGCCTTTGCTGTATCCTTAGGTGTGAAATGTTCTATCAGCCCAGCGCTGAAAACCAAGTCAGCCTCTTTGCTAAGGTTGAAGGTGCTTAGGATGTCCTTTTCTAACAGCACGACTTTGTCCGAACTCCCGGAGCGGGCCTTTAAAAGGTCTAAACCTTTTCTGTTAGTGTCTATAACCGTATAAAGTGCGGCTGGATATCTCTCGGTTAGTGTGGAAAAAAGACAACTGTTAGCGCCGCCCAACTCGCATAAATGAGTTGTGGCGGATTTTTTTAAGAATTTGTCGATTAAGTGCGCAAAAAGTCTGCCACTTACTTTTCTTGTTAACGGAGCGAACAGGGAGGGGCTAGAATAATAAGAGTCCCAGTCTGTGGGCTTTGAAACTGCCGCTTGTGGGGGGGGCTTCCCTTTAGTAAACACGAAACTATCCTGCGCCGCGAAACTGGCAAGAAAAAGTCCGGTTTCCGCTAACAGTTTCGCAGTGAAAACTCCGAGTCCAAGAAAAACCACAAGACTTGTTACTAAACCATAAGAAACCAGCATGAAAAATGCCACAAGCGCGGCATAACGGAAGATTTCGGGGAGGGCGCTCCCTTTGGATTTAAATACCAGTTTCTTCCCTAAAATGAAGTTCATCGTTCCTGCAATAATGCGGGCGGCTACGATGCTCAGAAAAATATTACGGGAGAAAAAATAAATGGCGGTGAATACTGCATAGTCTACGGCTGCGGTAGCAAGCGACGCCGCGGAGAATCTGAGAAAAACAAAATAAATACGCAGCGAATCAAGAATGGGGTTAAAATGGGATTTCTCATTTCCCCGAATATACACTGTCTGTATGGGAAGCTGTTTTATCTGCATCCTGTTACGAACAGCTAAAAGAAGCATCTCCAATTCAAAGTCATACCCCTGTGCCGGTATTCGCAGCAGCTCCTTGAGAAAAGCGCGGGGAATCGCCCGCAACCCCGTCTGCGTGTCATTTATATCCTGGCCGGCAAAGATACGGAAGACTAAATGGGTTAAACTGTTGCCGAAAAGACTTCTTTTGGGCGTCTGGGCGTTAAACTTGCGCGTTCCTAAATAAAGTGCGGTGGGATTCTCAACAAGGCTCCTGCTTACGGCCTTAATATCGGCTGGAAGGTGCTGGCCGTCCGCGTCAGCCGTTACAACGCCTTGGCAATCCGTCTGAAAGGTAGTGAGAAAATAGTTGAAAGCGGTTTTAAGTGCCTGGCCTTTCCCCAAATTTACAGCGTGCTTCAATAAATGCACATTTGGGAATTTGTCGGGAGACGGGAAAAAATGTGCGTGTTCTATAGACGACCCATCGTCAACGATTATTATTCCCCTATCAGGATCTGCGGAAAGGGCTTTGATAAGCTCTTCCAATTCCGGACCTGGTTGATAGGCGGGGATAATGACAATTGGTTTCATTCAAATGATGCTTGGCTTTAAAAGTATAAAGATTCTAACCCGCATATATATTATCAATTTGTTCGGTTGCTCCGAATCCTAGCTGTTTCCAAAATTTGTTATCATTATCTTTGCCCTTTTAAGAATTAAAAGCTATATACTGGAATATTTAAGGAACTTTGATGGGTGGGAATCAGGCAAAGAGAATACTAATACTAGGCGGCGCCGGGACGCTGGGGCATAAGCTTTGGCAGGTCCTTCCTTCTAAATTCCCCGATACGTTCGTTTCCATCCGCAAAAACAGGGATTTTTACGCCAAGTGCGGGCTTTTTACCGGGCCCAAGGTTATAGGCAACCTAGACCTGAGGGATTTCACGCGCCTTAACGCCGTCTTGGATGAAGTTAACCCCAACGTTATAGTAAACTGCGCCGGCGTGACGCTGCGCAGCAAAGAGGCCCTGGATAAGAACTCGGCCATTTCCATTAACGCCCTGCTGCCGCACAGGCTGGCGGAATGGTGCGCGCACAGCGGCGCGCGGCTGATCCATTTCAGCACGGTCTGCGTTTATGACGGCAAGAAGGGCGCGTATACGGAAGAGGACGCGCCGGACGCCCGCGATCTTTATGGCGTTACCAAAGCGCTTGGGGACGTATCCGCCCCGTTCGCGCTGACGCTGCGCTCTTCTTTCATAGGCCGGGAGATCTTTGGCGGCACGGAGCTGCTGGAGTGGTTCTTGGCGCAGAAGGGCAAGAAGATAAAAGGATTTACCAAGGCCCTGTTCACCGGGCTTACCACCAATAAACTGGCCGAACTGGTAGGCGACCTGATAGAGAAGCATCCGGGTCTGAACGGCCTGTACCATGTCTCAAGCGAAACGGTCTCCAAGTACGCCCTGCTGCAGCTGATGAAAGAGGCGTATAAACTGGACGTTGAGATAACCCCGGAGGAAGGCTTTGAAATGAAGCGCGACCTCAGGGGGGAACGTTTTGAGAAAGCCGCGGGCTTTGTGTGCCCGCCGTGGAAACAGTTGATGGCCGAAATGGCCGCGGACAGGACGCCTTACGGCTCCTGGCGCTAAGGAAACTATGCCTAACCTCAAGAACAAAACCATTCTGATAACCGGGGGCACGGGCTCGTTCGGGCACGAACTCCTGAAGACCATCATAGACAAGGATTTTAAGGAGGTGCGCATCTTCAGCCGGGACGAGCTGAAGCAGGAACACATGCGTATCCACCTGAATAACCCCAGGGTGAAGTTTTACATAGGCGACGTGCGCGACCGCGACAGTGTGGACAACGCCATGGAAGGGGTTGACCTGGTTTTTCACGCTGCAGCCCTCAAGCAGGTGCCGTCCTGCGAATTCTTCCCCATGCAGGCGGTTCTGACCAATATAGTGGGCAGCCATAATGTGGTGGAGTCCGGCATACAGCACAAGGTTGAAAGCGTGGTGTGCCTGGGCACCGATAAGGCCGTTATGCCCGTGAACGCCATGGGCATGACCAAGGCCCTTATGGAAAAAGTGGCCCAGGCGGCCTGCCGCGGCCTTTCCGAAACGGATACCAGGGTGTGCAGCGTGCGCTACGGCAACGTTATGTGCTCGCGCGGTTCTGTAATACCCCTGTTCATCAAACAGATCAAAGAAGGTAAGCCGATAACGGTTACGGCGGCGGAAATGACAAGGTTCCTGCTGCCGTTGCCAGAGGCCATAGGCCTGGTGCTGTTCGCTTTTAAGAACGGCAAGCAGGGCAATCTCTTCATCAAGAAGTCGCC
>Ga0209016_1000745_pt1 | contig 34334 bp, 30 predicted proteins | sample EPASupsiteSAE305_FD_187265 | JGI IMG/M metagenome (GOLD analysis project Ga0209016, IMG submission 187265) | Bioremediated contaminated groundwater microbial communities from EPA Superfund site, New Mexico - SAE3-05 (SPAdes) (version 2) | ecosystem: Environmental > Aquatic > Deep subsurface >... | reverse complement strand
CTCTTCCCATTCCGAACAGAGAAGTTAAGCCCGTTTGCGCCGATGGTACTGCTATACCAAGTGGGAGAGTAGGTAGCCGCCAACTTTACAAGAGTCCGATGATCTTTCATCGGACTCTTTTTTTTTAACTATATTTGTAGAAATTATAAGATTATGTCGGATAATATTTGGTTTGCGTTAGGATTAACTGTGTTTGCTGGTCTCTCAACAGGAGTGGGAAGTATTATGGCATTCTTCTCTAAAAAGTTCAATCCTAAATTCTTAGCTGGTTCCCTTGGATTTTCTGCAGGAGTTATGATCTATGTATCTCTTGTAGAGATATTTTTTAAAGCAAAGGATTCTCTTACTGGATATTATGGATATAAAGAGGGATATTGGTACACAGTTATTGCATTCTTTTCGGGAATTGCACTGATAGCTTTAATAGACAAATTAATTCCTTCATTCGAAAACCCACACGAAATAAAAAATCCAGATAAAAAGAAATTCGATGCTCAGGGAAATGAAGTTAGTGAGTTACCAGAATTTAAAACGAAATTACTTCGCATGGGTTTGTTTTCTGCTTTGGCAATTTCAATACACAACTTTCCCGAAGGACTTGCTACGTTTATTGGAGCAATGACAGAACCTGGACTTGGTATATCAATCGCTGTTGCTGTTGCAATCCATAATATTCCAGAAGGTATTGCCGTTTCTGTCCCTATTTACTATGCTACAAAAAGTCGAAAAAAGGCACTTTGGTACTCTTTTTTATCGGGAGTGGCAGAGCCTGTAGGAGCATTAATTGGATATTTTATCCTTAGTTCATTCTTTAATGAAGCTACTTTTGGGGTAATTTTTGCTGGTGTTGCCGGTATTATGATCTACATATCTTTAGATGAGCTATTGCCTACTGCAGAAGAGTATGGCGAGCATCATGTTGCTATTGGTGGACTAATTTCGGGTATGGCAGTTATGGCATTAAGCCTTCTGCTAATGGCATAAAACAGTAAAATATTATTTTTTACCCTATATTTGTGTAGACTATTACGGCAGAATGTTTAAACATTATATATTAATTGGTGAAAAAAAATATGAGTTCAAAGAGGTTTTCAAAGACTTTTTTGCTTCTCAAGTTGTATTTGCTGGTAAAATAGTAAAAGACGAATATATAGCAGAGGACATAGTTCAAGATGTTTTTCTTAAGTTATGGAAATCCAATGCCACATACCAAAATGAGATCTCTTTCAAAGCTTATCTATATTTATCTACTCGAAACAAATGTATAGACTTTCTAAGAGCCAATAAATTAAAGGCGAGTAATATTGAATTGGCAATGGATATAGAAGAGGAGGCTAATTTAGTATTGAAAGAGGAGGCTTTTCGTTTATTAGAAAAGGCAATTGCTCAATTAGCTCCTCAAACTAAATCAATTATACTGCTCTCAATGGAGGGATTATCTATTCAAGAGATTTCCGAAAAATTAAATATATCAGTAAATACAGTTAAAACGCTGAAATCAAGAGCTTACAAAACATTAAGAGCCAATTTCGGTGAAATTTTCATCTTGCTACTGTCACCCTTTTTGTAAATTATCCGTTATATAAGAAAAGTTATTTAACATTTTCTTAATAATAATGGAAGAAAAATTCAGACAAGCAATTGAGGAGGCAGGTTCGTTGGCTGATAAAATGCTGATTGAACCTCAGGAGGAGTTTGTATCGGAGTTTAATGTCAGAAAATCTAAGCTTGCCAGGATTAATGTTGACAAAAAGTGGATTAATTTCTGGTGGCGTGTCAATTACAAAAGAGTTGTTTCGATGTCGGCAGCAGCAGCTGTGATAACAATATTTAGTACATTTCTTTTAAATTTCAAAAATGATGGTTTTGAACAGGCAGTGGTTCAAAATCATGTTAGTCTCATGCCAGCTACAGGTTCGGTAGTTTTAAAGTTGGCATCGGGCGAGTTTGTGGAGTTGGATTCTGCTGCCGCTATCGAAAATAAATTATCTGGAGTAACGATCGATGCTCAAAAGGGTGTAATCTCTTATGCTCAAGATAAATCATCTAAAGATCTATTTGCTAACTCTAAAGTATTCAAGCCTGAATACAATGAACTCTCTGTTCCTAAAGGGCGATCTTTTTCTGTCGTATTGAGTGATGGAACTAAAGTTTGGGTTAATGCGCTCAGTAAATTGTACTATCCTGTAGAATTTGATGGTGCTGAAAGAAGAGTTAAGATTGAGGGTGAAGCCTTTTTTGAAGTTAAGAAAAACGAAAAAATTCCATTTGTTGTTGAGACTAAAACCTATTCTGTAAAAGTTTTGGGTACTAAGTTCAATGTAAATGCTTATTCAGAAGAGAAGAGCGTTGCGACAACTTTGGTTTCGGGAAGTGTAGAGATTCCTGGTGTAAATGGAGCATCTGTAAAACTTACCCCTGGAAAACAGTTTAAGATGGATAAGGAGACAAAAAATGTCTCTTTAGAAGATGTTGATACAGAACTGTATACATCTTGGATGAACGATGTTCTTAGAATACAAGATTCTAATCTTGAATTGATCTTGAATGTAATAAAAAGAAGATATGATGTGGAAGTGGTAGTTCAAGATTTATCACTTTTAAACGAAAAATTTACGGGTAAGGTTCCATTGAATGATAACCTTTCTGTAATACTTGAACAATTAGAGAAGGTCTCTGATATAAAGTTTGCGATAGAGGAGGGAAGATTAATAGTGAGACGATGATGACAAAGCATATTAATTCAACTAAATAATCTCAACAATAAAACAAATTATGAAAAAAGGAATCCAGTCACTATTGCAGTTTGCAATGATTCTTTTGTTGTTGGTTGCATGGACAGCGGTCGATGCTCAGCAACTGAAATCATTCAAAGTGCAAAATGCTTCATTAGAAGAGTGCTTGAAGCAGATAGAGAAACAGACAGGTTACGGTTATCTTTTTAAAGGTGAAAACATTAAATCTATAAAAGGAATTTCGTATGCTGCTGATAATGCTGATTTACCAACTGTGTTAAAGAATCTTTTGGCAAATACAGGATATACATTCGAAATCAACAACAAGGTTATACTTATTCTTAAAGAGGTAAAAACCTCTACTCCAGTAAAACAGGTTCCCGTCCCAAAGGCGGTGTCCGTAAAGCTGACGATTGTTGACAGTCTCACAAAGGAGCCATTGATTGGGGCAACATGCAATCTGAAAAATTACAGCATTTACGGAACAGCTGACTTGGATGGTAAGGCTCTTTTGAAAAATGTACCTACAGGCGAAGTTCAAATGGATGTTCAGATGTTAGGCTATGAGACTAAGACTCTCTCTCTAAAATTGGTTTCTCCTGCTGAGTTAAGAGTTGCTCTTTTAGCAACATCTTTAGAGCTCGAAGAGGTAATGGTTGTAGCTAAAGCGAGTGCTGCTGGTACATCAACAAGTTCAAAGATTGGCCGTCAGGCAATGGACCATTTACAAGCAACAAGCTTAAAGGATATTATGCAGTTGATTCCTGGTCAGTTGATTTCAGGTGTTTCAGATATGACTTCTGCATCTAAAATCAATATTAGATCTTTAAATACATCTTCGAATAATGCATTTGGTACTTCTATTTTAGTTGATGGTGTTCCGATTTCGGACAATGCATCTTTACAGGATAAGACAGCAATAAATGCGACTGGAGCTACTGGTGTCGACCTCCGTCAGATTGGAGCAGACAACATTGAATCCGTAGAAGTAATTAGAGGTATCCCTTCTGCAGAATATGGAGACCTTGCTTCAGGAGCAATTATTGTAAATACTAAAACCGGTTACACTCCATACGAGATAAGAGCTAAAATTAATCCAAGCAATCTTAATGCTTCTGTTGGAAAGGGTTGGAAACTTGGAAAAAAACAGGGGACATTGAATGCAAATTTTGACTATGTTCAAGCTTGGGGTGATCCTCGTCAGAAGACATCTTCTTTTGATAGAATCTCTGCAGGTTTAACTTACAGCAGAACGATAGGAAAGATCTGGTATACTACAACAAAAGTTTCCTTCAGTAGTTTGATTGATTCTAGAGGAGAAGATGTTGATGTAATTACAGAAGGTACTGAAAATAGCCAGAAAAATTTAAATATCAGATTAAGTCATAGTGGTAAGATTAGTGTAAATGCTAAACTAATGCGTACCCTATCATACTCATTTGGTTATAGTGAGTCATTAACTGAGTCAAGAAACAGTACAATCGTAGCTGCAGGTGGAGGACTTGCTGTAATCACTTCTCTTACACCAGGTTATTTTGAAGTCCCATATATTACAAACTCTTACAGAGCTTCTGGCGGAACAAAGGGTAGACCAAGATCATTCTTTGCAAAGGTATCGAATGGATTTACAGCTAATGTTGATAAATTCCGTCAAAGATTTAACATGGGTGTTGAGTATAAATGGGAAGAGAATAAAGCCAGAGGGTTTTATAACGATGATGATACAAAACCTTTGAGACCAAATAGTGATGGCCGTCCAAGACCATATTACGACATACCTGCACTTAATCAGATATCTGCATATTTAGAAGACAATATTGATTGGAAAATTTCTAAAAACTTATCATTTAAGGTTCAAGCAGGTGTTAGATTTAACATGATGCAACCAGGAATCGAAGAGCAGGTAGCTTCGCTTTCTCCAAGAATAAACTCTTCAATCCACATTTCGGATTGGATGGAGATTAGAGCTGGATGGGGTTTGAATTCAAAGACACCAGGTCTTTCTCACTTATATCCAGAGCCAAATTATACAGACAGAATTGCAGCAAGATATTTACCTAACGATGTAAATAACCAGTTGGTTATGTATCATACCAATATTAATTACATCAAACGTACGAATGATCTTAAAAATGCTACAAACACCCGTACAGAGATTGGTGTAGATATAAAGTTGCCTAATGATATGAAATTTAGTATTGTAGGATATAATGACTATATGCCAAATGGGTTTGGTAATTTTACTGAGTATCAATTATATTATTCTAAATACTATGACGCAACTAAGGGCTTGATTATAACTCCAGGAAATAAACCAATTGTAGACTGGAATAACCCAGCTAGAGTTGATACAGTGTTCACAACAACAGGTAGAGTTGGTAATACTGAGGCGTCACTTGACAGAGGTATTGAATTTGATTTTGATTTCGGTCATGTTAAATCAATCAGAACATCGTTTTATGTAAGTGGAGCATATATGCAATCTCAAAATTGGAATAATGGAAGGAGATTTATGAATCCTGTATCAATTCCTGTTGGGTCAGTTTATAATCAGGGAGGCCCTAACACTCCTCCTTTTAAACTTGAATATCCAACTGGAGTGTCAAAGGATATTACCGAAAGATTTAGTACAGTTATCAGAACAGTTACAAATATTCCAAGATTAAAAATGGTTGCGTCACTAACAGGTCAGGTTATCTGGTATAATTCTAGTGAGACAACTAACCAAAAAGCTTATCCTATTGGATGGGTGGATACTGATCTATCTTATCATCCAATAACTCAGCAGATGTTGGACGACCCTAACTACAGAATTAAGGGGATTTTACTGTCTGAGCAATCAAAAGATCCTAAGGATGATGGAGCGATAAAACAGCCGCCAATTTGGATTATTAGTGCTAGATTATCAAAAGATATCTCTAAATCATTAGGGTTCTCATTCTTTGTTAACAATGCCTTTTTCTATACTCCATATCAGTCAACTAACAAATCTGGGACATTGACTGAGAGAAATACTGGTACATTCTCATTTGGTATGGAGCTATTAATTAAAATATGATAATGTTGAAGAATATGAAAAAATATACATTAATACTCGCTTTTTTGACTTTTGTTGGGATTTCATTTTCCTGCACAAGAGAGGAGCCTCTGCCAGTTAGTTCTCTCAAAGTCTCTGTAAATCTCCCTGAGAATTTCAGAACTGATGTGAAATTTGCGAACAAAGAGGTAGTGTTTACAAGCTCGAGCAATACATATCGATTTACTACTGATGCTCAAGGTAAGATAACAGTAAATAGCCTAATTCCTGATGAATATAACGTAACAGCTTCATGGGAGATGACTGGTGCTGAGTATAAGCAATTGATTGCTAATCCAGAGCCAGTTGAGGATAGAGCCAAAATTCTAGTTACTGCGGTTTTGAATAATCATAAGATTTTCTCCAATATCAATGTTAATCTTAATTTGGAGAAAATTATATTAAGAGATTTACTAATTTCAAAAATCTATTATACTGGTACAAAAGATAATGCAAATAAGAACTATACATCAGATAGTTATGTCGAGATTTACAATACCTCAGATGAAACAGTCTACATTGATGGTAAATATATTGCATTAACGGAATCAATGTCTCCTCCTGCATACCCAGCAAAGGATAATCCAGGATTTATTTATGCTAGACAAATCTGTAAATTTCCTGGAGATGGTAATGATTATCCAGTTTTACCAGGAAAAAGTATTGTCATTGCAACAAGAAGTGCAAGGGATCATAGATTGAGTGCTTCGACTTCAATTGATTTATCTACTGCTGATTTTGAAGTAAAAGATACAGATGGATCTGGGAATCCAGATGTGAAAGCGTTACAAATTATTTCAAATTCAATTTCTGCATTAAAATTTTTCAACATGCTAACAGCAGGTGGAAATGGAGTGTTTCTTTTTGAAACAGATCAAGATATTCTCTTATGGCCAGAGGTGTATGCTCCTGGCAAAACTTCTGGGGAGAGGTTTAGAAAAGTTCCTCTTGATGTAGTAATTGATGGAGTTGAGTGCTTAAAAAATAATGTTGGAACAGGCCCAGATATTAATCTGAAAAGACTTCACTTTGTTGTTGATGCAGGTTACACTTTTGTAAATGCAACAAGTGGTTACACTCACGAATCAGTAGAAAGAAAAGTTATTATTAGAGATGGTGTTATAAAACTAAAGGACTCTAATAATAGTATAGAAGATTTTGTAATCTCTCTTGATCCTACTCCTAGAAAATATGACAAACCTGAACTGAACAACTAGATTATGAAGAAAATATACATATTAATATCGGCAGCATTATTTAGTACAGTAAATATTGCGGAGGCCCAAAAGAAGGATACACTACCAGTGCCATCTCCAGTTCCTTTGAAAGTAAGGGAGCTACAGATAGTTAAGCAGCAATGGAACATTACCGAAAACTCAGCAGGTATGGGAATGAATAAAGTCTCAATAGGAAGCTTAACTACTATGGGAGTAAGCAGACAAGTAGGAGATCTTCACAGAGCGCAAGAGGGAAATGCATTAAATGGGCTTGAATTTAAGACAGACAGATATGATAGATTTAATGACAAACTTTTCCTGAAAGGTACATTTAGCTTCAATCTAGATAAAGAGTACAGCAGAGCGTGGTCAGATGTGTTTCACACTTACAACTCATCACCTTATATTTTTGGAAGTAGTGTAAAAGGAAATTACGAGACTCAGACATTTAGGCTTACATTCATGGTCTTTACAGCAAGAACAGGTAAGTTTAACTATGGCGTTGGCCTAGACTACAAAGTTGCAGACATGTCTCGTCAAAGAGACCCTCGCTCTAGATCATATTTGTTAGACTATAAGCTTGTTCCTTCAATCACATATAATATCGACAAAAAGAATATTATTGGTTTAAATCTCTCGTATAGAATGGAAAAAGAGAAGATGCCAAATCTTTCAACTGTTCAAACAGATCCTAACTTGAAGTATTACGATTTTAGAGGATTAAATTATGCAGATGGTAAAATTGGAGGATATAAAGGATTTCAAAGACAGTTTGTCAGTGATTATTTTGGTCTGGCAGGACAATATAATTACATAGGGACTAGCTCTAAGTTTCTACTTTCAATAGGAATGGATTACCAAAAGCAAGAGGTTTTAGGAAACAAAAAACAGAGTCCAGGTTCTTATAACTCATACAATTATAGCGCAGTTGCTGATTATATTCTTGATAGAGGTCAATATGTCCACAACATTAGTGCAAAAGGCTCTTATTTAGATGGAGGCGCAGACGAGTTTCGTCAAGAACTTCAAAGCTATAAGGATCCAGTGACTGGAGAGACAACAGAAACATGGGTGACAAACTATGAGTATACAAACAGATACATGGTTAAAGTAACCGATCTAAACATCTCTTATAAGTTGATGAATCTTAGATCTGACAAGAAAGCGGTTAAGTGGTCTGTTCAACCTTACGCGTCATATAATCAGTTTGTAAACACATATTACTTACCTAAATCAGAATTCAAAGTCAGCAAATTCTTTGCAGGAGCAAATGCCTTTGCATCGCTATATAGTAAAAAAGATAACGACCTAGATTTAACGATTAAAGTTGCTGGAGGTGTTCCTATTAAGACTGATTTATCTCTTGCTACAGTAAGTGAACTAAACTCAGCGGTATATGACGTTGATTTGGCATTCCATAAGAAAAAGACAATTGAAACTTTTGGAGAGATTAGATACACATTCCCGTTGAAGTTTGGTAAGACAAAGATGTTTGGTTATACAAGACTTTACGCAGGTAATATTTTCGCTTCCGGTTCTTCATCATGGTTCTCTACCGGTTTTAGCATAGGTTTATTAACATTGTAAATAACATCCAAAAACTTATACAAGGATGAAAAGAAATAAAATATTAACTTTTTTGACCGCACTTGTTGTGTTGATTTCACAATCGTGCGAGAAGATCGAAGAGGTAAGATCATATGCTCCTGTTTTGTCTTTCGAAAAATCGACAGAGACAATTAAAACAGATGCTGGTAGTTACGATCTAAAACTATCGTTATCAAAACCAGCAGACAAGGAGATTAAAGCAAAGGTTGATTTTACAGGAACTGCAATTGAGGGAGAGCACTATTCTGTTGCATCTAAGGAGGTAGTATTTGCTAAAGGAGCAAAGGATGCTACTCTGAAAATCAATATTCTAAATGATAATATTTATGATGAATTATTGAATATTAAATGTCTCTTGAGTCCATCAAAGGAGTATGCTGTTGATCCAGAGATTAAACCAGCATTTATTCTTACAATGACCAAAGAGATAATTCTTCCAACTATTAGTTTCAAAACCTCAGAACAATCAAGATTTACAAATCCTTATCTTGCAGAAACTTTAACTTTTGAATTAACACTTACAGAAGCTTTAAGATTTGATGCAGAGGTAAGACTAAATGTAGAAGGTGGATTAACTATAGGTGCCGATTTCTTAGTAGATAATGGAAATTCAAATACTATATCAATTCCTAAATCAGTAACAACTAAAACATTTACAGTAACTCTAAAGAAAAAGGATCAAGCAGGTTATAACCAAAATCTTAAGCTTACTTTGGTTCCAATTACTCCAAAGAGTTGTATTGTAAATGATTTAACTTCATTCACTAACATAACAGTTAAGGACCCAGTTGTCGATATGTCGCCACTCTTTAAGACAGCAGCTTTACTAAGCGGTGCCGGATTCCAGATGACACAGGCGATTAAGGCAACTGATGGTACTTACGCAGGAACTACAGTTGTGAACATTCATAATAATCCTAACAAGGGTAATTACATGAAGAGTTTCCGCAACATTGCATTTCAAGCAACATTCGGATGTAACAACAATGCTCCTGGTGGTGATGTCTTAAGACTTGCAGATCTATTGAATTTTAATACAACAGATACTGTTATAGCTGACTATGGCGTTGGAAAAACAACTAGATTTTTCTCTCCGTCTGACTCTCTTTTGAGGTTCGTTGCGGATGGTGAGAACATTAGAAAAGGAAAAGTATTTGCACCGGCTCAGAAATTTAGCGCGAAACTTGTTCTGAAAGTTGATTGGGAGACAGGTACTAACGGTAACAAACAATGGCATTTAGATTCAAAAGCAACAGGTGGTAACATTTTGTTGTCTACCTATCCATTGACTTTTGCTACAATGGAAATAGAACTTGTAAAACTTGAGGGAACTTATGATTTAGATGCGACTACACCTGTTATTTACTTTGATGCATGGTTTAGAAGTTCATCTAAGCATTTTATGCGAAATGTGCCAACTACTCATGATATTGTTAAAGAGGGCGATTTATATAAAATAAGTTACAGATATACTCCAAAATAATAATGGTTAAAACATTAAAACTCCTTGTGCTGCTTCTGATTATCCCTATCTCTGTTGCAGCACAGGGAGATTTCATAAAGATTAAGACAGATAAGGGATATAAATTGGTTATCCCAGATAAGGTTCTTGGAAAGGATATCTTGTTTGGTTCAAGGATTATTGATATAAGTGAACCTTCTGCTAAGGTATATGCAGCAGGCCAAATGCGTACACCTCCTGTTGTTATTCGATTTACCAAAAGTGGTAAAATTCTTAGAATGGAACAGATTGTTAACTTTTATTCTGTAGTTAAGAGTGATCCAATTTATGAGTCGATAGAGAAGAATCAAAGAGTATCGGCCGTATACACTTTTGATATAGAATCTAAGGCAGGTGAGAACAGTTCAGATGTTTCCATTATTGATGTCTCTAAGTTTTTTGCAGATGAGGTATCAATTGCATGGCCATTGCCAGACAATGTAAAAAAAGGGAGACTTGATCCAAAGCTATCATCAATCTTATTTGCAAAAGAGTTTGACGATCATTTCAATGTTCGTGTTCACTATGGATATACTGGAGGTAAAGAGCCATTCAGTATTACCGTGCAATATTTTATGCTCTTGCTTCCCGAACCAATGAAGCCAAGGTATGATGATGAAAGGGTAGGATATCAGACAATCTCTCTTAAGAGATATCAATCAGGCAGAGCAATTTTCAGTGAGAAGATAATTTCTAGATGGAGAATTGAGCCTAAACCAGAAGATATTGCAAAACATAAAAAGGGTCAATTAGTAGAGCCTGCAAAGCCAATAGTTGTTTATATCGATCCTGCATTTCCTTCGGAATGGATACCATATATCAAATTAGGGGTAGAGGATTGGCAGAAGGCTTTTGAAAAGATAGGATTTAAAAACGCCATCGTTGCAAAAGAGTACCCAAAGAATGATCCTGATTTTGATCCAGAAGACATTAAGATAAACTGTGTAAGATATCTTCCTGTAGACGAGGCTAACGCAGCTGGTCAAATTTGGATTGATCCAAGGAGCGGAGAGATACTTCAAGGAGATGTATTATGGTGGAATAATGTGATCTCATTAATAAATATGTGGCGCTTTACTCAGACTGCGGCAGTTGATCCTCAAGCCAGAAAACTCAACTTTAGCAAAGAGATGCAAGGAGAGATGATCAGATATGCAATTGCACACGAAACAGGACATATGTTGGGAATGCAACACAATATGAGAAGTTCATACGCATATCCAGTTGACTCTTTACGTTCACCTTCTTTTACAAAAAAGTACGGAACAACCGCATCAATAATGGATTACGCAAGAAACAACCATGTTGCACAACCTGGTGATTTAGAGAGAGGTGTTAAAATGACACCTCCACATCTTGGACCATTTGATTACATATCTCTAGAATATGCATATAAAATTATCTATGATGCCAAAGATAGTGAAGCGGAGAAGGTTGAGTTAAGTAAGATCTTTACATCAAAAGGTAAAGATCCTATGTATCTTTTTGGTCCATTTACTGCCTCTCCAATAGTTCCAGATCCTGCTTCTCAATCAGAATCATTAGGGAATGATATTGTAAAGTCTTCTATGTATGGTATTAAAAATACGCAAGTTATACTCTCTAATTTGAAAAAGTGGACAGACGAAGTTGGTGGAGACAGAGACGTTTTGGCTAATAGATACGATGCACTATTAAAACAGTACTACAGATATTTATCTCTCTCTTTATCATACATTGGGGGAGAATATGAATATCAAGGGCCAATTGGCGTTTTTTCTGAAAGATTTGTTCCTGTTGATAAAAAGAGACAATTAGAGGCATTAAATTTTGTCATGGATGAACTATTAACTGCAGGAAAATACACATTGAGGCAAGAGTTATTCCCTATTCTTGGTGCGACTTATGCCGATAATGTTTACAAACGAGAGGCAGATGTTGTTGCTGCTATGCTTGGAAATATTTTGTTACCACGTTTGGCAGAATCCTCATCCTTTAGCTCTTCAAATCTGACAATAGATGAGTATCTTGATGTGGTTGATACCAAACTATTAAATCTTGATCAGGTTCCAAACGCTTTTGTGAAGAATATTCAAATTGCCTATATACAATCTCTGGCTTTGGCATATAAGCCAAAAAAAGGAGATGAGATTATTTCTGGATTTAATGCGATAACAGCAGAATCTGTATATAAAAGAATTTCAAAAACTAAATCTAAAATTAACAGCTATATATCAAATGGTTCAGGAGATACAGAGTACTTTATGTATCTAATGAGTCTTCTTAAAACTGAAAACTAAAAAATAGATGAAAAAATTATTACTGTCTCTAATTACAATTTTATTAATTGTACCTTTTGCTAAAGCAGATGAAGGATTGTGGCTCCCGTTGTTGGTGAAGAACCAGAAGTATGCTCAAATGCGAAAAATGGGACTAAAATTAAGTGCGGAGGAGATTTATAGTGTAAACCAAGCTTGTGTTAAAGACGCTGTTATTGGTCTTATGTCCGAAGGTGCAAATTTAAGAAGCTATGGTACAGCAAGTTTTATTTCGGACAAGGGACTTATTATCACTAACTACCATGTGGTTATGTCATATATAGAAAAGTTTTCAACGCCTGAAAATGACTTTATTAAATATGGTTATTGGGCAAGAAACACATCGGAGGAGAGTTATTGTAGAGGCTTGGAAATTAAGCAACTGATACGAATCGAAGATGTTACAACAAAAATTCTTGAAGGTACCGAAGGCCTAAAGGGGGGTGAGAAGATTAATAAAATTAATGAAAACGGTAAAAAGATTGCAAAAGAGGCGACTAAGGGAACTAAATATGAGGTTAGGATGCAATCATTATTTGGTAATAATCAGTATATCATGAATGTATATGCTGTATATAAGGATATCAGAATGGTTGCTGCTCCGCCGTTTGCCCTTGGAAAGTTTGGCGGAAATACCGATAACTATTCATGGCCAAGACATACAGCTGACTTTGCTATTCTTCGCGTATACGCTGGTGAAGACAACCAACCAAAGAACTATTCAAAGTCTAATGTATTCTATAAACCTGCAAAGAGTTTTGAAATTTCAACAGCAGGCGTTAAAGAGGGTGACTTTGCGATGATTATTGGCTATCCTGGAACAACAAGACAATATATTCCCTCTTTTGCACTTGACAAAATTATAAATGGTGAAGGAGCGGCAAGAATTGATTTGATTGAAGCTAAAATGAATATTCTTAAGCAGGCAATTGCCGAAAATCCAGAGATGAAATTTAGATATACGACTCGTTTGTCGTCTGTTGGTAATAGCTATCTCAGATTAAAAGGGCAAATGCAAGGAGTGCGCCGTATGGATCTTATTAATAAGAAAATTGAGGAGGAGAAGAAGTTTAATGAGTGGGTGAATTCATCTCCTGAATTGAAAGAGGAGTACGGCACACTGCTTAAGGATATGGAAGAGCTATACAAAGAGGTATCTATGTATAATATGGCTGATTTGTATTTCAATGAAGCAGGAATTACTGGTTCTGAAATTGTACCATTCATTGGTAAGTTTGAGAAATTAGTATCTATATATTCGAGAAAAAAGTTTGATCAAAAATCTGCCGAAGGTGAATGTAACAGATTAATTGGTTTAACAGACCAGTTTTTTGCAAACTGGGGATATGAGGTAGATAGAAAGATGTTCAGAAATCTGATGTTTAAATATTACCAAAACCTTCCAGATAGATTTAAACCAAAGGCAATGGTCAAATATATCACAGAGTATAATGGTGATATCGAAAAACTTTCGCAAGATGTATTTTCTAAGTCAATCTTTACCAAAAAGGAGGCCCTTAAAGCATTCCTTACAGATTCTACTAGAAATGTTGACAGTGTTATTAAAAATGACGCACTATATCAATTAGCAATTGGTTATTATATGATTAATGTTGAGAGAATTGCTAATCAAAGAGCTCAATTACAAGCGAAGCAGATGGAGTTATTTGAGAAGTATATGGAGGGACTGATTAAAATGAATGCAGGAAAGGTATTGTATCCAGATGCAAACAACTCTCAAAGAATCTCTTATGGTAAAGTTACAGGAGCTGTGGCTGAAGATGGACTTGTATATACCTCTACAACAACAGCAGATGGCATGTTTGAAAAGTACCTGAATAATATTTCTGATGAAGAGTTTTATTTACCAAAGAAGATGCAAGAGCTTGTCAAAAAGAGAGACTTTGGTAGATATGCAGATAAAAATGGCAACTTAGTAATTAACTTTTTAAATAACTGTCATACATCAAGTGGAAATTCAGGTTCACCAGTAATAAACGCAAAAGGTGAGTTAATTGGATTGAACTTCGATAGAATTTGGCAGGGATTAGCTTCTGATTATAAATTTGAACCAGAAAAATCGAGATCAATTGCAGTTGATGTAAGGTTTATCTTGTTCATAATTGATAAATATTCTCCATCTTCTTATATAATGGAAGAGTTAAAACTAAAGTAAAATAGTTAAAATTGTGTTAAGATTAGGCCGGTCATTATTTAATAATGGTCGGCTTTTTTTACTTTTGCAAGTAAAACTGCAATGATGAAATACAGTCTCTCTCTATTCTTTATGTTTTTCACAATCATAGGTTTGTCTCAGATAAAGACGACGCCTTCAATGAAATTTGATGCTACATTAAAGACAAAATATGAGTTAGCTACAGAAACGGGAATGTCTAGATTCTCAGTTCGAAATTCAAGAGTTGGTCTTTTTGGCGATCTAAATGAATATGTTTCATATAAGTTTCAAATAGAATTAAGTAACGAAGGAAAATTTGACGTTCTTGACCTTTATGGAACGATAAAACCTGTCCAAAATTTAGAACTCTCTCTTGGCCAACTTAGTATTCCAATATTTAACTCATACATGATTACTCCATCACAAATGATGTTTGCTAATCGTGCTTTCCATGCTAAATATTTTGCTCCTGGAACAAGAGACATTGGCGCTTTAGTCGCCTATAACACCAAATTGATTGGGATTCCTGTAAAATTTGAGACTGGCGTATTCAATGCTAATTTGATTAACAAACCAGAGTGGACAAAGCAGGTATCATATTCTGCAAGAGTTTCATTAGGCTCAATGGATGGTTTTAGAAGTACAGCAAAAGTTTATAGATATCCTGGGCATGATACAACTGATATTTTAATATGGGGGCTAGACTTCCGATACGGTAAAGAACGATATAAAGTAGAGGCTGAGATTATGAATCGTCATAATTATAGAACACCAGACGACCTATTCTCTGCTTCACTTCAAGCGGCACGCTCATATCCTATAAAAAAATCAAAAATCTTTAAAGACATTACTCCTGCTATTAGATGGGATGGAATTGGACATAATTTTGCTGACAGAGGTTTCGATATTAACAGATTGACAACAGGATTGGCGTTTGGATTCACTACTAAACCATTTTCGTCACTATTAAGATTAGACTATGAACACTACTTTATAAGAGACCACATTAAAGAGTTGTCCAAGTCTGCCGAAATGGAATCTAGCAAAATTACTTTGGAGCTTTTGCTAGTCTTCTAGCTTTTTTTTGCTAAACTTGTGCTCAAATAATCAAACGATCTGATGAAAAATTTTCACAATCTTACGATGCCGATTATCTTGGCACTGCTACTGTTTTACTCTTGCGGCTCACGCAATATATATCAAGAGATAAGTATAGACAATATGAAAAGGGTGACAGAAATTATGTCATCTGATAGTTTTGCTGGAAGGAAACCATTCACGATTGGTGAGAAAAAGAGTATTGAGTTTCTCGAAAATGAGTTGAAGTCGATAGGATTTGAACCACTTTTTGGAGATAGCTACTTTCAAAAAGTTCCAATGGTACAAACCACTTCAACTGCAATCTCTCCAGCTTTTATTGCAAAAGGAGCGCAGAAAATTTTTACTTATGACGTCCCTAATGACTTTGCTCTTAGCTCTCCTCGCCGTGACGAGATTATTGAGCTCAAATATTCTCCAATTATATTCTGCGGATTTGGTATTGACGCCCCAGAATTAGGTTGGAATGATTTCGATGGCATAGATGTTAAGGGTAAAACAATTGTCGTTTTGATTAACGATCCAGGACTTTATACTAAAGATAAAAATCTATTCAAAGGGGAGGAGATGACCTACTACGGTAGGTGGACTTACAAGTATGAAGAGGCAGCCAGAAAGGGTGCTGATGCAGTATTGATTATTCATGAAGAGAAGGGTGCTGGATATGGTTTTAATGTTCCAAGGAATAGTGCAATCACTAGCCGATTATCAATCGACGATCCTAATCTCCCGCTTGGATGCAAGGTTACAGGATGGATAAATGCCATAACTGCAGAGAAATTATTCTCTTCAATCGGCAAAAATATAGATTCATTAAGGAAGGAGGCTTGTAAAAAGGGGTTTAAGCCTTTTGATACGGGATTAAAGATGTCTGTAAAGATTAAAAACAGGATTACCAAAGATAGTTCTGTAAATGTTGGTGGAGTTTTAAGAGGATCGGAACTTCCCGAAGAGTCACTAATAATAACAGCACACTGGGACCATTTTGGAATAGGGGAACCGCAAGGTGGAGATTCAATCTATAACGGAGCTGTTGATAATTGTACAACTATTGCTTGGGCTCTTGAAATTGGCAGGAATATTTCAAAACAACCTTCGAAACAAAAAAGGTCATTAGTTTTGCTCTTCCCGACAGCCGAAGAGCAAGGCTTGACAGGTTCTGAATATTACGCCTCGCATCCATCTCTTCCTGTCGAAAAGACAATTGCTTGTCTGAATAATGATATGATGGTTCCTAGAGGTGAGATGAATGATGTAACAATCATTGGATATGGGTACTCAAAATTAGATTCGCTATATGGAGTCCATGCAAAACAACAAGGGCGTTATATAATGCCTGATCCAGCATCGCATAGTGGACTGTTCTTCCGTTCCGACCATTTTCCGTTTTATAAAAGAGGAGTGCCATCGGTATGGGCAATGGGTTGTTATGATAGTAAAATTAATGGTATGGAGTGGGCTGATAGCACTTGGAAAGATTATGTTAAAAACAAATACCATCGTCCTTCCGATAACTATAATCCAAACTGGGATTGGAGTGGAGTTGTAAAAGATGCTCAACTTGCACTTAAAATATCATTAGAACTTCTCAACAACCCAAAAGTCAACCTTAAAAAATAGTGAATATGGAAATAATCATAAGAAAAGCTGTAGAGTCAGATGTTCAGTTAATTGTTGAAAGCCAGATGAAAATGGCTATGGAGACTGAGAACTTAGAGCTAGATCGATCAACTCTTTCGCAAGGGGTAATGTCGGTACTTAATGACAACTCAAAAGCTCAATACTATATTGCAGAAGTTGAAAATGAGTTTGCAGGAATGTTAATGATAACTTTGGAGTGGAGTGATTGGAGAAATAGTTGGGTTTGGTGGATACAATCTGTCTTTGTATCGGAGAGTTATAGAAAACATGGAATCTTTAAAGCACTTTATGAATACATAAAATCGCAAGCTATTCTACGAGAAGATGTTGCAGGAATCAGATTATATGTAGATAAAACAAATACAAGAGCGATGAAGGTCTATGATGCTATAGGTATGAATGGACAGCATTATGCAACTTACGAATGGATGAAATAAAGTCAATCATCCATCTAATTATAGGCTTTTTAGTCTTGTTTATCTGTTTAATAGCAGGTAGATTGTTGGCTAGTATTATTCCGGGCTTGCTATCCCCGTCGGTAATAGGTATGATTATCTTCTTTCTCCTGTTAAAGACTGGCTTAGTAAACGATAAATATGTAAGAAAGACCTCCCTTTTTTTTGTCAACAATCTAGTACTCTTTTTCCTTCCACCATTGGTAGGTATTGTGCTGATCGATTTTAATTCAATTTACGGACAACTGCCTGCAATTATTATTTCAGCAGCTATTAGCACAATATTGGTTATGGTTGTTACTGGTCGATTATCCGAAAAATACATTGAGAATAACAATTAGGCGATGATTATAGAAAATAGAATCCTTGCAGAAATTGCCTTTGCTTCATTAACAGTATTGGCTTATATTTTGTCAAATTTTATTTACAAGAAGTCCAAATCACTGATATTTCATCCTGTTTTTACGTCCCTAATTACTATTCTTTTGATGTTAAAGTTGGTGAATATCAGCCCAAATGAGTATGTAGATAACAATAAAGCTATGAGATTCCTGTTGGATATCTCAGTTGTAGCATTGGGATATTTATTATACGAGCATTATGATCTTTTGAAACAAAACCTAAAAGCAATTCTTTTTTCACAGTTTATTGGAAGTGTCGTAGGTATATTATCGGTGACTTTAATCGCCTATCTATTAGGTGCAGATAATAGGATGATAGCAACTCTTGCTCCAAAATCTGTAACAACTCCAATAGCTGTTGGATTATCAGCAGACAATGGTGGCTTTGTTCCAATAACAGTCTCAATAGTTATTTTATGCGGAATTTTTGGAGCAATATCGGGCCCCTTCATTCTAAAATGGTTTAAAATAACACATCCACTGTCTAAAGGGATAGCTCTAGGTTCGTCTTCTCATGGGATTGGAACCTCAAAGGCAGTCGAAATGGGATTGAAAGAGGGGGCTGCAGGAGGAGTGTCGATAGCTATAACAGGAGTATTTACGTCGATTCTAATTAAGATACTATCCTTTTTTTTGAGCTAAATAAACGCTATAAGCCTCACCAATTTTACTATCATGGTTAGCAATATGACCAACGAGCCATTTTTTCATAAATAGGAGCAATTGTGGAAAAAACTCAGGAGCATCAGACATAAGCTGAAGTTTATACTCTGCAACTCTATTTGTGAAAACGAGATGTTGTTCGACATGTTCTTTAAGTTTGTCGAACTTAATAAAGGCCATAAGACTCTCTTCGGAAATAAAGTGGCTCTCCATATAAGTTTCAAGTCTTTCAATCAGTTCCTTTTTTTCATCAAAGGTCATTAAATCTTCATCCTTTTGAGAGTATTCGTCAACCATATTGAAGAATCCCTTATGTTGGATGTCTATTGAAGGTACTCCAATTTCGAAGGAAGTGTCAGATTCTATACTCATGTAAATTATTGTTTTTTAGATTTAAAGCCAACTCTGTTCATTTTTCCCCATCCATGTCTTTTTCTTAAAATAAAGAAGTCAAAATTACCCTTAATCGAAAAGTATACAATAAACGGGTGATATATTATCATCTCTAATGTAGCAAAGAGAAGCAGATTCAATAGATAGCTAGAACCTTTGTACTTGTTATAAGTGAAAGACTCATAAAAAACAGCAAAAAATGAGAATAGAATAGAGAATGAGTAAACTAAAGCTAAAAACATCAGGAATGTTGATACATTTAAAAGTCCAGCCAATATCACATAGATAAAGAAAATCAGACCTGAGAATTCGAATATCGGGCCTAACCATTCAAAAAAGACCCAATACGGATAACTTAGCATCCCCATTCTTCCATATTTAGGATTGAAAAATAGCTTTGAATGTTTTTGAAGCGTATCAATAGCCCCTCTTGTCCATCTATTCCGTTGTTTTCCTAAAATATTCAGAGATGATGGAACCTCAGTCCAACAAAGAGGGTCTGGAATAAATACAATTCTATATTTTTTCTTTTCAACCTCATGCATGTATCTCCTCATTCTCACTACAAGTTCAAGATCTTCTCCAACAGTTGTTGTATCATATCCACCAATCTTTAGAACCAATTCTCTATCAAACATTCCAAACGCACCAGAGATAATTAAAAGACCATTAATTCTGCTCCATGCCATTCTTCCAAGTGTAAAGGCTCTAAAATATTCCAACACCTGAAATTTTGCCCAGATATTTTTTGGATATACAACTTTAACGATCCTGCCATTATTGATTTCACAAGAGTTTGCAACTCTTACAACTCCTCCAGAGGCAATAATCTTACGACCCTCTTCCTCCTCAATAAAAGGTTTCACCATCTTTACTATGGCATCTGGTTCAATAATTGAGTCAACATCAATTGCCATGAAAAGATCACATCTAGAGATATTTATTCCAGCATTGAGAGCATCCCCTTTACCTCCGTTCTCTTTATCTACAACAATAAGACTTGAGAACTCAGATTTTCTGGATTTATATATACCTCTTACTCTCTTTGTGTAGATAATTGTTTCGAATGCATAATCAACCTTAATTAAATCAAATGCCTCAATAACTAACTCTAAGGTCTTATCCTTACTGCCATCATTTACAATAATAACCTCTTGTTTTGGATAATATAAAGACAATAGACACTTAATATTCTCAACAATACTCTTCTCTTCGTTGTAAGCAGGTGCTATTATAGAAACAGATGGTATTATTTCAAATCTTAAGATTGATTTGTAATCGGTATACTTATTTTTTTGAATATACTTTCTAAGCTCGAATGCGGATAATACAGAGATCACGACATAAAGCACAAACAGCACTATTAAAAATGCAAACAAAAAGTTATTCAAATATGTCTCAATTATAGGCATAGCTTATAAAATATTATAGTCCGACACCTCTCTGAAAGCAGCAACAATTGAGGGGTCCTTTGATTTAGAATATCCGATTACTGAAGAGAAATTTGTAGACATCATCAATTTCAATGCCTCAATTTTAACTGTAAAGCTGTCTCTGACAATTAGTTCATTCAAGTATGATGATAGTAGGTCTTTATCGTTGCAACTCGAAAGATATGGTATTACCGCTCTTTTAAGATGATCATCTTGGTTTGATAAACGTTCTGTGATATAATTGAAATCAGTCATAGTTCCGAATAGTGCAGCATGAGCAATAAATGCCTCTCTTCTTAAATCAGAATCGTTGTCTTCCAACCTTTTTCGGATAGAGTATTTTTGCTCCTTTCTCTTGTTTTTTCTTGCTAAAACAACTCCAATGATTGCTACTCTTGAATTTTTAGCATTAATCAGCCCAGAGTAGTTGATATCTTTTTTGTTTAGTTCCGAAACTGTATTTACGATATTATTAATATCAAACATAGAGATGAACTTGTCGTGATACATCAAAAATGAGAGATCTTTTGTTTGGTTTAATCTGATAAGAGCAATGAAAGACTCAGTTCTTAATACTGGGATTTTGGAACTAATTCTTTTCATAATAATATTCTCAAAGCCTCTAATCTTAAAGTGAGAGACAGCCTTAATTGCAAGGATTCGATCCTCCAGATAGGGAGATTTTATATACTCTTCGATCCAGGCATAGATATTCAACTCTTCTGCAAGCCTTACAATTTTTTCGCGAATCTCACCTTTAGTTTGCTCCGCAATACTCAGGATAAGATTGATTAATATTTTCTTTTTGAAGTTTGTCTTCCCTAAGGTTTTGAGATCTGTAATGTTGTTGTCTCTAATATCTTTTAAATCTTTTTCAGAGTATAAGAATGTCATTATATTATTAACAATTGACTCTTCAATTTTAGACTGTTTTGCCTCTTTTTTCTTGTTTAACAACTTGTAGTAAATTGACAATGCGATTGTGATAATTGCAAAAATAGAAAAAGCAAAAGTCAGATACTTGATAAAAAAAATAAAAGTACTCTGTTGGTAAACAAATTTATACAAAGGGTTTTCGAAGATATTGCCGAAAAATGAAATCTTGGGTTCTCTCAATATAAAGGCAAAAAGTATTGTAAACGCAATAATGAATGCGAGAGCAAATCTTTTTCCGTAAAATATGAGATACTTCTTAAATAGTTCCATTAAAATCTGATTTTATAAGAGATTTCAAAAATATATCTGTTACGGAATTTTTCAGTAAAGTACTCTTCATAATTATACCCACAAGCAAGATTTAAAAATGTACTTTTTGTGATTAAAAACTCAGCATCTGTTTTAATCTTATATGATATCATTCTATTTTCGAGGTTTGGTAAAAACTCTACTCGATCGTCGGGAGATGTTCCATACGATAACTCTAATCCCCAGTAATTAAATCTATTCTGGGAATATAATCGATAACTGCCAATTAAACTAACAGATGTTCCACTCTCTTTAAACGCGATAAAAGATCTCAATCCGTACCATGAACGCTTAGTGTATCTAGACATTGAAGCTGTTGCTATAAAAAGTTGGGAGCTTTCAAACTTCAAAAATCTGCCACCTATAGATGCATCAAGCACTCTGAAAAGCGGGAAGTATACCTCTGCTCCAACACGATGCTCGGGAAAGAGTGACTTTTCAAAACCATATCCGTAGTTGAGGTACAGATACCATCTAGATCCTAATTTTGTATACATGTCAATCTCTGCCTGTGCTCCTGTTTTACCAAAACGATCCGCATAGTTTATCCTGGCTGTAGCAGAAAATCCTTTGAACTTTCTAGAATACTCAAAATAGTATAAGTGTTGAGGTGCAATTGAGTCAAATGCGTTCAGCGAATAGTTAAAGGTAAATCCATTTCTTTTTGTACTTAGATATAAGTCTTGTTTAAGATCGTAGAAGTCCGAAAAAGAGGGATAATATCTTTTTAATGAGTCATCAAGAAATAGGTAGGCATCTTTGTAACGATTCAGTCCTCTATATGCACTAATCCTTTTATTGATCAAGTTAAACTTATCAGGGTATCCTCTTGTCTCGGCATAATCGCAAGCTGTTAAGAGTTTTTGGTACTCTTTATTCCATTGTAAAATATTCAACCAAACAGGAAATATTTGCAGGTCACGACCATCGGCCTCCATAGCTTTTGCTATGTAGTTTTTAGCTTCGGTATAGTTATTACTCCAAGCGTATACACTAGCGAGGAAAGTCAACACATCAACTCTGTTCTCTTTAGCTTCCAGAATTTTTTTTGATAATACTATAGAACTGTCGTATTGCTTCAATCTTGCAAATTCAACTGCCTTATTGAACAGAGAATCAGTGTTCAACTGTCCGTAACTCTTAATTGAAGAGATTAATATGAGTAGTAAAAATAATAGTTTTTTCATGCTTTTCTCATTCATTAATAAACTTCATTAAATCAGTAATAACTTCGTGAGGATCGAATGGCTTGCTGTAAAATTTGTTAATTCCAGCATCTTTGATTCTTGCAGTTAAGTGAGACTCATTGATTGGACTAACATAAAGTATAGGTGCCGTTAATGCTTTATTTCTCCTAAGATAAGAAACTTCTTCCAAAGATGCTGTTCCTGACATTATCCCATCAATAATAAAGACATCTTTTTTTTCCAAAGTTGTACTGTTGAGAATTGTTTTATACGAAGAGAAGTGCTCAACAGATAAACTTTTGTCGAACCTACGCAACAATGTTACAATAATTGAATAAAAGACAATGTCTTCTGTTATAATACCTACTTGTTTCATTTTTTATTCTTATGATAATCGTTCAGAATTTTATCAATTAGCGGATTATAAAACATCCAGAAAAAGGTATTTCTCTCTTGTTTCGTATGTGACAATAATATTGTTTTGAATGTATTGATTGGATAAAATTTGGACAGATTATAAGATATCGGATTGTCAGCAAAGTCGCCTGCAAAATAATAAAATGGTTTCGAATTGTCTTTTGATTTTATCACAGCCGGAAAATACTCTGGTATACCCCACCTTTTTAGCGAATCTGATCCAGCTAAAGTTGGGTAAAGGCGATATTTTGATACTTGGATATTCGTACTATTGTTGCAAATTATGTCAAACCAGAATGGATATTCAATTTTGTCTGGCAAATCGTATTCGGAACTATATGGTTCTAATGTCTTTATAATTGGGATGTCAATTTCGAGATGATCTTCTTTTTGTAAAATTTCAATTCTGTCATCTTCTCGTACAAAGATAATTCCCGATTTGGTAAAAGGCCATTTGCCAGCATGCTGGTTTGTATAATTTCTTTTTACCCACATAGGAATCTCTTTGTTCTTTATAGTATCTAGGGACTCAAAATATCGGCCAGTCCATCCTGTCCATTTCATACCAAAAGTTTTTTCAAAATCCCTTCTTACCGCGCCAGAAGTTGGCGATGCAATAATATTGAATTCAGTAAGAATTAATTTACCCCTCTCTTTGAATTTCTTTAGAAGATCAAGCTCTTTATGAGTCATCCCTCCATAGATTAGCCTCGACCTCTCCATTGCGTAATAGGATGGTAGCTTCTTCTCTTTTGAATACATCTCATCCCACTCTGCACGATAAATTCCATACATGTCAGTATAATAGACGATATCTGTGCTATCAGCTATTTTTTCCATTTGAGTAGAGTCATACATTTCAAAATCTTTGATTTTGTATCCTCCTCTTTCATCGGGGAAAAAACCATAATAATCCTTTTGAGGATTATATAATCGCATATCATCTTTACTGTATTTGCGATATTTTAAAAGCCAATTAAGGGAGATGTGCTCTTGCACCTTTTTTGTCAAAACTGTTTTGTCAACAATAACAATTCGTAACTCATGCTTTGGGTGCAGAAGCCATAAAATGTACATTGTCAAAGGAATAATCAACAATGTGATTAAAATTATCAGTAGAATTCTTTTCATCTAAGTTTGGTCTGATAAATACTAACAAATATAACTAATATTGGTTTATAAATAAGAGGCTTATTGAATTTAGATGAGTAAACTTCTACTCCAATATAATTAAGTACAAAACAAAAAAAAAGTAACTAAAAATTTCTTTTTAGTTACCTTCTTAAGTATTTTGGTTCAGAAACTTAGTAGCGTCTTCCGCCACCGTTGTTTGATCTTCTGTTGAAACCACCTTCGTAGTTTCCTCTTGGACGATCGTTTCTAGCTTCTCTTGGTTTAGCAACGTTTACATTGATAACTTTACCATCAAATTGAACTTGGTTTAGTTCATCGATAGCTTTTTTAGCTTGAGTTTCGTCGGGCATCTCTACAAAGCCAAAGCCTCTAGATCTTCCGCTTTCTCTGTCCATAATAACTTTAGCGGAAGAGATTTCTCCATATTCCGCAAATAAATCTCTAAGATCAGCATCATTTACTGCATAGCTTAGATTCGAAATGAAAATGTTCATTAAATAAACTATTAAAAAATTATAATTAATTATTGCCAGAGATAAAAAGAAAAAGTCTACTTAATGAAATGAACTAAAAAATAGATGTTTCGAAAATAGCTACATGCAATAATCGCTGCAAGATAGAATAATATTTTGAATAAAAAAAAGAGGAAGGTTAAAAATGTTGTAAAAGCAACTTTTTAACCCTCCTTGTTATTGTAAACTAAGTAGTTGAATTATTTTGAAAGTTTGTGAATAGCTAGTCCACTTCTTAGCTTTGGTTCAAACCAAGTAGTTTTTGGAGGCATAATGTTACCTGTGTCGGCAATATCAATCAGCTGTTTCATTGATACAGGGTAAAGTGCAAAAGCTGCAGCCATCTCTCCTGAATCTACGCGCTTCTTTAACTCTCCAAGTCCACGGATACCTCCAACGAAATCAATTCTCTTTGAGGTTCTAAGATCTTTGATATCTAATAATTTGTCGAAGACTAGATTTGAAAGAACTGTAACGTCTAGAACTCCAATAGGATCGTTGTCGTTATAAGTTCCCTCTTTAGCAGTTAATGAGTACCACTTGCCTTCCATGTACATTGCAAAATTGTGTAGAGTAGAAGGAGTATAAATCTCAGTTCCTTTTTCCTCAACAACAAATTCATTTTGTAATGCATCTAAAAGCTGTGCAGGACTCATACCATTCAAATCTTTCACAACTCTGTTATAGTCGATGATCTTCAAGTGACTTTCTGGGAAAACTACAGCCATGAAGTAGTTGTATTCCTCTTCTCCAGTGTGATTTGGGTTAGCTAGCTTTTTCTCTTGTCCTACAAGAGCAGCTGCAGCCGTGCGATGGTGACCATCAGCTACATAAAATGCAGGGATTGTAGAGAAAATTTCTGTAATTCTCTTGTTAGTTGCATCATCTTCAATGACCCAGAAATGATGACCAAATCCATCTTCTGCAATAAAGTCATATTCTGCAGGCGAAGCTTTAGTAACCTTTTCTACAATTGAGTTAATTTCAGAATTGTCTGGATAAGCAAAGAATACAGGCTCGATGTTAGCATCTTGGATTCTAACGTGAATCATCCTGTCCTCTTCTTTATCTTTTCTTGTTAGCTCGTGTTTTTTGATGTTACCATTGAGATAGTCGTCTATATTTGCACATAGCACGATACCATACTGAGTTCTACCCTCCATTGTTTGAGCGTAAACATAGTACATCTCCTTTTTGTCTTGAACCAACCAGTTTTGACTTTGCCATTTTTTAAAATTTTCAACCGCTTTATCGTAAGCAGGTTGAGTGTGCTCGTCAATGATTGGGTCGAAATCTATCTCAGGTTTAATGATGTGTAGTAGTGATTTCTCTCCGGCTTCTGCCTTTGCTTCAACCGAATTCAATACATCGTATGGTCTTGAAGCAACCTCTTTTGCAAGTTGCTTTGGCGGCCTTACGGCGGCAAATGGTTTAACTTTTACCATCTTGTCTAATTATTATTTTTATTTATTTAACTGAAATGTTGTATCGCCGGTAGCAAAAAATTTCACAATCTGATTTGCAGCAGCAAGACCTGCGTTAATATTTGCTTCAGCAGTTTCTGCTCCCATTTTTTTAGGTGATGCAAATACTCTGTTAGTAAATTTCTCATTTAATTCTGCTTGATTATCAGCAGCAATATCTGTTACATATTTAAGATCTGCTCTTTCTGATAGAACTCTGACAATCTCTTCTTCGTTGATGACCTCTTTTCTTGCAGTGTTAACAAGACATGCACCTTTTGGCATTTTCGATAAAAGATCATACCCAATGGATTTTTTTGTTTGAGCAGTTGCGGGGATGTGAAGAGATACGAAGTCGCAAGTAGAGTATAGCTCTTCGATAGACGAACATACTTTAACACCCTCTTTTTGCATAACTTCAGCTGGGACAAATGGATCAAAAGCATATACTTCCATGTCGAAACCCTTCGCTAGTTTAGCTACAAGTTTGCCAACATTGCCATAAGCATGTATTCCTACTTTTTTACCTTTAAGTTCGCTACCTGTTCCAGGAGTGAAGCAGTTTCTTGATACATAGATCATCATTCCAATAGCAAGTTCTGCAACGGCATTGGAGTTTTGGCCTGGTGTATTCATTGCTACGATAGATTTTTCGCTGCATGCAGCAAGGTCAAGGTTGTCATAACCAGCACCAGCTCTTACAACGATCTTCAATTTTGCAGCATTTTCAACAACCTCTTTTGTTACTTTGTCGGAGCGAACAATCATTGCATCCGCATCGGCAACAGCTTTATATAAATCTTCGTTTGAGGTGTATTTTTCTAATAGAGAAAGCTGATGACCAGCTCCCTCTACTATATTTCTAATTCCTTCTACAGCTACCTTTGCAAAAGGTTTTTCAGTTGCAACTAGTACTTTCATAATACTATGCGTTAAGTTTTTCAAATTCTTGCATACACTCTACAAGAGCCTTCACGCTTTCTACTGGACAAGCGTTGTAAATAGATGCTCTGAAACCTCCAACTGAACGGTGACCTTTAATGCCTACCATTCCTCTCTCTTTAGCAAATGTCATGAAGGCATCTTCTTTATCTTTGTACTCTTCTGTCATAACAAAACATACATTCATAATCGAACGATCTTCAACAGCAGCTGTTCCTTGGAACATCTTGTTTCTGTCAATTTCGTTATATAGCATGTTAGCTTTATCTGTATTGATTTTGTTAATTGCCTCTAAACCTCCGATTTCCTTTAACCACTTCAAAGTTTCGTTCATTACAAAGATTGGGAACACAGGAGGAGTGTTGAACATAGAATCTTCTTTGATATGTGTTCTGTAGTCTAACATAGTTGGTAGATATCTACTTACTTTACCTAGAATATCCTCTCTTACGATAACAAATGTCACACCTGCAGGACCAACATTTTTTTGAGCACCACCATAGATCATCGCATACTTACTAACGTCAACAGGGCGGCTCATAATGTCAGAAGACATATCAGCTACTAAATTTACAGGGCAATCCATGTCGTATTTAATCTCTGTACCGTAGATTGTATTGTTTGTAGTAATGTGGAAATAGTCAAGATCTGTAGGAATTTCGTAACCTTTTGGTATGTAGCTGAAATTCTTATCTGAAGACGATGCTACTGCAAATGCATTTCCAATACCTTTAGCCTCTTTTAGTGCTTTTTTAGCCCAAACACCTGTCTCAAGATATCCAGCTTTGTTTTCTAAAAGATTCATTGCAACATACAAAAATTGCATGCTTGCACCACCACCAAGGAAAAGAACTTTGTATCCTTCTGGGATATTAAGAATCTCTTTCCAAAGAGAGCGGCACTCTTCCATTGTAGCTTCCCACTCTTTTGAACGGTGTGATAGCTCGATTACAGACATTCCTGTTCCTTTGAAATCGGTTAGGGCCTGTTTAGCGGCTTCCAGAGCCTGTTTAGGAAGGACACATGGTCCGGCGTTGAAGTTGTGTGCTATTTTCATTGTATACTTACTTTATATTAATAATCATGGTTCAAAGGTAGATTAAAAAATATTAAATCCAAAGAATAAATGGCCAAATATTAATTAATCATTAGACTCCGGTTATAAATTGCTTATGATTTTTAAGTTTTTTCGATCAGTCGTCTTTTCGCAGTATCTGCACAGAAGCTGAAAATCAGGTTTGTCTGAAATAGTTGTAAACTTGGTTTCTACCGCTTGATGATTGGTTATGCACATGGGATTCATGCATTTAACTATTCCATTGATCTCGTTAGGTATTGTTAATACACGCTTCTCTACTACTTCGAAGTCATGTATGATATTGATCTTTGCATCAGGGGCAATTAGTGCTATCTTATTGATTTCTGAAGGTTCGAAGAACATTTCTGAAACTTTGATAATAGCTTTTTTGCCTAATAGTTTACTTTCAAGGTTTGTCCCAAATGTCATCTGATTTTCACTATTGTTCAACCCTAAGATATCAATAACCTTGAATAACTGGTCTGCAGGAATATGGTCTAGTACTGTACCATTTTTAATTGCGCTGACTTTTAGTTGTTTTTCCATAAACTTATAATTTGTTATTGACCCAATAAATAGGCGATAATTGCCATTCTTGTGAAAACTCCGTTACCTGCTTGTTCAAAATAGTATGCGTGGCGGCTTTCGTCAACATCTGTCGCAATCTCATTAACTCTTGGAAGTGGATGAAGAATTCTCATGTTTTCTTTACAACCTTCTAACATCGCAGCATTCAAGCTATAGCAATTTTTAACCCTTTCATATTCGATTGCATCAGTAAATCGCTCTTGTTGAACTCTGGTCATGTATAGAATGTCTGACTCTTTGATGCAGTCTTTAAGCTCTTTTGTCTCTTTGTATGGAATCGAGAGTTTATTGAGATATGATTTATACTCTTGTGGCATCTTTAGCTCTTCGGGCGATGTGAATACAAAGTTTGGATTGAAATGCGACATTGCTTGAAGTAGTGAGTGAACTGTTCTTCCATACTTTAAATCTCCAACCATGTTTATATTTAGATTGTCCAGACGCCCTTGCGTCTTTCTAATCGAATAGAGGTCTAATAGTGTCTGAGAGGGGTGTTGGTTTGCTCCATCTCCTGCATTTATAACAGGAACAGATGAAACCTCTGATGCGTATCTTGCACTGCCCTCCAATGGGTGGCGCATTACGATTAGGTCTGCGTAATTTGATACCATTTTAATTGTATCTTTCAGAGTCTCTCCTTTACTTACGCTTGTGTTTCCTGCATCGGAGAATCCTATGATTCTAGTGCCTAGTCTATTTGCTGCAGTTTCGAAACTTAGTCGCGTTCTGGTTGATGGTTCAAAGAAAATGCAGGCGACAATCTTTCCCTTTAAGACTGGTTGAAAAGGGTTTTTTTCGAATTTTTCCGCAAGATCCAGTATGTGAAGAATCTCATCCCTGGAAAAATCATGGATAGAAATTAAGCTTTTAGGCATATGATTTTATTTATCTATTATGAATTCAGTACCTTCAATTTTTTCAAAAGCATCTCGAATTTTATCGAGTTCTCCTTTTCTAATCTCCATCTCAATTGAGCATAGATTATCAAATGTCTGCTGTTTAACAGTAGGAGAGAAGTCTTTAATAACCTTCATCACGCTATTCATTTGCATATATCCAAAGTTGACATTGAAATGGGTCATCGCCTTTTTTTCAATAATCTTCGAATTAGTTAATGCATCGGCAGTTGCACTTTTATAGGCTTTTATCAGTCCGGGCACACCCAATTTTGTGCCTCCAAAGTATCGCACGACAATGACAAGGATGTCGCTTAGTTCGTTTGAAAGAAGTTGTCCGAGAATTGGTCTGCCTGCTGTAGACGATGGCTCTCCGTCGTCATTTGCTCTCCAGTTTTCTCCATTTACTCCAAGGCGATATGCAAAGCAGTGGTGTCTTGCATCGAAATACTCTTTTTTTACCTCCGAAATTATTTCGCGAATCTGATTTTCATCCGAAACTGGATATGCCAGAGCAATAAACTTGCTTCCACTATCTCTGTAGATCCCACGGGAGGGCTCTGCTATCGAATTGTATGAATCAGAGGATGTTGTGTCTGTCATCGGAGTTTAGAAACCTTTTGGTAAAAATACCTTCTTTTTGCTAATTTTGCAAAATGAACAGAGAGGAATTTATAAAAGATTTTACTGAACTAGGTGTTATATTAACTGACTTTTGCGAGTCTGAAAGGAATCATCAGGTTTTGATTGAGGCGATTACGGAGACTAAAAGAGGGAATGATTTCTTTTTTGAGCAGATGCAATTGTCTGCAATAAAAAACATTGCCGCTAAATTTCTTTGTGAAGAGAAGCTTATTCAGTGGCTTGCTAGATACGATTCTGTTAATTATTCATTTGACCGATGTGTATCAGTTATTGGTGCTGGTAATTTGCCACTTGTTGTTTTCCACGACTATATATCAGTTTTGGCAGCGGGTATGAAAGCAGAGATAAAGCTCTCTTCTAGAGATAAATATCTGCTTCCTTTGATTCATAATATTCTTTGTGAGATTAATCAATTTTGGAGTGATAAGGTCTTATTCGTTGAATCGTTACCAAATTCGCCGACCTTTATTATCGCATCTGGTAACTCCTCAACAATGAAGATGGTCAATGATAGCTACCCAGAAGTTCCTTCTATTTTGCGTGGTTCAAGATTTAGTGTAGCTCTTTTAGATGGGAGCGAGACTTTAGACGATTTAAGACGTCTCTCTGACGATATTTCCCTCTATTTTGGTATGGGCTGCAGAAGTATAAGTACTTTATTGGTTCCTCATAACTACGATTTTAAGGAATTATCTATCTGTTTGGGAGCTAAATCAGAACTGCTTCAAAATAAGGATTTTTCTGATTCTAGAAGATACAATAAAGCAATTCTAAAGATGAAAAATTCCTGGTTTATTGATAGTGGAGTATTTATATTGTCGGAGTTTGAAGTTTTGCCTCCACCTATTGGATGTGTTAATATTATTCGATGTAAACCTGATGGATATAGTGATTTTATTAACTCTAAGTTTGGTCAAATTCAAGCTGTTGCCTCAAAATTTGACAGGCTTGGGGGTGTGATGTTAGGCGAATGTCAATCTCCAGAACTTTGGGATTATCCTGATGGTATTGATACTGTGATGACTCTGCTCCAATTATAAAATAAAAGATTAATTTCTTATCTTCGCGGAAAGATTATTTAGATAAAAATGGTTTACAGATTTAGAGCTACAATTCCCGGTAATAAGATTTTTGTCAGAGAGTATGAGGTGAAAGGAAACTCTTCTCTCTACTCTTTTCATCTGTTTTTACAGAATGATTTGAGCTTTGCACCGGATCAGATGGTCATGTTCAGAGGGGCGAACAATGTGGGAAAGATTAAGAGTGAGTATGGGTTGTTTGATATGGGAGATGGTACGCTCGATTCAGTAAAGGTCGAAGATGTTGTTCGAAAAGGGGAGAACTCTCTTTTTTATGTTTATGATCTATTCAAAGACAGATCAATTCTTTTGGAGTTTCAAGCAGAGGAAGAGGAATCGCCGAGACGCTCTTATCCTAGACTTGTTATGGAGCGAGGCAAAAATCCTGATCAATTTTCTGATAACTACGATGATTTTGATAATCTCGCGGTTGAGATGAGCGATAACGATAGCATGTTCTCGAATGACGAACTTCCAGAAGGGGAGGAGTAACCTACTTTTATATTTCAAGCAAGCTATTATTGTTTCAAAATCCAATAATTAGATGCCGTACTAAACTAAATAAGATCGGATTCTTATTATGAAGATTGAACAACCAAGTAAAATCCTTAAAGTAATCGTAGGTCCTACAGCATCAGGAAAGACTGATTATAGCATTGAGCTTGCCAAACAATATAACTCTCCAATCATCTCATGCGACTCTCGTCAAATATATAAGGAGTTAAAAATTGGGACTGCGCCTCCTTCCGAGGAGCAATTAGCTCAAATTAAACACTATTTTATCTTTTCTCACTCAATCTTTGATTTCTATACTGCTGGAAAATATGAGCTTGAGGCTTTAGAAGTAATCAACAAACTTTTTCTGACACACGATACTCTAATTGTAGTAGGTGGAAGTGGACTCTATATCGACGCTCTTTGTTATGGAATCGACGACTTTCCTGATTCAGACATGATCTTGCGTGATAATTTAATGCAAAGACTTGCCGCTGAGGGAATAGAATCGCTTCGCAACGAGTTACGCCTTCTGGATCCAGAGAGTTATGAAACGATAGACAAGAAAAACCCTCAACGAATCGTCAGAGCGTTGGAGGTATGTCTTCAGACTGGCAAGAAATTCTCTTCATTTAAGAGCTCATCATCTAAGCAAAGGAACTTCACGATTGAAAGAACAATTATTGAACGACCAAGAGAGGAGTTATACGACAGAATTAATCTAAGAGTAGATAAAATGATTGAGTCTGGTTTGATAGATGAGGCAAAAGAGCTTCATAAATTCAAGGACCTCCCTGCACTCAAGACCGTTGGCTACAAAGAGCTGTTCGACTACTTCGAAGGCAAGACCTCTTTAAACGAAGCAATTGACCTCATCAAACGCAACACCCGCCGATACGCCAAACGCCAAATCACATGGTTCAAACGCACACGCTAACCTGACCTAACACCTCAAATCCCAAACTACATAGTTCACAGTCTTGCGCTAACATGCCAACTAAATACCAAACTATATTGTTCATAGTCTCTCATTAACAAGACAGCTAAATACCAAACAATAGAGTTCTTCCTCTCTCGCTACCCTGACGTCCCAAACACCAAATCGCATATGCTGTTTTTTTCTGTTTATAAGTACAAAAAAATTTCCTAACATCTTATTCCTCAACATTTAGCCTCGCAAGTTAATCTACTCAGCTACGCTTCGCTTTTGATGACTTTTTTAAAAACGGAAAAGTTGCACATAGACAGATAGATATACGATTTCCTGCAGAATGGGGGAATCTGCCAGAATAAAGTATAACTTGCAGAAAAATAAGCACATAGCTTATTTAAAATGTTTGTTTTTTTAGCTATAATCGGCTATTATGCAGATTAGCAATGATATATACTTTATTCTGGCAGATCCCCCCATTCTGCAAGAAATTGCAAAATGCATTGATTAACAAGGAAGTAGAGTCGTAGTGCATTTTGAGTAAAACAAGACAAAACCTCACACTTATAATCTTGACATCCCTCTTCATCTTAGCTTTATCTATCATCAACATTCCAAATCCATAAGCACATTCTACATCTTCAAATCAAACCCCAACAATACATTGATTCCAATGTTTGAAAAACACTTTTGCATTGTATCTTGCTTCAATTTCTCGCTCACATACTGCGATCTTCTGCTGCGTGAATACATTGATTATGCCTTCTTCCTTCTTTGATTGCCGCTTCTTCTTCAACAGCAACTCAAATAAAGCATCATCTCACTTAATCTACATGCTATTAGCTATTCTTTAGCATATCTGAAAGCTGCTCCTTCGCTGCAACTTCTACTGCAGTCCATTAGCTATCGGGGAGCACCGTATGTTTTTTAGCGAGACGACGCAGGTTTTTCGGACCAGGCTGAGGACCTGTCTGACGAACGAAGTGAGGAGTTCCGCAAGCCCCGAAAAACCAAGGAGACGAGCGTTA
>Ga0209016_1000743_pt1 | contig 34412 bp, 22 predicted proteins | sample EPASupsiteSAE305_FD_187265 | JGI IMG/M metagenome (GOLD analysis project Ga0209016, IMG submission 187265) | Bioremediated contaminated groundwater microbial communities from EPA Superfund site, New Mexico - SAE3-05 (SPAdes) (version 2) | ecosystem: Environmental > Aquatic > Deep subsurface >... | reverse complement strand
CATCTTTATGCACTACAATGGTTAGGGTTTTGTAAAGAAACCAGCTTTCCGATGCATAGAAATATCCTTTGTAGATATTGTCGGTGTTCCAGGAGTTTTTTACCTTAAAATATTTGGTGCCGTTTTGATCGGTAGCATACCCGGTAATGTGCATGCCATGGTCGTCGGTGGTCAGGTAACTGTCAAAAGCCTGTTGCCTCAATTCTTGCGTAATGGTTTTTTCGGGCACAATGGTTTTAAAATTGTAAAGATGTTCCTTGCGTTCCTTTTCCGACATTTTTTCCCATTTCAACCGTTCGTTGTCGGCCATTTCGGCAATCTCATCCTGAGGGACAATGGCCACACCATTCCGGTGCGAGAACCCTTTTTCGCTTACATCGCTACCCCAAAGGATAGTATAACCTTTATTGAGCGAGGCATAGGCAATCTCAAGGAACTCGTTCAAAGGCACATTATACACCACACCCAACGACCAGTTATCCGGAACCTCCATCACAAACTGCGAATAAAATGGGTGGTGGGTAAAAGAGCTGATTTCGATATAATCGTCAGAATTTATCTTCAACCCGTCGCGGAAGCTAAACGGGGTATAGTTTTCCCCATTGTACGAAAAGGTGTTGGGATCTGCTCCCAGATAGGCATCGAGCACACCATCAAAGCCTTTTATCCAGGCAGGTGAGATTTTATTGTTTTCGTTTTTAATCACAGCATCCACATAAGCAGCTAGAATGGCATCCAATTCTCCATGCACGTGTTTCTTTTCGCCATAATTCAAACCGGGAAACGCCGTTTCGGGGACAATTCCTGACTCCCTGATGCGGTCGAACACGTTATTCGACTCGGCCCCACCTCCAAAGTTTTTTGCTCCCTGCCAGCGCACATAGTCAACGGCCCGGGCATGGTAATCTTTTTTAACCAGGTACATTTCCGATAAATCATACTCTTTTTGGGTGGTCCGCAGCAGCTCCGATTCCAAAAAAGATAAACCGGAAAACACCCAGCAGGTTCCTGAGCGGTACTGGTCCTTCACGGGTGATGTTGGTAGATCAATAACCAACTTAAACTGGTAGATGGAAGAATCCGTTTCTTCGTCGGGTTGCGAAAAACCTTTCAGCATTGGGACTACAAATATCAGACAAACCAAGAGGCAGCTAATATATAACCGGTGTGTTTTCATAAGATTCGTTTTTACTTTTTATTCCAATAGTTTGACCAATAAATTTCGATTAGTAATGGTAATTTCTTTACGGTTTACTTCAATGATTTTATCTTTTTCCATTTCGCCCAAAGCCCGGGCCAACGAGGGGCGGGTTACCCCAAAAAATTCAGCTAAATCTTTTTGGGTCAAAGGCAAAACAATGCGTGTCTTATCTGGTTCTGCCATGTTCAGAATATATTGTGCCAGTTTCCCTTTAATGGTTTTGAACGACAAAAACCAGATACGCCGGCTTAAAAATTGTGCCCGGTTCGAGATGGCATTCAGGTAATTCTTTAAAAACACATCGCTTAATTGGAAAAGCTTCAACACCGATTCCTTGGGGATGACCAGCAAAATGGTTTGCTCGTTGCTGATGACATCCACCGGATAAAAATTGTTTTGCCCAAATAAAAACGCGGCTGCAATGGGGCGCGGGGCATAAATATCTTCCACTTTGAGTATCTTTCCCGAATAATCGAGCATCTCACCACGCACACTTCCCTGAATGATAATAGTCAACGAGGTGCATTCCTCTTCACGTTGCGCAATTAAAAGCCCCGCCTCTACATTTTTAATCCGGTAATTTACCTGCTTTATCAGTTTTTCAATGTCCTCAGGCGTTAAACCTTTAAAAACCGGGCTGTTGGTTAATCGTTGATACATGAAAAATAAACTTTTCTTTTTAACTCAAATTTTTGGAACCTACCTTTTATGCCTTCTGGCAAAGTAACATTCACCCTTTCTCCATCCGAAAATAAAATTATCAAAAAAAAGCATTCCTGTAACAAATGATACAAAATAAAATACTTTAATATCCGAATTTTGCATCAACGAAAAAACTTTTGAACGATGAAAAGAGAAATTGTAAAAATAGACCGGAACCTATGCAATGGCTGTGGTGTTTGCATCCCAAACTGCCACGAAGGTGCCCTACAGATGATTGATGGAAAAGCCACCCTGGTGAGCGAACTGATGTGCGACGGATTAGGCGCCTGTATCGGGCATTGCCCGGTGGGAGCCATCACCATTGAAGAGCGCGAAGCCGAGGCTTACGATGAGGTGCTAACGATCAAGGAGATGATTAAAGCCGGGAGAAATACGGTGGCGGCTCATTTGAAGCACTTGAGAGATTATAACGAAAAAGAATATGTGCACCAGGCGTTTGGCTATATGAAAACCAATGCCCAAACCATCCCGTTTGATGTGGATGAGTTGTTGCACGAGGTTCAGCAACATGGTAAAAAGGAACCCCGGACCAATCCGTACCTGCAAAATCTGATTCACAAACATGAAGAACCTTTGGCTTGTGGATGCCCGGGTTCGGCCGCCAAATCGTTTGTGCCCGAAAAAGTAGTTGTATCCGGTAATGCCGATGTCCCCAGTCAATTGAGCCATTGGCCGGTACAAATGCATTTAATCAACCCCAATGCTTCGTTTTTTCAAGAGAGCGATTTGCTGTTATCGGCCGATTGTGTGGCATATGCCCTTGGGAATTTCCATACCAAATACCTGAAAGGTAAAAAACTGGCCATTGCTTGCCCAAAACTTGACAGCAACAAGGAGGTGTATATCGAAAAGCTGGTTCACCTGATTGATCAGGCAAAAGTAAATACCATCACGGTAATGAAAATGGAAGTTCCTTGCTGCGGCGGATTGATGCAATTGGTGCAAACGGCTCTTCAGCAATCGGCGCGCAAAGTTCCTGTTAAGCTGCTGACCGTAAGCTCAAAAGGTGAAATTTTGGAAGATCGCTGGTTGTAATTTTTTAACAAGTTTATCCCGTTGGAATGCTTTTGTTAATATCTGCATTGCAAAGAATTGAACCACAAGTGTTCTTAATTGTTTATACACTGAAATAAGACAAAAGTACAGGGATGAACCAGATAATCCGATCGAATAGTAACGGACAATTATCGTACGACCCAGAGGTTAAAGAATTTACCGTGGAGTTTGGCAATGTGTATTTTAAACTGCCCATTGACTCCTATGAACTATTTGAGAAGCAATTGGAAAATATGTCGAACGATTTGTCGATGTATGCCTCGAATCAACGGCTGATGGTTCCGGTTTCGGGCACCACCATTACCTTGTTGCTTACTCCCGAAGAAATGATCAGCTTGAAGAATCTTTTTGGCATAAAAATTGACAAACTACTTTCCTTCAAATTGAATATTAACTATTCAATGAATTAACTTTTTTTTCGTAGAGAGACACAGCAATTTTTTTATGGGTTTATTTATGTGTCGATGAAGGGCTGAGCAATCAGCCCTTTTTTATCGGTATGCAAAAAAAAATTGAATTTATGCTTTACTATTCAGGGTATTACCTATCTTCGCAGCTTGTAAAGAAAAAGGAATGGAACATTTTAAATTCTTGTTCTCAGGGGTGGCTAAAAAGAAATTCCTTAATCAATCCGTAACTATTAAAATATTAACTTATTAACAGAATTGTGATGAAAATTAAAATCGGTATTGTTGCTTTGGTTTTTGGTTTAAGTATCCTATCATGCCAAAACAAATCAGCGAATGTAGAAGTAAAAAATCATGTGGACTCGGTTAGCTATATCATGGGCGTTTTAGATGGAGAACGGTTGGTTCAAAGTTTCGCCCAAGCCGGATTAGATTCCATCATTGATGTGAGCGCTTACTTAAATGCATTAATGGATGGAGCCCATAAAAAGGAATTGCGTTTAAACCCTGATTCAAACCAAATGGTAATGCAGAATTTTTTCCGTTCGTTCCAAATGCACATGATGGCAGCCCGTCGCGATACCACCGGAAATACGCCAAAATTTGAAACAGAAAAATCATTGATTGATTCTGTTAGCTATTTAATGGGTGCCGGTGATGGCAAAGGCCTGATTGAAAGTTTTGAAAAGGCCGGATTAGACACATTGGTAAGCGTTGAGATTTATTTAGATGCTTTGACAACAAGCGCCAAAAAAGGAGACGTTAAAATTGAAGGCGAAAGCAACATGGAGATGGTGAACAAATTCTTTAGCGAAATCAAAGAAAAAGACATGATGGCGAAATTTGGTGAAAACAAACATGCCGGAGAAGAATTCTTAGCCAAAAACAAAGCCGTAGAAGGTGTCACTGAAACTGCTAGCGGTTTACAGTATGAGATTATCACCGAAGGAAAAGGAACCCGCCCCGCATTTACCGATAAAGTAAAAGTCCATTATACCGGAACGCTGATTGACGGTACCGTATTCGACAGCAGCGTGGAACGTGGCGAACCTGCTGTGTTTGGTGTAGGACAAGTAATTAAAGGATGGACCGAAGCTTTGCAGTTAATGCCTGTAGGTTCGAAATGGAAACTGTACATCCCTTATGATATTGCTTACGGAACCCGCGATATGGGCGAGATTAAACCATACTCTATGCTGACTTTTGAAGTAGAGCTACTTGAGATTGTAAAATAATTGCTAATTAAATATTTTAAAAGCCGGATGAACCAAATCATCCGGCTTTTTTTTGTCGTTTAGGCAAGTAATCTTTTGCCTATAAGTTTGATAATCAGAAAATAAAAACCTCCAACCTATTGACTTTCATATTAAAATAATGTACATTTAACTACAACTCATGTAATGAAACAACAATGGGAAGTGCCCTGTCGTTATCGGTTTTACACACAACACCTTAAGTCATTAAATCAAATCATCTATGGCACGGAACCTTATTTTCATCTCCTGCCTGACATTGGTTTTTGTTTGGCAGGCAGCCGCCCAAAACCTGACTACAAGTAGTGGTGGCTATTTTGAGGAGGCCACCTTCAATTTTTCATGGAGCATGGGGGAGCCCATCACCGAAACCTATACAAATAACGGGGCTGTACTTACCCAAGGATTCCAGCAAAGCCTGTTAGAGCCTGTAGGTATCCATCCCGAAAAATCTTCGGCCGGGTTCAAGGTTCAGGTTTACCCCAACCCCACCCGCGGAATGGTTTTTGTCAAATTTGTTCAGGAATCGGAATCCATTCAGGAACTGAACTTCACCCTTTACGACCTAGTGGGAAACAAATTGACCACAGAAATACTCCCAACCGAAAGTAACCTGCTTGACATGACCGGCCTTCCCGGTTCAGCCTATTTTCTAAGGATTACCGGGGAGGGTTTCCAATACACCGTACTTATTCAAAAATTTAAATAACAGCCCTATGAGACATCCGTTCGTTTTGTTGGTATTGGCCTTGACGGTCGTTACCGGCAGCCTTGCCCAACCACAAGGCAGCATTAAGTACCAGGCCGTGGTACGAAACAGCCAGGGTGAAGTAATCCCTGAAAGACAGATAACCTTCTGCATCAGCCTGCTGGCCGATTCGGAAACAGGCACAGAATCCTATTCCGAAAAACATACCGCCACCACCAACCCTTTTGGGCTGGTGAACCTGAATATTGGCGATGGGACCCCGCTCAGCGGCAGCTTTGCCAGCTTGAACTGGGCATCACATCAGTATTTTGTAAAAGTGGGGATCGACCTCAATGGCGGGGACAATTTCACCGTTTTGGGCGTTTCACCGCTGCTTTCGGTTCCCTACGCCCTTCATGCCAAAACGGTAACCCAAAACAACGATGCCGATGCCGATCCTCAGAATGAAATCCAAACCCTGACCCTGACCGATGATATACTGGCCATTTCAAATGGAAATTCTGTAAATCTTTCCGATTATAAAGATAACACCGATGCACAGAACCTTTCATTAACCGGTACCAACCTTACCATTGAAGGGGGAAACTCGGTCGATTTGGCTCCCTTGCAGGACGGGGTAACGGATGCCGATGCCGACCCGACGAACGAGATTCAGGATTTGATACTCACAGGGAGCACCTTAAAAATTACCAACAATGCCAGTGCCACCGAAATCAACCTGGCACCCTTTGCCGGCACCAACACCGATGAACAGACGCTTTCGCTGGAAGGTGATTCGCTGGCCATCAGCAACGGGAACAAAGTAGATTTGGCTCCTTACAAAGACAACACCGATGCTCAGAACCTTGACTTGTCGGGAAATTTGCTGACTATTGATGGTGGCAATTCGGTGGACTTGTCCCCTTTTAACGATAATACCGATGCTCAGACCTTAACTATTACCAATGATTCACTGATTATTTCGAATGGCAACAAGGTTGCCCTTCCAAAGCAGGTTTGGGACACTGTGGGCACCACTGCTTTCTATACCAAAGGGAAAGTAGGCATTGGCACCAATATTCCCACAGGAGCTCTGGAGGTAAAAAGCCAGACTGTCACCAACCCCGATGAAATCATTTTTGGGGTGTTGAACAGTGCCGGCGATACCGTGTTTGCTGTTTACCAGGATGGGGTGCGCATCAATGTGAATGAAGATGCTGCCAAAGGGAGCGGCAGCCGGGGTGGTTTTGCCGTAGGCGGTATCAGTTCTTCAAAAGGGGAAACCAACGAATACCTGCGGGTAACCCCCGACAGTGTCAGGGTGTATGTTTACAGTGATACCAGTACAGTAAAAGGGGCCGGTTCGCGCGGTGGTTTTGCCGTGGGTGGCATCAGTTCCTCAAAAGGAACAACCAGTGAGTACCTGAGGGTTACCCCAGATAGTGTCCGGATTTATGTGGAAGATGACCCCACTAAAGCAACAGGGGCAAGGGGAGGCTTTGCCGTGGGCGGAATCAGTTCTTCAAAAACAGCCTATACCAACGAATACCTGCGGGTATCGCCCGACAGTGTAAGGATTTATGTGGAGGAAAACCCAACCAAAGCAACCGGTTCACGGGGAGGCTTTGCTGTAGGAGGAATATCTTCGAGCAAAACAACAGGGAGCAAATACATGTACCTGGAGCCCGACAATTATTTTATCGGGTTGGAAAGCGGTATGAACATCAATGCAGGTTTGTATAACTCCTTTTTGGGTTACCAGACCGGATATTCGACTACGGATGCAGGCAACAACGTTTTCCTTGGCTATAAATCGGGCTTTTCAAATACCTTGGGCAACAGCAACGTGTTTATTGGAAATACATCAGGGTATTCCAACACCATAGGGAATTCCAACGTTATTATGGGCGATTCGGCAGGTTTTTTCAGTGATACCGCCAGTTACAATGTGTTTATTGGTAAATCGAGTGGAAAAACAAATATTAATGGCGAGAAGAATACTTTTTTAGGTTATTATTCAGGGTTTGCAAATACTTCGGGATATAACAATGTTTTCATAGGAAACGAGAGCGGGTTGAATAATACCGAGGGGCACAGCAATGTTTTCTTGGGAGAGCGGAGTGGTGCTGCTAATACCATGGGGTGGGATAATGTTTTTCTCGGAAACCTAAGTGGGGCATCCAATCTCGACGGTGCCAGTAATGTTTTTCTGGGAATGCAGAGTGGTCAATACAATGTATCGGGGTATAATAATGTGTTTCTGGGGGCCCTCAGCGGATATACCAACGATTCCGGGTCGAATAATATATTCATGGGAACATCCAGTGGATCAGGGAATACGGATGGAAAAAACAATATCTATATTGGACAAGAAGCGGGTCAAGGGAATGCTTCCGGTCAAAATAATGTTATTATCGGTTATGGAAGTGGTAAATTAAGCTATGCAGGTAATAACAACACATTTCTTGGATACAGGACCGGATATAACAACCAGTCCAATTATAACTCTTTTATTGGGTACGAGTGTGGCATGATGAATACCACTGGGACATACAATGTGTTTATGGGTTATTTTGCCGGAATCATGAACAATTCCGGCTCAAGCAACGTATTTTTAGGCAACCAAAGTGGTTACAATAATCTCTCCGGGTCCGATAACGTGTTTTTGGGCAACCAAAGTGGTTACAACAACAAGATAGGCCGTTACAATACATTCCTTGGTTATAATGCCGGTTACAATAACGACACAAGCTACAATTCCTTTATTGGGTATCAAGCGGGTAAGGCAAATACTACCGGTGCTTATAATTCATTCATGGGTTATAATGCAGGTCTTTCAAATATCTCGGGAGCAAGCAACGTGTTTATAGGGAATAGCAGCGGGCAAAGTAATACCGATGGTAATTACAATACCTTTTTAGGGAATGAAGCTGGAAAAAATAATACCATTGGAGATTATAATGTCTTTATCGGCCACCAAAGCGGTTATAACGATACTGCCAGCTACAATACTTTTGTGGGTTATAAATCAGGATACTCAAATAAAACCGGGAAATGGAATGTTTTAATGGGTTTTGAGGCTGGCTATTATAATGATGCCGATTACAACTCATTTATTGGCTATCAGGCAGGTAAAAATTATACAACTGGTAAATTCAATACCTTTATTGGTTACCAATCCGGTCTGGCATCCATAAGCAATGGTTCAGGCAATAGTAATGTGGCATTGGGATATCAATCAGGTTCAAACCTTACTTCCGGTTACAATAATGTATTTATTGGAACTCAGGCTGGCGATTCAACTACTACAGGTTACCAAAATACATTTATCGGTTATTGGGCAGGAAAAGATCATACTACTGGTTATCAGAATATAGCTATCGGCTTTTATGCGGGTAAAGGGTTGACAACCAATAATAGAAATACCGTTGTAGGTAATAATGCTGGCGAATACTTATCCTCTGGTGGGACGAATGCTTTTTTTGGTACTTATGCAGGACGCTTGACTACTACGGGGAACGGTAATACATTTATTGGATATGATTGCGGGTATCAATGTGATGTCGGTAGTAATAACACTTGCCTTGGATGGATGGCCGGCCGGGGTATTTCAACTTATTTTATGGGAGATGCCAATGTTTATATCGGGTATCAGGCCGGTTATTATAGTTCAAACGATTCATCTGTCTTCATTGGTAATCGTGCCGGATATTCAGAAACCGGCACACAAAAACTTTACATAGCTAACTCACACACCTCCACCCCTTTGATATGGGGCGATTTTTCACTTGGGTACGCCACCATTCATGGAAGGCTTGGTATCAATACCAAAACCCCAACACATTCAGTTGATGTAGAAGGCCAAATGAGAATTAATAATGGTGGAAATTATGATGTTTGGATACAAGGCGGTGGTTCAACAGCTATGGGAGATGACAGGAATTTAGCCATTCTTGGTTTATCTGAAACCTTTGGCGATAAATTAATCATAAATTTCGATACGGAGTATGCAAATGGTGTTGAAATTGGTGGCAATGTCGGAATGCTCGGAAATCTTGGCGTTGGGATTACAACCCCTGATAAAAAACTACATGTAGAAGGTGATGCCAGAGTTACTGGCAGCATCTATTATGGGCCTTCAGGTACTACTACAACTTACACAAAACCTGATTTTGTATTTGAAAATGAATACAATAATTATTTAAATCCATTACAAGTTGGCAATTTTATAAAAACCAATGGCCACCTACCCTGGTTAACCAAAGCTTCAGATGAAAAGGATGGCATTAACCTTACCAGGATGCAATTTGAGACAGTCGAAACCGTAGAAAATTTGCAACTCCAGATTATTCATCAGCAATCCGAAATCGATGCACTTAAAGCCGAACTGGCCGCTATTAAAGAATTGTTGAAAAAGTAGTCGCCCAGAAATCCATTTTAAGCCGGATGTTTTGTACATCCGGCTTTTTTTTGTGTCTGTTCATCAATTCGTTTGCTTAAATTAACACATCCCCCCTTGACAGGAATATATTTTATGTCCTACCTTTAGTCCTGTGAAGATTGCCCATAAAAGTAAAAAGTAACAACTTACTACGGCCCTTACGTAACATTGTAACCAAACTTAGAACATAATGAAAACAACCTTATTTTCTTTAATGATCCTGTTTTTAGGGACTCACCTTGTGTTGGCTCAGCCACAAAGCACCTTAAAATACCAGGCCGTTGTGCGTAACAGCCAGGGATTGGTTGTTGAAAACCAACAAGTTTCACTCCGGATTAGCCTTTTGGCAGATACCGTAACTGGTGCCGTTGACTATTCCGAAACGCACCTTACCACCACCAACACCTTTGGATTGGTTGTCATAAATATTGGAGGTGGAACCCCCCAAGTTGGGCAATATCAGGAACTGGACTGGGCCAAACATCAATATTTTGTAAAAGTGGAAATTGATATCGAAGGTGGCGATAACTTCACCGAAATGGGAACCTCTCCCTTACTTTCCGTCCCTTACGCGCTACATGCCCAAACCGTGGCTCAGAACAACGATGCCGATGCCGATCCCACCAACGAGATTCAGGATTTGGTGCTTACCGGAAACCAGCTTTCCATTACAAACAATCCGGCTGCAACACTTATTGATCTTTCCTATTTGATTGGCACCGATGCACAGACCCTCACCCTGGTGGGCGATTCGCTGGCCATTTCGAATGGAAATAAACTGGATTTGCTGCCTTACAAAGACAATACCGATGCCCAGACCTTGGCACTGGCAGGTTCTGAACTAACCATCACAGGTGGAAATAGCATCGATTTAAGTACATTAAAAGATGCTGATGCCGATTCAACCAACGAGATTCAGGATTTGGTGCTTACCGGAAACCAGCTTTCCATTACAAACAATCCGGCTGCAACACTTATTGATCTTTCCTATTTGATTGGTACCGATGCACAGACCCTCACCCTGGTGGGCGATTCGCTGGCCATTTCGAATGGAAATAAACTGGATTTGCTGCCTTACAAAGACAATACAGATGCCCAGACCTTGACACTGGCAGGTTCTGAACTAACCATCACGGGTGGAAACAGCATCGATTTAAGTACATTAAAAGATGCTGATGCCGATTCAACCAACGAAATCCAGCAGATTTCGATTGTGGGCGATACTCTCTATTTATCGAAAGCCAACCCGGTTACACTTCCTCAACCTGAACTGATTTGGGGAAAAGCAGGAAACAACATCTTTTATAACAATGGAAAAGTGGGAATAGGAACATTAGTACCTACCGGAACCCTTGAAGTTAAAAGCCAATTGACCACCAACCCCGATGAGATTATTTTTGGGGTCCTCAACAGCGCGGGCGATACCGTGTTTGCCGTGTATCAAGGGGGCGTAAGGGTAAATGTTGCCGACAATAATGTAATAAAAGCAACCGGATCGCGCGGTGGTTTTGCTGTTGGCGGCATCAGTTCCTCAAAAGGAGTCACCAATGAATTCTTACGGGTAACCCCCGATAGTGTCCGCATATATGTAAATAACACGCCAGTTAAAGCCACGGGCTCACGCGGCGGTTTTGCCGTTGGCGGAATCTCGTCGAGCAAAGGAAGTGGAACTTACATGTTTCTGGAACCCGAAAACTATTTTATTGGTCAGGAAAGCGGAAAATCTATTACTACCGGACTCTATAACTCCTTTTTAGGATATCAATCGGGTATTGCAGCTACCGAGGCCAACAACAACGTATTTTTAGGTTATCAATCGGGTTTTTCAAACCTGACCGGAAATTCTAATGTTTTTATAGGAAATACTGCCGGATACACCAATACCAAAGGAAATTCCAATGTCATCATTGGCGACTCAGCAGGTTATTCGCCCGATTCGGCCAGTTACAATGTATTCATTGGAAAGTCGAGCGGAAAGCTCAATACCATTGGCGAAAAAAACACCTTTATGGGATATAATGCCGGATTTAACAACACCGACGGATACGACAACGTTTTTATCGGTAACGAAAGCGGGAAGAACAACCAATCGGGTTATTGGAATGTTTTCCTTGGAAGCGAGTCGGGAAAAGACAATTCTGGAATTGCCAATGTATTTTTGGGCAATAAAACAGGTTTGGTAAACCAAGGAGCGGCCAACGTTTTTATTGGTGATATGAGCGGGAAAAACAACTTATCCGGCGGAAGCAATGTATTCATTGGTAAGTCAAGCGGGTACTGGAATCAAACGGGAAGCAGCAATGTTTTTGTGGGAACTTATTGCGGTATCAACAACACCACCGGGAATTACAACCTTTTTGCAGGCAACGCCAGCGGATTGAACAACGCCACCGGTTCAAGCAACGTGTTTTTGGGGAATCAGTGCGGGGTAACCAATACCAATGGATTTAACAATGTTTTTATCGGCAACGAAGCCGGTAATGGAAATGATGGCGGTTCAAGTAACGTGTATTTGGGCGATGGCGCAGGAAAAATGGGTAATACCTCCTGGAATGTCTTTGTAGGATATCATAGTGGGTACAACACTACTGACAACGGATCCCATAATGTATTTCTGGGTCATGAAAGTGGGTATAGCAACACCACCGGCTGGAGCAATAATTTTATCGGTCAGGGAGCCGGATATGAAAACACTTCCGGAACCAACAACATTTTTATTGGGAATGACGCCGGGCGGAATAACCTGACCAGTTCCGGGAATATATATATTGGCCGTAATGCCGGATACTTTTCGGAAGATTATGGAAATACCATTATCGGTCATTCGGCAGGTGCTGCCTTAGATACAGGGATGAACAATGTGTTTCTGGGAGTAAATGCTGCATTATATAAGACCGCGGGAACCAACAATATCATTATTGGTTCCTATGCCAATTCGAATGGAAGCACCGGAAACCAGAATACCATTCTGGGTGCCGGAGCAGGAAATAATGCTTCCGGTAGTGGCAACGTGTTTATTGGGTATTCGGCCGGATACGACGAAACAACCAGTAACAAATTGTATATTGACAATTCAAGTACAACAAGCCCTCTGATAGGTGGCGATTTTTCAGGCAACCTGGTCGGTATTAACCGAATGCCCACCACCTACACGCTTGAAGTGGCCGGAACCATCTGGGCAAACGGCAGTGCCATCTCGGCAGGAGTTACCACCTGGTCCGATGCCCGTTTTAAAACCAACATTGTTACCCTTGAGGGTGCCTTAACAAATATCTGCAAATTAAGGGGCGTCACCTACGATTGGGACAAAACAAACCCCGACACCAAAAATTTCCCCGAAGGAAAACAAATAGGGGTCATTGCCCAGGAGCTGGAACTGGTTTTCCCTGAGTTGGTAACCATAAATCCTGATGGTTATAAATCGGTGGCTTATGAAAAGTTGTCGGCAATACTTATTGAGGCAATGAAAGAGCAGCAAAAAGAAATCGAAGGCTTAAAACAAAAAAACGCCCAACTCGAAGCCTTAACAAAAGACTACGAAAACCTTAAAAAAGAGGTGGAAGCTATCAAAGCAATGATTCAAAAATAGGATTTGTATTGCTTAATTTTTAACTAATGATTACTGCAATCATCAAAATTATTTGATATGGCACGTTTATTAATCACCCTTTTACTTGCCCTTTGGGTTTCGGTTTCCCAATCCCAGGAACTATCGCTGATATCGGATGCTGGCGGCTATTTCGCAACTGAAAATTTCAGCTTGGCATGGAGCCTGGGCGAACCCATGGTTGAAACCTATACAACTGAGGGAATCATCCTTACTCAAGGGTTTCAGCAAACCTTATTGGACCCGGTGGGGATACCCAGGGAAGACCTTTCCAAAAAAGCCGCCATACAGGTTTACCCCAATCCCACCAAGGGAAAGGTGTTTGTAAAAGTTTCTTCCGGTAAGGAATCCTCTTTGCAAAAAGAATATCCCTGCATTATTTACGACCTGCTGGGAAATCAAATTGCACGGGAAATCATTCCTTCCGAGGGAACCTATCTGGATTTCTCCGGTTATGTGGGATCGCTCTATTTTCTGAATATCAAAGGAAATTCATTTCAGCACACGGTAATTATTCAAAAACTTAATTAACCGGACCTTGTAAATACACTCAAAAAAGCATCGGTAAAGTCAAATAAAATAGCCAAAACCCGTTCCTATTGAAGCGGGTTTTGGCTTTTATTAAACAGCGTATTTTTAACAGAAAAGTTATGCAAATCTTCAAATTGTTCATAACTCCTGTTTGCACTTTCTCAAATTTTTGCATACTTTTGCATCCTGAATGTATAAATATACACCTCTTTTTAATGGAAAACAAAAGCCAGCGATTGGCCGAAATTAAAAGAATCATTCAGAGTGAGCATGTTACATCGCAGGACGAACTGCTCCAAAAGCTTATTTCCCAAGGATACCTTATTACACAAGCTACACTTTCAAGAGATTTGAAGCTACTCAAGGTTGCGAAAATGCCCGACGGTGGAGGATCGTACCGCTATGTGTTACCCAATGCCATAACTTCCGTACACATCAGCAGTAGCAGCAAACAAACCATGGATGGTTTTTTGTCCATCGAATTTTCAGGAAATATCGGGGTGATTAAAACCGTCCCGGCGTTTTCGCATACCGTGGCTTCAGCCATTGATGCAGCCGATGTAACTTCTATTTTAGGCACCCTTGCCGGCAACGACACAGTTCTTTTAGTTACCCGCGAAGGATTTACCTCCTCCGATGTAAAACAAGCATTGCTTAAAGAATTCCCCGATCTGATAGATAAACTCCTATAATTCAACATAAATGGCTAAAGCACGAAACGCAAGACTGATTTTAGAAAACGGCAAAGAATTTTCAGGACGGTCTTTCGGGTTTCCCGGCTCCGTGGCAGGCGAAGTGGTATTCAACACTGCCATGACAGGCTATCCCGAAAGTTTGACCGACCCCTCCTACAAAGGACAGATTTTGGTATCCACCTTTCCATTGATTGGAAATTACGGGGTACCAAACCGGGAAACCGAAAATGGTTTGCTTAAATTTTTTGAATCGGATCGCATTCATATTTCCGGTTTGGTAATTTCCGATTATTCGTTTGAACACAGCCACTGGAATGCCGAACAGAGCCTTGGCAAATGGCTTACCGACAATAAAGTCCCCGCTATTTTTGGGGTCGATACCCGGGCACTGACCAAGATCCTGCGTGAATATGGCTGCATGTTGGGCAAAATTGTCATCGACGACCAGGATGTGGAATGGTACGACCCCAACGCAGAAAATCTGGTCGATCAAGTAAGTATCAAAGAAAAAACCATTTATGGAAATGGCAAGCACCGTATCATGCTCGTGGACTGTGGCGTAAAATTCAATATTGTCCGCAGTCTGTTAAAATACGATACAACCATTGTGCGTGTCCCGTGGAATTACGATTATTCCAACGAAACCTACGCCGGGCTGTTTATTAGCAACGGTCCGGGCGATCCCGCCATTTGTCAACCAGCCATCCACCAACTGGAACAGGCCATGACCAAAGAACAGCCCATTTTTGGCATCTGCCTGGGAAGCCAATTGCTGGGAATTGCCAGCGGCGCCGAAACCTACAAACTAAAATACGGGCACCGGAGCCACAACCAGCCGGTGATTCAACATGGTACCAACCGTTGCTTTGTCACCTCGCAAAACCATGGATTTGCTGTGGACGACCACAAACTCAAAGGCGATTACGAACCCTATTTTACCAACCTCAACGACCAAACCTGCGAAGGCATCCGGCATAAATCGAAACCTATTTTTGCCACGCAGTTTCACCCCGAAGCCTCGGGTGGTCCTACCGATACGGCCTTTCTATTCGAGCAGTTTATTGATATGATTAAAAAAACCAAATAAGACCCTCACCAGTCATGGATAAAAACATCAAAAAAGTCATCGTTTTAGGTTCGGGAGCCCTCAAGATTGGCGAAGCCGGCGAATTTGATTACTCCGGTTCACAAGCCCTGAAAGCTTTGCGCGAAGAAGGGGTTGAAACAGTGCTCATCAACCCGAATATAGCCACGGTACAGACATCGGAAGGAATTGCCGACAAAATCTACTTTTTACCGGTAACGCCTGATTTTGTGGAAAGGGTCATCAAAAAAGAAAAACCTCAGGGGATTTTACTGGCTTTTGGCGGCCAGACGGCTTTGAACTGTGGCATTAAGCTTCACGACAGTGGCGTGCTGGAGAAGTATCAGGTCCAGGTGTTGGGAACCCCGGTACAAGCCATTAAAGATACCGAAGACCGTGACCTTTTTGTCCAAAAACTGAACCAGATAGACGTGAAAACGGCCCGCAGCTACGCGGTAAACAATTTAGATGAAGCAAAAGTTGCCGTGGGAAAACTCGGCTACCCCATCATTGTGCGTGCAGCTTACGCGCTCGGGGGGTTAGGCTCCGGATTTTGTAACAACGACGATGAATTGGAACGCATCTGTAACAATGCCTTCTCATTTTCACCCCAGGTTTTGCTGGAGGAGTCGCTCAAAGGCTGGAAGGAGGTGGAATATGAAGTGGTACGCGACCGCTATGACAATTGCATCACGGTGTGTAACATGGAAAACTTCGACCCTCTTGGGATTCACACCGGTGAAAGTATCGTGGTGGCACCCTCGCAAACCCTCTCGAATACCGAATACCACAAACTGCGCGAATTGGCAATTAAAATCATCCGCCACATTGGTATTGTGGGCGAGTGTAACGTTCAATACGCCTTAGACCCTGAATCGGAAGACTACCGGGTGATTGAGGTTAATGCCCGCCTTTCAAGGTCCAGTGCGTTGGCATCTAAAGCTACCGGATATCCTTTGGCTTTTGTAGCCGCTAAATTGGGCTTAGGTTACGGCCTTTTTGAATTGAAAAACTCGGTAACCAAAACTACCAGTGCCTTTTTTGAACCAGCGCTGGATTACATCGTCTGTAAAATCCCGCGTTGGGATCTGGGAAAATTCGAAGGGGTGAGCAAACAGATTGGCAGCTCTATGAAAAGCGTGGGCGAGGTGATGAGTATTGGCCGGAACTTTGAAGAGGCTATCCAGAAAGGGCTGCGAATGATTGGTCAGGGAATGCATGGATTTGTGGGCAACCGCGATATCGATTTCAATGATATTGAAGAGGAACTGACCAAACCCACCGACATGCGCATCTTTGCCATCCAGGCGGCGTTAGATGCAGGCTTGGGCATCGATAAAATTCACGACCTAACCAAAATTGACAAATGGTTTTTGGTAAAGCTCCAAAACATCAACGACTTAAAAAACAACCTGAACCAATACCAATCGCTTGACGAGGCTCCATTGGACCTGATCCGTGAAGCAAAAGTCCGTGGGTTCTCCGATTTCCAATTGGCCCGGATGATACTGAAAAGCCCGGTGGAACAAATGGAAGCCGAAATGGACCGGGTACGGAACTTCCGAAAAAAGATGGGCATTGTTCCTTTTGTGAAGCAAATTGATACGCTTGCCGCGGAATACCCGGCAAAAACCAATTACCTGTACCTCACTTATTCCGGCACGGAACACGATGTAGAATTTGTTCACGATGACCGCTCGGTGACTGTTTTAGGTTCGGGTGCTTACCGGATTGGGAGCAGCGTAGAGTTCGACTGGTGCGGGGTAAATGCCTTGCAGACTATCAAAAAAGAGGGCCTCCGTAGCATCATGATCAATTACAACCCCGAAACGGTAAGTACCGATTACGACGTGTGCGACCGCTTGTACTTCGACGAACTTTCGCTGGAACGGGTGCTAGATATTTGCGATTTGGAACTGCCCAAAGGGGTGATTGTCTCCACAGGTGGCCAGATTCCCAACAACCTTGCCATGCGTCTGCATAAAAAGCAGGTGCCTATCCTGGGAACTTCGCCCATTTCCATCGACCGGGCCGAAGACCGCAACAAGTTCTCCAGTATGCTCGACAAATTGGGCATCGACCAACCCCGATGGAACGAATTGACCAGCATCGCCGATATTTATGGCTTTGTCGATAAGGTAGGATTTCCGGTGCTTATCCGCCCCAGCTATGTGCTTTCGGGTGCGGCCATGAATGTGGTTTCGAACAAGCATGAACTGGAATACTTTTTAAATCTGGCCTCAAAAGTATCGAAACAGCACCCGGTGGTGGTATCGGAATTTATTGAACAAGCCAAAGAGATTGAGATTGACGCTGTTGCCAACAAAGGCGAGATTGTGAGTTACGCCATTTCGGAACATGTGGAATTTGCCGGGGTTCACTCGGGCGATGCCACCATGGTTTTTCCTCCTCAAAAAATCTATTTCGAAACCGTCCGGCGGATAAAAAAGATAAGCAAAGCCATAGCCAAGGAACTGGAGATTTCGGGTCCCTTCAACATGCAGTTTTTAGCCAAAGACAACGACATTCTGGTTATTGAATGCAACCTCAGGGCATCAAGGAGTTTCCCGTTTGTATCGAAAGTGCTCAAAGTGAACCTGATTGAGATGGCCACTAAGGTGATGTTGGGTCAGAACGTGAAAAAGCTCGATAAATCCATCTTTGAACTGGATTGCATCGGGGTAAAAGCCCCGCAATTCAGCTTTGCCCGCCTGGCACAGGCCGATCCCGTGTTAGGTGTTGACATGTCATCCACCGGGGAGGTGGGCTGTATTGGCGACAGTTATTATGAAGCCATTTTAAAGGCAATGCTTTCGGTGGGATACTCGGTGCCTAAAAAGAACATCCTGTTAAGTACCGGACCCATGCGTTCCAAAGTAGAACTGGTGAATTCGTGCAAAATGCTCATTGAAAAGGGCTACAACTTGTTTGCTACCAAAGGGACTGCCCAATTCCTGTCATTGAATGGCATCCCGGTAACTGCCCTGCATTGGCCCGACGAAGATGCCAAGCCCAATGTGTTGGATTACCTGCGGGGAAAAATGATTGATTTGGTCATCAACATCCCCAAAGACCTGAGCAAAGAGGAGCTGGCCAACGATTATACCATCCGCCGGAGTGCCGTGGATTATAACATTCCTCTGATAACCAACGCCCGGCTGGCCAGCGCGTTTATTTACAGTTTCTGCAAGCTAAATCCGGAACAGTTGGAGATTAAAAGCTGGAACGAATATTAATGGACTCCTAATTAACGTGAGTTTTGGATTTAAACATCTGTTTTTTAGTATATTGTGTTAATAAGATGGGGTATCTTAAATGCGAAACATAAAGACAAAGTTCCCATAATTGAAAATATGAAATCAGAGAGTACCATTCTTTAAATAAGCTAACTTTGACTGCTTAAAGCAAAGCTCACGATAAGAATAGGAATGATTCGATAAAGCAAAAAAGGAATTTTTCCTGCCAAACCCAGATTATTGTTTAAAACAACCCTCATTTTGTACATGCTTTTTTGATAAATAACGCTTTTTCAATTAGTTAATCGGAGCAAAAATATTCCTGCTTAATTGGGGAAGTTTGCTAAATTTGCGGCAGCATTAAGAACTTAATTTTAACGTTTTTCCTGTCATGGTAACATTCTTTCAATCGCCCGATGGCAAGCTGATTGCCGTAAAAACAGCCTCCCCGCTCAACGAATCCGACACTCAAAAACTGGTTTGGCTTTTTGGCGGGGCAGAGCCCCTCGCCGAGGCAACCTTAATCGGAATTTTCGTTGGCCCCCGCAAAGAGATGATAACCCCCTGGAGCACCAATGCCGTGGAAATTACCCAAAACATGGGCATTGAACGGATTGAACGGATTGAAGAATTTGAAAAAAGTGAAGCAGCAAATCCTGAATTTGACCCCATGTTACAAGCCGTGTATCATGGACTGAATCAGGAAATATTTACTGTTTACCATGAACCGGAACCCGTCATTTACATTGACGATGTGGCCGCCTTCAACAAAAAAGAGGGCTTGGCTTTAAACGATGATGAAGTAGCCTACTTGAACAGCCTTTCAAAAAAGCTGAACCGGAAACTTACTGACAGCGAGGTTTTTGGGTTTTCGCAGGTAAACTCCGAGCATTGCCGTCACAAAATTTTTAACGGAACCTTTGTGATTGATGGTGAGGAAAGACCCGAAACCCTGTTCCAACTCATAAAAAAAACAACCAATAAAAACCGGAACCAAGTTGTTTCGGCATATAAAGACAATTGTGCCTTTATGCAAGGTCCGGTTATTGAGCAGTTTGCCCCCAAAACACAAGATAAACCTGACTTTTTTGAGGTCACTGACTATGAATCGGTCTATTCACTCAAAGCAGAAACGCACAACTTCCCAACAACCGTGGAACCCTTTAACGGCGCAGCTACCGGCACCGGAGGCGAAATCCGCGACCGTATTGCCGGTGGAAAAGGAAGCATGCCCATCGCGGGAACCGCCGTATATATGACCTCCTATTCCCGCTTGGAAGAAGGCCGTGAGTGGGAACAGGCCACCAAAGCCCGTCCCTGGTTGTACCAAACGCCTTCGCAGATTCTGATAAAAGCATCGAACGGAGCCAGTGATTTTGGAAACAAATTCGGACAGCCGCTCATCTGCGGAAGTGTGCTTACCTTTGAACATTTTGAACCTTATCAGAAATTTGGTTACGATAAAGTAATTATGTTGGCTGGTGGCGTAGGCTACGGTAAGAAAAAAGACAGCCAAAAAGAAAAACCATCGGTGGGTGATAAAGTAATTGTGATGGGAGGCGACAACTACCGGATAGGAATGGGTGGTGGAGCCGTTTCATCGGTTGATACCGGGCAGTTTGCCAATGCCATTGAACTGAATGCCGTTCAGCGTTCGAATCCTGAGATGCAGAAACGGGTAGCTAACGCTATCCGTGCCTTGAGCGAGCAAGATATCAATCCTATTGTAAGCATCCATGACCATGGCGCCGGAGGACATTTGAACTGTCTGAGCGAACTGGTCGAAGAAACCGGCGGACGCATCGAAGTGAGGAAATTGCCCATAGGCGACCCAACCCTTTCTGGTAAAGAGATTGCCGGAAACGAGTCGCAGGAGCGGATGGGGTTGGTGATGCACGAAAAAGATATTGATCATCTTCGGAAAATTGCCGAACGCGAACGCGCTCCCATGTACGTGGTTGGTGAAACCACCGGCGACATGCAGTTCAGCTTTGTGGACGAAAAAGATGGTTCCAAACCCATCGACTTGCAACTGTTCGATATGTTTGGCAATCCTCCCCGGACTATCATGGAAGATAAATCCATAAATCAAAAATATAAAGAGGCCGTTTACAGCACCAACCAAATCCACCAATACCTGGAGCAGGTGTTACAATTGGAGGCGGTGGCCTGCAAAGATTGGCTGACCAACAAAGTGGACCGCTCGGTAACCGGAAAAATTGCCATGCAACAAAATGCCGGGCCGTTGCACCTGCCATTAAATAACTGTGGCATTGTGGCCCTCGATTATCAGGGAGTGGCCGGTGTGGCTACCAGTATTGGTCATGCACCGGTAAGTGCCCTGTTAAGTGCCGCTAAAGGGTCGCGTTTGGCTGTGGCCGAAGCCTTAACCAATATCGTTTGGGCACCGTTGCGCGATCATCTGAAAGGTGTTTCATTAAGTGCCAACTGGATGTGGCCTTGCAAAAACCCCGGCGAAGATGCCCGTTTGTACGAAGCCGTGGAGGCATTGAGCCAGTTTTGTCTGGCACTGGAAATAAATGTTCCCACCGGAAAAGATTCCCTGTCGATGACTCAAAAATACAAAGACGGTGAAAAGGTGATTGCCCCGGGAACCGTGATTGTATCGGGTGCTGCCGAAGTTACCGACATCCGTAAAGCGGTCACTCCGGTTCTGAAGCCCGTGAAAGATTCCTCGCTCATTTATATCGGCTTTTCAAAAGATGAATTAAAACTGGGAGGTTCCTCGTTTGCACAAGTTGTTAGCGGTATTGGAACCGATTGCCCCGATATTGCAGATGCTACCTATTTTAAAGAAGCCTTTAACACGGTTCAGAAATTGATTGATGAGTCGCTGGTGTTAGCCGGGCACGATATTTCATCGGGGGGAATCATCACCACCCTGCTTGAGATGGCTTTTGCCGATAATCAATTGGGATTGGATGTGAACCTTTCAGAAATGGGAGAGTCCGACCCGGTAAAAGTGCTTTTTGCCGAAAATCCAGGCGTGGTGTTACAAGTAAATGAAACTGAAAAAGTTACCAAACTATTGAAAGCCAATGGCATTCACTTTATAAACATTGGAGGATTGGGCGATGCCGGAGAACTTTCGCTTAGCACCGGAAAAACCTGGTTCTCGTTCGATATTGCCAGCTTACGCGATGTGTGGTACCGCACCTCGTTCCTGCTCGATAAAAAACAAACCGGTTTTGGTTTGGCCAAAGAGCGCTACCATTCATACAAAGAATCTCCTTTGAAATTCGATTTTAAAGGGTTTACCGGGATAGCCGCCGATTTGAAGATTGATTTGAAACGCCGCAAACCTTCGGGAACCAAAGCAGCTATCATCCGCGAAAAGGGTGTGAATGGCGACCGCGAAATGGCCTACACTTTATACACCGCCGGATTCGACGTGAAAGACGTGCACATGACCGATCTGATTACGGGGCGCGAAGATTTGAGCGATGTAAACCTGATTGTTTTCGTGGGAGGTTTTTCCAACTCTGATGTTTTGGGTTCCGCCAAAGGTTGGGCAGGCGCCTTTTTATTCAACGAGAAGGCCAAAAAAGCCCTCGATACTTTTTATGCCCGCCCCGATACGTTGAGTTTGGGAATCTGTAACGGTTGCCAGTTGGTAGTTGAACTGGGTTTGATTCACCCGAAACACGAACAAAAGCCAAAAATGCTGCACAATGCCTCACACAAATTTGAATCGGGGTTCATAAACGTGACGATTCAAAAAAACCATAGCGTGATGCTCCAGAATATGGAAGGTATGCGTTTGGGTGCTTGGGTAGCTCATGGCGAAGGGAAATTCCAATTCCCCTATGAAGAATCGAAGTACCTGATTCCCGTAAAATATAGCTATTCCAGCTATCCCGCCAACCCGAACGGTTCCCCGTTCGATGCTGCCGGAATCTGTTCCGAGGATGGACGCCATCTGGCCATGATGCCGCACCCCGAAAGGGCAGTGTTTCCATGGCAATGCGCCTGGTATCCCGAAGAACGTAAAAAGGATGACATCACTCCCTGGGTAAAAGCTTTTGTGAATGCCCGCGAATGGATTGAGAAAATGAAGTAAAGGAATTACTAAAATTGGGATCGTATGTTGGTATCTGTTTTATTACATGAAACCCCCATGCAGTTTACTACACAACTTAACGAAGCGTTTTCATGGCCAAAGGGAGAAAAGGTGATGAAAATATTAGCATGGGGTGTTATTGCATAACCAACGAAACGACACAGACCCCGCATCCTTCTCTCCCATCCTTAAATTTCATCTTCAGATAATAAGGTCCGGTTTTGGTGCACAAAAAATCGAAGGCACTGTATTCCTTGTCCTCTTGCCCGTTGTAGTTGCCTCCAAAGTTTGAAAAATCGTTCGAAAGTTCAATAATGGTATGACCGGGTTTGGTGTCGTCGTTGCATACCAAAAAACGGTAATGGTTCCCTTTATTGAGCATGATGGAAAACTGGCCTTCCGATTGCCCAACATCAGCTTTTGATTCGGTAAACCGGATGCGGAAATGCTTGATGTATTTTACTTCACTGTTAGAGGCGCACTTGTCAATAAATGCCTGATCGCATTGTGCCCACGCAGCAAAGGGAATCTGCAAGAGGATGAAGACAAAGGCAATTATGGTAAACGTCCGGCGCATCCGTCAAAAATAAGAAAATATTTTAGTTTTATTGCTTCGATTTTTCTGCTTCAAGAGCTTCTAAATCCAACTTGATGACAAAGTTTTGGTAAACAAAGCTGATTTTTTTATCCAATTTTTTGATTTCGTTGGTAGTAAAACGGATTTTAAAGGGCTCTCCTTCGGCGGGTGCGTAAGGAACAATATTACCTGCTGCATCCACAGCATTGGCATCGTAAAAAATAGGGACCCCGTTTTTGGTTACCTCAATACCTGCTTTTAAATTACGTAAATCTTCGGGGGTAACCTGAATAACCCCACCGTTCGTAGGATCAACATACAGCGCGTTTTTTAGCCCGTAGTTAGCACTCACCGTTTCTTCGTCCACTTTTGGAATGTACATCTCCTTTTTAACTAAAATCTTGATGTAGTTTTCAAATTTCTCATCACGGTAGATGTAATAATTATCGCCAATGGTGTAAGCATCTAACTTATAAAATTGGGACTCGATTTTGCGGCATCCTTTGGGGGTGGCTGAACAATCCACTTTTCGGATTTCCCCGGTTTTAAGGTTAATTTCCTTAAACATGTTGCGGTAAATATCATAATTCACATAAAAAAAGTCTCCCGATTCGTCAAAGGTGCTGTTATAAAGCTCACAACGGTTATCGTCCAGTTTGATCTTGTATTTCTCGTCCCAGGAATACAGGTTGTAAATAATGAGATACACATACGATGATTTCTCACCCCTGAAGGTAGCTACCAGATAGTTCCCGTATTCATCCACCATTAATTCGAGCACTTCGCTCTTTTTAAACTCCGGCCCTTTTATCCGGTATTGGAAACGGTATCCTTTGGTGGGTTTATTAATAGGCTGGTTTTGCGAAAACAAGGTCCCAATAGTAAAAAATACAATGCTAAGGGACAAGAGGATGCTCTTCATATTTCATTCGTTAATTAGCTACTAAGAGGAGTAAAAATATAAAATAATGCAATTAAGCCCTAATTTTGAAGACTTAATTGCATGTTAATTTAGTTTACCTTTTTAAGCAGGTTGGTCATACTGGTCTTTTCAACCACAATCTGCTTCACCTTGTCAACAGGGATACGTTCCTGTTCCATGGTATCGCGGTTGCGGATGGTTACGGTATTGTTTTCCAGCGTTTCATGATCTACGGTAATACAATAGGGGGTTCCAATGGCATCTTGCCGGCGGTAACGCTTCCCAATGGAATCTTTTTCCTCATAAATGCAGTTGACCTCGTACTTTAATTCATTCAATATTTCAGTAGCTTTTTCAGCCAATCCATCTTTACGCATCAGTGGAAGAATGGCCAATTTTACCGGGGCTAATTCCGGAGGGATGCGCAGTACCACCCGTTGTTCGGTTTTTCCATCTTCGCCGGTCAAATCCTCTTCAGTATAGGCACTCGAAAGAATCAACAAAAACATGCGGTCCAACCCGATGGATGTTTCAATAACGTAGGGGACATAACTTTCATTAAGCTCGGGATCAAAGTAGGTGATTTTCTTTCCGCTGTATTGTTGATGTTGGCTTAAATCGAAATCCGTACGGGAATGGATACCTTCCACCTCTTTGAAGCCCATGGGGAATTCAAACTCGATATCGGTAGCTGCATTGGCATAATGTGCCAACTTATCGTGGTTGTGGAAGCGGTATTTTTTTGCGTTGAACCCAAGGGCCTTGTGCCAGCGCAAACGGGTTTCTTTCCATTGTTCAAACCATTTGAGCTCTTCACCGGGACGTACAAAGAACTGCATCTCCATTTGCTCAAATTCGCGCATACGGAAAATGAATTGGCGGGCCACAATCTCGTTCCTGAAGGCTTTCCCAATCTGGGCAATACCAAATGGGATTTTCATCCGGCCGCTTTTTTGCACATTCAGGTAATTCACAAAAATACCCTGAGCAGTTTCGGGGCGCAGGTAAATGCTGTTGGCTTCATCGCTAACCGAACCTAACTTGGTCTCGAACATCAGGTTAAACTGGCGCACATCGGTCCAGTTTTTGGTTCCCGAGATGGGGCATACTATTTCGCAATCCTCGATAATATTTTTTACCTCGGCCAGGTTATCAGCTTCAAGAGCCTTAATAAACCGCTTTTTAATTAGGTCTATTTTTTCCTGATTGGCAATTACCCGTTGGTTGGTAGCCCGGAACTGTGCTTCATCAAACGAGGCTCCGTATTTTTCGGCGGCTTTCTCAACCTCTTTCTCTATTTTAGCTTCAATTTTGGCCAAATGTTCTTCAATCAACACATCGGCGCGGTATCTTTTTTTTGAATCTTTGTTATCAATCAACGGATCGTTAAAAGCCCCCACATGGCCCGAGGCTTTCCATACAGTCGGGTGCATAAAGATGGCTGAATCAATCCCCACAATATTTTCATGAATCCGGACCATGGAATCCCACCAGTACCGTTTGATGTTATTTTTTAATTCGGCTCCATACTGACCATAATCATACACCGCACTTAACCCATCGTAAATCTCACTCGACTGAAAAATAAACCCATACTCTTTTGAATGGGCAATAATCTTTTTTAAAATATCTTCTTGAGCCATATGTTATTATTTTGTAAACAATTGCCAAAAATAGAAGAATTGTTTGCTTTTAAAAAATTTATTTGTCCTGTTCCCAAAAATAGCCATCTGTCAAAAATTGAACCCCGATCAGATAAAATAAGATTCATATTGGGTGGTTTCCAAAATAGGTTTTCTAATTTTGTTCCCGGTTTTTACGATTAGCATCGTTACAACTGAAGATAAGCTATCAAACATTGAATACCGTATCAAAATAAAAAACCTGTGAAGCGAGAATTTGATTTTTTGGTGATTGGAACAGGGGTAGCCGGGCTGACCTTTGCCATTAAGGTTGCCGGGCATGGGAAAGTGGCAGTTGTTTCCAAATCACAGTTGGCACACACCAATACAGCATTGGCCCAAGGGGGCATTGCTGCTGTTATTTATAAGCCTGATAATTTTGAAAAACATATTGAAGATACCTACATTGCCGGCGACCGATTTTCGCGAAAAGAGGTGGTACGCATTGTGGTTGAAGAAGCCCCGGAGCGGATTCAGGAGTTAATAAACTGGGGGACCCAATTTGACAAAAACCAAACCGGACAATACGATCTGGCACGCGAGGGAGGCCATTCCGAAAAACGGATACTGCACCATAAAGACAATACCGGCTGGGAAATTCAACGGACCTTAATCGATCGGGTAAAAACACATCCGAACATCACCATTTTTGAAAAACATTTTGCAGTAGAACTCATCACACAGCACCACCTTGGGAAAGAAGTACGCCGCAGCGATAATGATATTGACTGTTTTGGTGCCTACATCCTGAACCTCGAAAATAGCACCGTGGATACTTTTTTGGCAAAAAAAACCATGATTGCCACAGGGGGTTCCGGTAACTTGTACCAAACAACCACAAACCCGTTGATTGCTACAGGTGACGGAGTGGCCATGGTGTATCGGGCAAAAGGAATTGTAGAGAATATGGAGTTTGTGCAGTTTCATCCCACATCGCTGTATAATCCCACCGAACGTCCTTCGTTCCTGATTACTGAAGCCATGCGTGGCTTTGGTGCCATTTTGCGCAACCAGCAGGGCGAGGAGTTTATGAACAAATACGATCCCCGGGGTTGTCTGGCTCCGCGCGATATTGTGGCCCGGGCCATTGACCATGAGCTGAAGGTGACCGGCGATGATTTTGTCTATCTCGATTGCCGCCATCTGGACGAGTTTGCACTAAAAGATCATTTCCCAAATATTGCCACAAAATGTCTTTCGCTGGGAATTGATATTGCCAAAGATTTGATTCCGGTTGTCCCTGCAGCGCACTATCAATGCGGTGGCGTAAAAGTTGACCTCAATGGAGAAACACACATCCACCATTTATATGCTTCGGGCGAAGTAGCCTCAACGGGGCTCCATGGAGCCAACCGGTTGGCCTCGAACTCGCTTAGTGAAGCGGTGGTGTTTTCGCACAGGGCCGCTTTGCATGCTATTTCCTGTTTTAAGGAACAACCCATTTGCAACAGCATCCCTGAATGGAACTTTGAAGGGACGACCCTCCCCGAGGAAATGGTACTCATTACCCAAAACTACAAGGAAACCCAAATGATCATGAGCAACTATGTGGGTATTGTCCGTTCAAATCTGCGGTTGGAACGTGCGCTGAACCGTTTGGAAATTATCTTTAACGAAACCGATACCCTTTACAAAAAATCAACCCTCTCGCAGCAATTGTGTGAGCTCCGAAACTTGATCAACGTGGGGTACCTGATTATTAAATCGGCAAAAAATCGGAAAGAGAGCCTGGGTCTGCATTATAATATTGATTATCCTCCTGTCAAGGAATCAAAATAATATTACTTATTATTGTTTTATGGTATGATTTCGTGCGGGATTACGAGGCGATTCCCTACCAGTTTACACCTAACTTTTTTACAGACCACAACCGACTGAAGGGAGCTCAGCGAAGCTAAACCCACATGTACTATATCACTGCCATCAGTTTTTTTATTTTTTCTTGTCATTTATAAATATAAACCATATTTTTGTATTCTGCGTCTGGGAAGAGTCGCCAAGCGTCTCTATTACGGGAATAATTCCCTGAAACCAGTCGCTTTTTTTATTTTTAGCCGCCAATGGTATATTTTTGTTATATAGACGAATCTGGCACACCTGAAATTCCTGGCAATACAAGCCATTACGTTTTAGCAGGATTATCAATTCCAATATCTTACTGGAAGAAATGTGAAAAAGGCATATCAACTTTAAAGCAAAAATACAACTTACAGGAATCTGAAATCCATACTGGATGGATATTACGGAAATACCTTGAGCAAAGTAGGGTTGTTGGATTTGAAACAATGAATCATGCTCAAAGACGACACGAAGTCGAAAAAATAAGAAAAGTTGAACTTCTCAAACTCCAAAAGAGTCCAAATAAAAGTCATTATAAACAAACCAGAAAGAATTATCGCCAAACCGAAGCTTATATCCATTTGACTCACGACGAAAGGGTTGCATTTATTCAAGATCTGGCTGATTTAATTGGAAGTTGGAAATTTGCTAGATTATTTGCCGAATGTATAAACAAAATCCATTTTGACCCTGTTAGAGCAAAACAAACTATTGATGAACAAGCTTTAGAACAATTAGTTTCTCGTTTTGAACAGTATATGAAAATTATTAGCAGGAGTAAGAATGATTCGGAACTTTTTGGAACCCTTGTCCATGATAATAATGAAACGGTTTCGAAAAAGCATACTGCTTTAATGAAAAAATTTCATCATCAAGGTACTTTATGGACAAGCATTGACCATATTATTGAAACTCCATTTTTTGTAAACTCAGAGCTAACAAGTCTTGTACAAATAGCTGATTTGTGTTGTTATTCATTAAGACGCTATTTTGAAAATAATGAATCCGACTTATTAAATAGAATCCAAAGTCGATTTGACAGGAAAAATGGTAAAATAGTAGGAGTCCGTCATTTTACTGATGCTACCTGTCAATGTATGTTTTGTGTCTCTTAAAATTGGTGGTAACTTTATATAAAAACTATTACAAGCGAAAAAAGATGAAACAGAAACTACTTTTAGGCCTATTGTGCTTGGCTTTTTTGGGTGCCAGTGCGCAAACAAAAAGATGTGCCACACCTTATTTCGATTCCATTGAGGTGGCCAGGAATCCTGAAATTCTAAAAAAACGCTTGTTGCTGGAAGAGTTTACCCAACAGTTTATCCAGAATAAGGACAACGCTTATGATACCATAATTATCCCTGTGGTTTTTCATGTGCTACATAAATATGGTAACGAACGCATCTCCATGGAAGAAATTGAGCGGGGTCTGGAACAAATAAACATTGATTTTAGAGCGGACAATGTTGAGCTGAACAATATAGTGAACGATTTCAAAGAAATTATTGGAAATGCCAGCATCGTTTTCAAATTGGCCAAGCTTGCTCCCGATGGAAACTGTACTTCCGGTGTAGTGTATTACGAAACCGATTTAACCTACCAGGCTTCAAATACTTTAAAATATACCATCACCAACTGGGATCCTCAAAGTTATCTGAATATTTGGACTGTAAGTTCTATCGAGGGCTCAGCAGCGGCCTGGTCCCACTATCCTGGCGTTGATCCGGCTTTGGATGGTGTGGTTAGCATATACACCTATGTGGACAATGGCCACACCCTGTCGCATGAGATTGGGCATTATCTGAACCTGGCCCATCCCTGGGGAAGTACCAACGAACCCGGGCTTCAAAGCAATTGCGACATTGACGATAATGTGGAAGATACACCCAACACCATTGGAGTTGACCAACATTGCAATTTAGGGATGGTCTCCTGTGGGTTTCTAACCAATGTCCAGAATTTTATGGATTACTCAACCTGCGAGTCCATGTTTACCGAAGGGCAAGTGGACCGGATGCGGGCAGCTTTGAATTCACTGGTAAGTGGAAGAAAATACCTTTGGTCGGATGAAAACCTGGTGCAAACAGGGACCAACGAAGGTTATGTAGATCCCGGATGCGCACCCATTGCCGATATTGAATCGGATATTTACGATATCTGCCCGGGAACTTCGTATCAGTTTACCGATTTTTCATACGGTTCCGAAATTACTAACTGGGATTGGGCATTTGAAGGCGGTGAACCCTCCTCCTCCATCATCAGCGCTCCTGAAATTACCTACCATCAACCAGGGTTGTATCCTGTAAGCCTTACCGTAAGTAACGAAAACGGCACCAGTTCTATTACCCGCGAAAAGCTGGTATTTGTCCCCGATACCTTAGCCGGGATTGTTGCCCCAAAATTATGCGATATGGAAGAGGCCGGATTCCCTGAATATGTGGACGATATTTTTAAAAGCTGGTCCTTTATTGAAAACGGAAATGCACATTGGGCGAAATATACAAATGGCAACACCTCCCTAAGGATTAAAAACCAATCAAATGGGGCAGGAACTGTAAACTCATTTATAACCAGCAACATCAATTTTAACGAAGTGACCAATCCCGATTACATCTATTTTGATATCGCTTATGCCCAGCGTAACAGTTCATCGGCCGATGAACTGAAGGTGTTTGTTTCGCCAGATTGTGGCAAAAAGTGGATTGTAAAATATATTAAAGGCGGAAAATCGCTGGTTACCAATAACGATGTATATGTAACAAGTACCTATGAACCCACTGCTACAGAATGGCGGACTGAAAAAATTGATATTAAAAACTATAAAGAAAAGAACCACCTGAGGTTGAAATTTCAAGTGGAAAGCAACGGCGGAAATTGTCTTTATGTTGATAACATAAACATTGGCGGCATTCCTTTAATTGGAATCAAAGAAACCCAACCAGGTATGTTTCATGTCTTTCCGAACCCAACACACGAAAAAATAACATTGAATTTTTCGTTGTCCGCAAAACAACCGGTAACCATTAAAATACATACCCTGTATGGGGGAGAGATTTATTCACAAATGACAGAAGGAACAAACGGATCAAATATCAAGGAACTTTTATTTGACAATCGTGAGTTGGCTGCCGGAATCTATTTAATCAGCATCATCACGCAAGAGGGGCAAATGACCCGGCGCATGATTGTTACCCATTAATAAAAATTTCAAAACAACCCCGTTAAACGACCACCGATCCGGATATCGCAGAATCACAGGATATATCTGTAGTTTTTGGGATATTATTTCGATTGTATTGCTTAATTGGTAGTAAATGGGAATGTATAAAATAACCTTATTTGTGGCAAAACAGGCAGCAAACAAAGTAATAGATTAATCTATTTTGCCAGTCGCACAGCTCATCCTTAACATAACATTTTCTATAAGAAATCCCAAAAATCCCGGAGGAAATCCCCCGTTTTGCCTACTTCATCACATATTTTTGAAAATAAGCCGGTTATTCGTTAGTATTGGTAACGTATTTAACAACGTTTTTTAACCAAAAAAATGAAATATAAACCACACCCTTTTGTTTTTATACTGCCTATTTTTAGGAGATACATTTGTAAAAACTGAGATTCTATAATTGTTGGGGCATGAAAGGAGCAAGACCTCGGAGGGTTATACGCATGTAATAGCAGTAAACAATAAAAAAATGCGCAATCCCTTGGATATATTGATGAATAAAATTACTATGGAAACCGGATTAAAAAAAACAGTTGTAAACAAAACCGATATATACTGAATTGAAAAGTGGTGGTTGGTATATAGGGATGGCAACAATTTAAAAATAAAGTACTATGATTGAATTCGGAATTTTATTAATAGGTTTCCTTGCAACTTTGATTGCAATAAAGGGAGAAACATGGAATAAAGATTCTAAAGGATTTAGGAAAATTACTATAACTGGCTATATTACTGGAATACTTGCTTTAATGGCTCTAGTATTGGGAGGATTAAAAAATCATACTGATAAAAAAGACAGTATGGAAAAAGCCTTGTTATTAGAGAATGTTTCTGAAAATACTAATGTCATGAAAGATTCAATTAGTAGTTTGAAAAACATTCTGGATAGTTCCGAGCTAACAATCATGCGTTTAAAATCAAAAATAGATGCTTATGAAATAACTCTAGGTAAAATAAGTAATGAATCTGAACGACAGCCACAATGGACTTTTTTAAATTTTTATTCACTTCGTCCACATCAGACAATCAGAATGCCAAATAAGTTGTATTCTGGTTCATTATTAAAATTTGTTGGTATTTGTGGAGAATGTGAACTAGTTTATGGTGAGAACAGAATAATTATTCCAAGTTTTCATTATTCAAATCCACTTGAGATTCCTATTGCTGGGTCAAGTGGGAGAGCATTTAATTGGTCTATTAAAAGTTTGAATTATGACAATTGCGATTTCAAAATTTATGTATTATCGACACCAAGGTCAAGATCATCAAGATGGAGTTATGAGGAAGAAAAAAATGAATAAACTGCTGCCAATACACAATATAAAACAGTTGGAGTTCAGTGGTTTACGAGGACTTGGTTCTCACTTCAACTTTTTCCAACGGTGGATAAGTACGCAACCCGAAAACCCAACCGTTTGATATTATCAACCGTTATGTTTCATGCAAAAAGAGAATTTACATATAACAACATCAACACTATTACTAACTAAAATCTAAATATATGGAAAACTTTTACAATGCACATGTACATGTTTTTACATTTAAGAATGTTCCAGATAGATTTGGCAAAACATTTGCGTGGGGATTGGCTGGGTTAATTTCAATTCAAAAATTTAGAAAAAGTAAATTTTTCAGAATCCTACTAAATTTAATGAGGCATATAATAAAATCAGATGCTGATGTATTAGATAGAATTGCCAATTTTATTGAACACGGTCAAGGTAAAGACGCTCCTAATTGTGATATAACACAAAAAGATGTTTTTAAGAATCTTCAAAGCTATTACCCAAAGGGAACAAAATTCATAGCATTATCAATGGACATGGAATACATGGATGCAGGTGAAGTTCCTGAAAAATTTGATAAACAAACAAAAGAATTAGAACAAATAAAACAGGAAAATCCAGAAATCTTTTACCCATTCATCTTTGTAGACCCCAGACGTATTGAAACAACTGAATGTTTCAATGGGGAAAAGAATTTTTCTGAATATCTTAAGAAAAAACTAGAAGATTGTACATTCGCAGGAATTAAAATGTACCCTGCCCTTGGTTATTGGCCTTTTGACAAAAGATTGAAAGACATTTATGATTTTGCATTAGATAAATCTATTCCAATAATGGTTCATTGTTCTGGAGGGCCTGTTTACTATAGAGGTAAATTAGAATTGAATACACATCCAATTGATGAGAATATAAAACTATTTGAGAAGGAACCTAAAGATTTCGCAAAGCATTTTTCAAATCCAATCAATTATCATATGTTAATGAGCAAAAATATTTTAAAAAAAAATTGGGAAAGTGATGCAAGAGACTATAGTAAATTAAAGATTTGCCTTGGTCATTTCGGAGGAGAAATTGAGTGGATGAAATATTTACAAAATCCATGGGTTGCAGCAACAGATATTAGTGACGATTATAAGTTTATTTCATTAAAAAGGGAGAACTGGAATTTTGAGAATGAATTTAAGTCAGGAAAATTCACTTGGTTTAGTGTAATTTGTGATTTACTAAAAAAATATGATAATTTATATGCAGATATAAGTTCATCACTGGAAAATGAAAAAATCTATCCACTATTAAAAATATTATTAGAGTCAAATAGTGAATTAAAAAATAAAATACTATTTGGCACGGATTATTATATGGTTTCAATAGATAAAAGTGAAAGAGAACTAAGTATTGGTTTAAGAAGTTATCTTGGAGAAGAACTATTTGAACGAATAGCAGTTACAAACGTTAAAAAGTTTTTATTTGAGAATTAAAAAAGCACGAAAACCTAACAAGCGGTCATAAAACATTGGGGTTTTAGTAGTATGCCAAGCGCATTGATCGCTGGCAAGGTTCTTGTCAGTTGATAGGTTCATAGCCCGCAACCCCTTCTATGTTGTAATCCAAATTTTCAGGTAAAAAAAATAAATATTCTACGTAATTTTAAACAATAAAGCCGAAGAGTAAGCAGGCTCTGCTGGGGAGCAACCTGTCAGCAATAGGCTTTATGGATAAACTGTATTTAAAGGGGGGTTAAAGCTCCCCTTATTTTAAAAATATACAGGAATCCCACTATGGCTTAGAAAACCCAATTACTTTTTCAAATACGTGTAAACAATAATCTATAAAAACAACCTTCTATCAACCAATCCCTATAAATTAGCAAAGGGATG
>Ga0209016_1000740_pt1 | contig 34507 bp, 24 predicted proteins | sample EPASupsiteSAE305_FD_187265 | JGI IMG/M metagenome (GOLD analysis project Ga0209016, IMG submission 187265) | Bioremediated contaminated groundwater microbial communities from EPA Superfund site, New Mexico - SAE3-05 (SPAdes) (version 2) | ecosystem: Environmental > Aquatic > Deep subsurface >... | reverse complement strand
ATTACAATACGAAGAGAAAACACTCTTCAATTGGTTATATGACACCTGTTGAATTTGAAAAATCTATTTCTACAAATTAACTTAACTTTTTATCCACTAAAACCTTGCCCTTCCATATGAGTTGCTTTTTTCGACTCCACAAAAGTAATAAGGTTTCACATCCACTTGTCGATTTATTTTTGCCATGTAGTAAAGCCGGTTTTGAGACCGGCTTTACTTTTTTTAAAAATAAACGAACGTGCTGTTCCAATAATCCATCTGGTCAATCTCTTCCGGATTTTCCACCTTTCGGGAGAGCAATTCCCCCATATCCGACAGGGAGATCACTTTGACTGCCCCGTCCGTATCCACATAGGCGAAGGCTTTATCGTCAGAGCTCCAGGTAAAAGGCATGTCATTATAACTATCCTCCAAGCCGGTAAAAGTAAACTTTACTTTGCCATCAGCCAGATCAATGTAACTAAATTGCGTCGGGAGATTATTATCTTGACCCAATTTTCCACCTTCATTGCTTACTACCATATACCGCCCCAGGGGAGAAACGGCCATATGGAAAAGTATCGTATCCGTTGCATAAAATACCACAACCGTTTGACCGTCATATTTATAAATATTCTTCAAAGCCGAAAAGTAGAGATTGCCTTGATCGTCCCAATCTATTGAATCGGGGCTTCCTTCCGATATGGCGGAAGGCTCAAAATATATTTTATTCCAGCTTTGGTCCTTCAGATCATAAGTGTATATATAGAGCTCGTAATCTCCGCCGGATAACAGATAAGCGATTTTAGTTTTGCTCTTGTCGACAGCATAGTTGACCATTGTATAATGATCTGAAGGTAAAGTACGCTCATCCTGTAGGCCCATATATATTTTTACAGCGAAATCCAGTTTGTCAAAGGCGATATCTTCGGTCTGCATCGTTTTTAAATTTAAGATAAACTGGCCGCAAACAATTAGGTTTTTATTGTCCAGCCATACCGCTCGCGGCGGGTAACCATATTTATAAAGGTAATCAGTAAGTACCTTTTCCAATGGTTTAGTTTCTTCATTAAGATATATATTGACTGGGTAAAGTTCCCCCCATTCTTCATCCATTACATCATAGTCTATCTCTTCCCTGATATAGTTAGAACCATCCGGAGAATAAATACGCAGCTCAAGATCGTTTCCTTTCGCTATGCTATAGGCCGTGCCTCCGTTCTCACCCTGGCTGGAATCATTAACGGAGGAGGACGATGCGGAATTCCCATCACAACCGCAAAGTAAAACCATCCCAAGCACAATCAATACAAAACATATCTTTTTCATCTTTCTGTCTCCAAACATCATTTATTATATGCCGCAAGCTCTTTGTAATGGTCAAGGATTATCTGGCCTTTGGTTGCGATAACCTCCATCAGGGGAAGCAAGGGGACGGTTCTTCTGCTTCATCCCATTCCCGTAGTTCTCATAACCTCCAAATTCAAATGCCTGCCCCGGTACCGCAGGATTACTCAAGAAGCATTTTACGCCTGGTCAAAGGAAACGCAGGCAATGCACGACAAAGCGCTCGCTGGAAAGATTTCTTTAGAAGAATTCAAGACTTGGCTAAGCGAATAAATAGACAATAGCGGACATTGGTACCTGCCCATCATTCTTTGGATAGGCCGGTACAATTTACAATATAGATTCCTTCACTATAATTTAAATAATTCCTTTAAGATTCTCTTTTGAGTATGCTTCATTTTCCTGGATAAGACTTAGAATGTATTTCTCATTTTTTTCTTCTATGAGTATAATTTTATTTCTTAGTTCCTCAATTTTTTTCTCTCTTCGATTTTTATCTGCCTCTGTTAGATGCCCTCCTTCAAGCATAGTCGTATAAGAATCCATGTTTTTTTGTTCAAAAGCTTTTAGATGAGATATGGCAAGATTATAATTACCATTTTTCAGAGCCATATAATATTTACATGAGTCAAGCATATTCACGCCATCTCTATAAAACTTTTGATCTTCTTCCCTCATGATAGCTTTGCCATCGGAGTATTTTTCTCTCCCAATTACCCAATTTTTATTAAACAGCCTATCCAGCTCGCATAACTCCTGATAGCCATTATTGCAGCTATCGGCTCTATTGAATAATGGAATAAGGTATTTGTTAATATGCGTAATCAACTCCGAGATACAGATATCTATACTTTCCTCTGAGTTAGGATCATAATCCCAATAATCCCAATGATCCCATTGGACCGGTTCAAATCTTCGCAAGTTATATATCCCTATTCCACCATTGATATTTGCTTTTTCAATTCTCATACAAAGCGGAACTATACCAAATTCAATTGTACAGCCTCTTCCAGTGCTGTACTTTTTGAGCGTGAAATTCTGCATTACATCATTTATCACTCTTGCAAAACTATTGCTCTTTCTTTTATAGCCATATTGTGAAAACTCTTTTTTACAAGCCTCAACATAGTGTTTAGTAAAATATTCCATACCGAAAATATCCATTCCTTAGCTCTTATCCAATATTAATTCCTGCTTCACCGTTACCCCAATAAACAAAACCGGGATTCTTATTGTCTTTTGAATTTATAATACAAAGTGAATACACTCCTACATTATTCTGGTTAGCAGTATCGATTGTGAACTCATATACTGCAATTTGGTATTCTTGTTCACTAGTCGTAAGGATATAGGTTGATTCGATTTCTTTTTTACGGTTACCAGTGCCATCAGCATTTTTCTCATCACTGCCTCCATAGCCTCCTGTGCTTTCCCAAGATTGGATGTCACCTTCAATGTAGTTGAATAGAGCATCTAAATTCCCGTCAAAATCATTAGCTTCGACTAATGCCTGTTTTGAAAACATTGACTTCAAAGCATTTTGATCTTTGTTTTTAAGGGTTTCTATTATTTGTTCCATCCGTTCGTCCGCTTTTTTATCGCTATCATCGGTAATCGACATCTTATTCCCTCCAAAGGAACAGGAGCTTAAAATCATAATACTTATCATCAGCAGTATAAATAAATTAATTTTTTTCATAATCATCGCTCCCTTATAAGTTTAATGTTGCAGTAAAATAGGGAAGCAAGGGGACGGTCCTTCTGCTTCATCCTATTGCCGGATATATATTTGTATTACTTTTCTTTCTGGCTGCTCTTGGCATAAATTATCACCACCGTATATACTTTACCATATTCTTCCTCCAGCGTAAAGAAAACGAATTACTAGATATACCCCTATTGATAAGCCAATTAAAAAGACACGCAAAAAACGCCTGATATCTTTATAGATAACAGGCGTTTTATTTAGTCGCGGAAAGAGGACTCGAACCTCTGACCTGCGGGTTATGAGTAAGCAGATGGATTTCATATAATCTCGGGTATCATATAATAATCGCCGCTAATCTAAGCTTTTTTTAGCATAGACTCGCGGCGATTTCAATTTATCTCTGTTAATTTCTTATGTGCATCCAACCAGGGGAATCATCCCCGTGGTTGCCTGCGGCTGCTTACAATTTTTGTTCGATTTCTGTAACACATTCGCTTTTGATCTTTCCTACCAGGAATTGCAGGGCATCAATAACATGTGGCCGGATGTCGCCGCCTATCAGCACATACATGATGTCATCACCGAGCTCAAGGTAGCCTTCATTAAGCCAAACCTTTATATAAAATATGCCATCCAGCTTATAAGTTTCAGCAATTACCTCTTCAACTTTTGCTGCGTCATAATAAAATTCCATTCCTTTTACTAACGATCCGTCATCAACTCCCTGGCGGACCTTGACTTTGGGCGTCTGGCGCACAATACCATTATGGACTAAAAACATTCCTTCCTGTAAAGCCGTCGGATCAGATTTTGCTTCTTTGAGCCACTCATCGATGGATGGTGATACTTTTTTAGTTTTATTAATCATTAACTAATGCCCCTTTCTTAATTACCCATTTATATCATAAACAAAATCACATAATATATCCCCATGGTTATCAGCCCCATAGGCACCCCGATCTTTCCCCACTCGGTGCTGCTGATCTTCAGCTTGCCCGCGGAAATGATATTGGGAATATTGCCGGGGATGAGCATGCCACCGCTGATCAAAAGGCCGATCAGCACCGCCTGCACCTGCTGGGCGGTCATCTTGACGCTGATCTCGGCAGCCGCCAGAGTCGCATTGTCCAGGACCGCGGAGACCATATTCAGCCAGTAAAGCAAATGGGTACTCAGTTTGATAACATAAGTATCGATCAAGAGGCCGAAGCCTGTTCCCAAAAGTTCCAGCGCAAAAACAAATAAGAATATCTTCAAAGCTCGGATGATAGCATCGCGGAAAGTCTCGGCATCTTTTTCAAATTTTTCTTCCGATGTATCGAGCAGACCCTTTTTTGTGATCCTATTAATATAGAAAAAGGCCAAGAGGCCCATCGCCACCACTCCGGGAATGATGTAAATGCCCGTCTCACGCAAAAGGAAGAAAAAGTCCTCGTGGAGGCGGGAAACGACGACCGTAGCCAGCGGCTCGCCGATAGGGGTCAGCACAGCGCCCAGGCCGATGGAAAAGCAGGCGATGATATTGATAGTGATTTTCTGCTCCCTATGCAGCGGCAAGGTGTATAATATCTCCACCAGGAGCAAAGCGGCAATGATCGCCGTGATGATGCTCGAACCCAGACCAAGGATGACGATCATCAAAAAGACGAAGACATTGAGCGGAATATGAGCTTGTATCTTTTCCAGCAGAACATAGATCTGCTTTTGCAGGGCCATAAAAAGGATGCTGAAAACCAGCACCGCCCCGGTTATCATATACAAAAGGTGGTTGGTTAATATTTCTTTAAAAAGATGGGCGGAAATCTCTCCGGAAATGATCACTGAGGCCAGGCCCATAACGAAAAGAAAAGCCTCCAGGTTATGCTCTACTTTCCTAACTAAAAAAGGCAGAAATAATACTAAAGCTAAAATTATCAACAAACCTATAATCAATTCTCTCACTCCCAAAAACATTTACGGCCTCAACCGCAAATAAAAAATACGACCTAAAAAGTTCTATTTATTATATCACAAATGAATTTATTTATATACTGTAATAAAGCAAACTAAGGGCATAGGTCTGGCAGATATATAAGCCACTTCGGGCCCTCTACCCCCATCAATACAAAAGGGGCAGTCCTGAAAAGGACCGCCCCTTAACAAATATAGTTTAATCCGTTGCTGCCTTTACAGTTACTTTGCAGGTAGCTTTCTTACCATTGGCGGAAGTAACGGTGATCGTAGCTTTGCCTACACCGATTGCGGTAACTTTGCCGTCAACAACGGTTACCACGTCCTCATCACTGGAAGACCAGGTGAGGTCTTGGTCCGTAGCATTCGTCGGATTGAATGTCACCGTCAGGGTAGTGGTTTGGTTTTCAGTAAGCGACAGGCTTGTGGTATTTAATTTTATCGATTTGACGGGCTGGGTAACAGTAATTGTGCAAGTATCGTAAACAGTATCATCACTGACCGAAGTAGCTGTGATGGTCACCGTTCCGGCGCTTATTCCCTTGACTACGCCTTTGCTGGAAACAGTGGCGATAGTCGAGTCGCTAAAAAGTATTCTAATTAGCTCCAGAATATCCCCCCGCCCACAAAAAAAGCCGCTGAGTTCTCTCCCAGCGGCTTTTCCCCATTTCTCTCTTATGCAATTAAAACTTTAAAAAGATGCATCCATCGGAATAGTCAGATTTAGATTATCGATATAATTCTGGTATCTGCTCTCATTGTTCAGATAAGCGATCCTCTTATAGTAGCGCATGCGGATATCGACGATGTTCTTCCAGGAATAAGCGCTGGAAGTCTGCAAAGCCTGGTTGCAAAGGCTAAAGTATTCCCTGTGCTCCATATTCAGGATATCGAGTATTCCTTTTGCCAACCCCTTGGGGTCTTCAGTTTTGATTACCCGCCCTACGGCAAAGGTCGGCAGGCCGCCCACATCGGTGACCACCACCGGTCTAGCGCAACCCATAGCCTCCAGAGCGGCGATGCCAAAGCCCTCGGAGCGCGAAGGCAAGACGCTCAAGTGGGAAAGGTTATGCAAAAGCGCCAAATCTCTTTGGCTCCTCTGTCCCACCACGATGACGTTTTCCATGTGGAACTTACGTCTGTCCTCCTCGCTAAAATTATCGAGGCTGCCGCTGCCCATGAGCAGGAGGTAGGTCTTCTTCTTCGCCTGGATCAGCTTATTGGCCTGCAGGAGCACGTCCACTCCCTTGGTGCGCGATATCTTGCCGCAAAAAGTGACGAGAGGATAGTCTTCCAGGTCCGTCAAGCCCAGCTCCGTAAGGACCTTCTCACGGTCCAGGTTTTCCATGGGCCGAAAGATGCTCTGGTCGAAGCCGTTTTCCGTAACGATGACTTTATCAGGATGCGCTCCATAGAGGTCCAGGACCTCTTTTTTTACATACTGGGAAATGGCGAAGATAAAGTCCGCCTTTTCCGCCGAGTGGGTGGCGATCTCCCGCATCCGCTCATCATACAAAAATCCTAATTGATCGCTGTGGTGCGCAACGCAGGCATAATGGTAATCCATCTTATGGATCAGATGATCTAAGGCCCAGATATGCTGACATTCGATTATGTCAGGCTCGAAATCATAAACCACCTTCTCCAATTCCTGGCGCATATAGCCCATATAGGCGTCCAGCTCTTCTGTGGACATGTCTTTGAATGTCCAGGCTGTATCATAGTTTCTCGGGTTCGGGTCCTGAATTATCAAAGGAAATGTATACAAATCGACGCCTTTGAATCTGGCAGGGAATTTGACGATATGATATGACTTTTTATCTCCGTAATATTTATGATAGTCCGCGCCTGGGAATCCGGTATCGGGGAAGAAGGCCATCACTTTATGCCCTCTTCTTTTTAGTTCTTGCATTATCCCGTCTGCCACTGTCCCACTGCCGGTACCCCAGGGGCCTGTATTAGTGATAAGTATCCTCACTTTTTTTACCCCCTTTCTGCAGATAGCTGCAGGTAACTCTTAACAATAGCCTCCCATGAATAATTATCTTCACTTACTTTTCTTGCCCGCTGTCTTACCCTCCGCCTTTCTTCTTTGCTCATCTTGCTATAATAGTCTAGTAAGACCGACATATTATTGGCCATGTTCAGTACAACATTTTCATCTAAATACAAAGGACTCAGTTTCTCTTTATCAAAAACGTCACTGAATTCATCAACATATTTTCTGATAACTTCCGCAAAACCGGAATGATTGGTCTGCATGGGGATGATTCCCGCAGAGAGGGCTTCCGCCGCTACCAGGCCAAATGCTTCCGGAAAGATGGATGGAGCTACCGTGATCTCACTGCAGGCGATCAGGCTCTTTAAATAATTGTGCAATAAAAAGCCGGTGAAAACGAAACGGCTACCGATCTTCCCTTTTGCCGTAGCGAAATACTTTTCCGCGAAATCGGGGTCTTCCAGCTTTTTGAGCAGACCGTCAAAGAAATGCGCGGTAGAGCTGTCGATGCTCTCGTCGAAGCTTTCCGGATGGGAGATCAGGCGGATAAACTCTTCCCGCTTGCCCGCATCCAAAGCGTCGATCAAAGCCTCAAAATATGCTCTCGAAGAACCATAACCAACTAAGATGAAACGCAAATCGGGGATATTGGCCATGACCAGGGGGGCTGCCGCGATCATTAGCTGCACACCTTTTGTCCAGAGAAACTTACCATAATAAATCACGATCTTTTCCTTGGCAAAATCAATAGCGGCCAGTTTTTCGATCACATTCACATCGGTCTGCCAACTGCTTTTGTCATCATAGGAGTTCTTTTTATTCTCCGCTTCCTCTAAAGCAAGATCATCCAATAATTTTTGGATACAGGCCTCTTTGCCTTCCTCGTCATCCAAAGGCTGAAATTTTTCCAGGTCGACGCCCGCCGGAATAACGGCGGATTTTTGTTTGATAGTCTCTTGATACTGAAAGAATTCCAGAAATTCCCCGCGGGAATACTGACTGACAAAAACGATGATATCGACATTATCGATCGCTTCACGGGCATATTCTTCCATCAGCGGACTCTTACGGACCGCGAAATTAAGACAGCTACCGTGTGTAGTCAGGATATGGATGGCGTCGCTCTTGTTAAGGAAGCTCCTTGCCGCATATATCGGCTGCATAACGGTATGGTTACTCCAAAGGATATCGACGTCCTTGTCATCCAAGGCACTTTCCATAGCCTTTTTATTGCATTCGATATAGCTCTCTATCTCCTCCTTGGTGCAGGAGATAAGCTCTTTAACCGTATAGCCTTCATAGCGGTCATAAACAAATACCGGTAAAAAGCCATTAAGGTTGGGCCTATACATACTACACTTTCCTTGATATGGGGTCTCTTTAGCGTGAAACATCGTATACTTACTGTTGTCGGCATCAAAATCGAATGCTTTTTCCACGAAATCTAACCTATAAGCATAATTTTCCTGGCAAAACAAGCTGACCTGATGCCCCATTTTACAAAGTTCGCGGCCAATATTTTGCACGAATAGGTTACTGCCTGTGCCTTTCAAAAAATATCCGTGGACTAAAACGATGTGCATAGCTTTACCCCCTTTACCGATACAATTGCCCCCTTTTAACTAATAGTTCTCTTCTTACCAATTATTTTTCTCTTAACAACGATGATGTTCTTACCAATTCTCTTCTTGGTTTTACTTAGCTACATCCAAACTTGCAAAGTAGTCACTGATCGTGGCATAACTTGCTTTCAGCCTTGCCTGATAAGTTGGCACATCCCAGCTCTCCCAGGTAAAGGCTTCTTTTGCATTGTTTGCGTAGGGCTCCAGTTTAGCCAGCTTCTTCTGATTTTGCATATCATAGACCAAACCGCTGACCAGGATACCGTCAGAGACGGTTGTCTTTAACTGGTCTTGGACAGGATCTGTCACCGAGCTTTTGTCATCAAGTACCGTCATCGTCGAAGGATCGGTGAAATTGAGCCTGGTCCAAGGCAAGCGCAGGGAAATATGCGTGCCGATGATATACCAATTGTTATGGGAATTGTTCTCCTGGACACCATAAGTCAATTTGCTTTGGTCCTGATAGATAGCGTTGATCACGCTTCCGGACTTGGTCACCCTCTCTTTATTGGTGAGGAAAAGCATTTTGGCAAAAACGTCGCTGTCCGACTTCTGTGAAGAATACCTGTTCTTGGTGACATTATAACTGGGCTCAACTAAAAGCTGCGAAGAGGCAGTACCGCTTAAGTTGACGACAAATTCCAGGCCGCTTTCGGCAGTTTGCGGAATCAGCGGCGAATACTGCAAATTCCCTTTGTTCCTCCCGTAGGTATCAAGGCCGATGAGCAATTTCTCTTTAGTAAAGTCGAGCGGTCTTTGCAGGTCGATCTCGATATGGAGATAGGTCTCATCAGCAGAGAGACTGATGCGCTTGATCAAGTCGCCGCCCGTCAGCGTATAGGTATCAGAGCGGAGGCCCGCGGACTCCATAGCCAGGATACCGTAATTCTGTTCCGGGTCGACGGCATTATGCCAGAGGGGATTGCGCTCAAAGGGGATGATATAAGGCTCGGTAATCCAGGTCTTTTTGGCCCATTCATCCGACCATTCGAAGATGATACCTCCGGCATACCCCTCATTTTTAATGGCCTTCATCATCCGCACGATGCCCGCACCCTGCTGCTCTTCGCTCTGCCCGCCATGATTATAACCGTCAGGATTAGAATGGGCATTGCCCATGCCGGTGGCTAAACCAAATTCTGCGACCAGGGCGGGGTATTTTTTGTGACCGCTGATGAATTCCTCTAAATAGCCGCCATAGCGGAAAGAGCCCTGGGCGTCGGTATAAGCGGCATAAGCTTGTTCATTGTTCATAAAGTCAGGATAGTTGGGATAGATATGATAGGCCCCGAAGAAGCCTGCCTTGAGCGTATCTTTGACCGAGAGATGATTGATGTCGATAGCTACCCTGTCATTGTATTCCAGGTCCTTTTTGCCTTGGGCGTTCCACTCGGAATCATGCTCCTTAGGGTCTAAGGTCGGCCAGCTTACTATGCCCACAGGATGCTGCCAATTATATGTTTTGGCCTCATAACTTAGAACATAATCGCAACTTTGCGCTAGCCAAGCCTCGGCAGGCGTAGCGGTACTCTCACAATAGAGATACTCGCCGTTATAGGTAAATCCGGGATTGAGCTCGTTGGTGCTGATGACCTCTTCCGGCTCTATCTCCCTCCCTACCAGGTAGCCCGCGATATACGGGGAAACATCGCTGGTATAGATACCGTAGGCCCTGTCCTTTCGCTCGGGGATATTAGCCTGACCGTGCATAGCGTCAATAACGTTCTTGATCTCGCTGGCATAGGCCTCGTTATATGTATCTTTGAGATAGTTATTGCCATCCGGTTTTTCTTCTGGCCAGATCTCCTGATAGAGCCAAAGGATATCATCGGGATGAGTCTGGTTATAGTAGGCCAGCGCATTATAGAATTGCGGCGCAAGCAGCGTATAGACACGGATACAGTTGGCATTCATCTGCCCGATATCTTCCAGCCAGGCCAGGTACATCGCCTCGTCGTCGCTGAATTCCGTAAACCAGGTGCCGGGTATGGAGGAACCGATATTGACTCCTTTAGCGAAAAATTGCTGCCAGTTACCGCCCGCCTTGATCTGGAAATTGCTGCCGGAAGTCCTGGCATTATACTGCAATCCACCTTTGGTAGCATCTTTTGTGGCGGCCTGATGTTCCTTGATATCGCCAATGATCTTTTCCATCATCGGCACATAACATTTCCAGTAGAAATTGCTGTTGTCACCCTTATTGGCCATGGTGATCTTGCTTTTGAGCTCGGAGAAACCATAGAAATTCCACCATTTGCTATTAGCGTTGCGGTCTGCGAAATCACCCGCGAAATAATAGGAAGTATATTGGCTGTTGACAGAACGGATGATCGCCGGGAAAGTGGCGGGTAGCCCAAGCTCGTTCAAAACAGCTTTGCCAGCTTCGGTAAGTTCCAATGTGTAATTGGCCAAGACCTGCGCCGAAGGATCAGGATTAGTGAATTCGAACCAGTAATCATAGGGGATATCGCCTCTGATCATAAACTCATCTTCATATTGCTCGCCAAAGGAGATGCTCATGCCTTTGACATCTTTGCCCATATCCATGACCACTACCCGCTCGGCATCATTGACCAAAATGAAGCCCTCGCCGCTAAAATCCCAAGTCTTGCCGCTTTGTTTCTCATAGTTATCGACTACCCAGGTAGGCACTTCAATACCTTTGCTCAGCTCCTGAAAATAGCGGCCGCTCCAGCCGGACCAGTCAAGGCGAAAGATCTCGCTTAAAGTTTGACGGTTGGCAAAATTGGTAGGCGCGGAAGCGATATTGAATTCGCCGATAATAGTATTGCCGCCGCCCAAGTTATCTTTGATAGAGACCAGCTCATCATCCGTCAGACCGCCGTAGAGCAGTTTCGACCTTTTGCCCTCGACATTACTCGCCAGATAATCGTCCTCATAAACGCCGTAGGTATCGGCGAGATAGATAAGCTGGGGATTTTCCAGCAGCTGCGGCAAGTCCTTGATCGTATATTTATCTTTTGTTCCAGGGAAAAAGCCGTAATAATCCTGGTCGTCGCGGTAAAGGTCATTAGTCTCGGGAGAAACTATTTTCTGGCTCTTGAGCAGCCAGATCAATCCCTCATGCTCGCGGTAATCAGGATTGGGAACAGTCTTGTCCACGATCCAGACATTCATCGGGGTAGCCTCGAGCTTATTATAGAAGATACGGGGCACAGCAAATATCGCGATTAGTCCTATAATCAAAACGACCATCAGCATATAACAAACGACTATCAAAGCTTTGCTTTTCACGAATTGCTCCCCCCTTTATTTATTATTATTGGTAAAACCTTTTCTGGCTTGAGTTCCCCAGCCTTGCGGCTTGGCGAACATCTTAAAATATCCTACCACCCGCCAGAAGCTGAATATCTGGCGAATGCCGAAATTTTCGATCACCGCATATCCCACCAGCTTAAGAATATCGTGGTAGCTGTAGCCGTCATTGTTCTTCTCGGCAATGATCAGGGATGATACCGAAACCAAAACTCCCAGCATGATGCAGGTAACAAATAAGATAAGGGCGATCTGCCAATTGAGTATCCCTAAGAGGAAGGCCGCTAAGACGGAAAGATAGCCTTGTATCTCTACCAGGGGACCGACCATCTCAAAGATAAAAAAGTAAGGCATCGAAACCATTCCCATACGCCCGTAGCAGGGATTAAGAATAGTTTTACGATGAAAATGAAGGATCTCGATCAGGCCTCTGTGCCAGCGGTATCTTTGCTTTTTCAGCATATGCCAGGTCTCCGGCACCTCGGTCCAGCAATTGGCGTTATAAGAATAACCGATGCGGTATCTCTTGCCTTTCTCGCGCATCAGGCGGCAGATACGCACCACCAGCTCCATATCCTCGCCGACCGTATCTTTTTTATAGCGCTCCGTACTAGTGAGATAACCGCCGACGTCAATGACCCGATTTGTGCGGAAGAGTCCAAAAGCACCGGAGATAATCAGTAAGCTGTTGAGATAAGCCCAGCCCATGCGTCCCGCCATGAAGGCCCGCATATATTCCACGGTCTGAAAACGCGCAAGAGGGTTGTCTGGTATCTTCATCTCGGCAATATAGCCCCGTTGTACTTTGCAGCCATTGATAGGAAAAACATTGCCCCCCATAGCTGGTGTTTCGATGCCTTCGTCCAAGGTCAGAGAGGCCAGTTTCAAGAGAGCGTCGTCCTCTAAGAGCGAGTCGGAATCGATACAGCAGAAATATTCCTTTTGGGAGATGACGATACCGGCGTTTAGGGAGTCCGCCTTACCGCCGTTTTCTTTGTCGACTACGATCAGCTTAGGAAAAGATGGGTTGAGATAGATGCCGCGTATCGGCTGGGTCTGTAGCTTCTTTTCGTAAAGATAATCGGCGCGCTTCAAATCAAAATAGCTGATCAAAGCATTGAGTGTATTATCCTTGGAGCCGTCGTTGACAATAATCAATTCATAATCGGGATATTTGAGATTCAAAAGCGAGTTGGCGCTTTCGATGATCACCGGCTCCTCGTTATAGGCGGGAGCAATGATCGATACCCCCGGCAGCATCCTTTTTTTGAAAAGCATGGGAGTGCTTTTATAGCTCCAAAGCTTCTCTCGCTGCGAGACATTTATGCGTGAAAAGAGCAATAGCACCAGATAGATGATATTGATCAACGCCGAATAAAAAGCTATGTAATAGTTGAAATCCATAATATAGGTCTTAGCCTGAGCCACGAAAGGCCAAACGCTGATAATCGAAAAATGCCTCGCCAGATAGATAAGGGGGAAGATAGCTATGGTGATAATGAGGATGGAATATAATACCCGCACCATATTGACGTCTTTTTTATGTTCTTTGGGAGCAAGGAGGATAGCACAACGCAGAAGTTGCGCCTTCTTGAGCAGCCGCTCATTTAAGTACATACAAAATTCTTTTTCGATGGACTCATCCTTGCCCACCGTGCTTTTGATGATCGCCACCAGCTCATTTTCGATATCCAGGTCCTTGTTCTTATTCATGAAGCCGATCAGTTCGCTGGTCTTGCCCAGAAGGACCAATTGCTTGATGATCTCGGCCGACTTCTTACCCTCGGCGGTAGAAAGACGCATAATGAAGTACTCGATCTTGCCCGATAGGGCTTCTGCCAGACGTTCTTTTATTTTGCTGTCCTTTTCATTAGCAAAATAATCCATCGCCACATATATATAGGCCGCGTCGTTACTGATGATCTCGGACATAGCGTGAAGCGCATTTTTTGCTACCGCTTCATCCGCCAGCAATAACTTCAATTTAGCGAAACTTTCCTTGGAATTGATCTTCGCCAGCGCTCCCACTGCGTAGTTTCTGATCGCATCATGGGGATAAACCAGATATTTGTCGGCGGTGAAATCATTGAAATAGAAATTAGCCGCTACTTCCGCCGCTTCATAGATCAATTGCTCATATTCTTTGATAACTTCTTCCGGGGAATTGGCAAGCACCATTTGCTGTCTTTTTTCGGTAAACCCATCTATCAATTGAAAAATATATTTTTTAGTTTCCTGGGAAACAAAAAGAGAGGCAAAATCAACGATCAGCTCTCTTATCTCTATTTCCTCGCGCTCCATCAAACCCGGGAGATAGTCTTGTAATTTTCCAGCAAAATCTGCAATCAACATATTTACTTTGTGACGGTACCACCGCTTGGTCCCCAAAAGTGATTCGACCAGAAAAGGAAGTGAGGTGGCATCGCCGATATCGGCTAAGGCATTGGCGATATAGAGGCGCACTGGTAATTGCTTTTCTTTATTTAATGCTTCCTCCAAAGCCTCTTTGGCTGGCCTCGTGCCAATAATTCCTAACTTTACCGCCGACCTGATGCGCTTCAAACGAAATGGTGACTGCAAACCCTGCCGGGTTTTATTAACCAGCATCGCCTCGTCATAGATATCGGCAAAAGATTCTCGGCTCTCCTCTGGCAACTGCACCACTTGTTTGAGAGGTCCGATGCCTTGCAAAGTACGGTCTTCTATCTTCTCCTCGCTTTTATCAGCCCAATCCCAAATATATTTCCTCTTGACACATTCGCACTTTTCGTTATGCGCATTTACCTTGGCTTTATTGATAATCAGGCGCAAAATCAGCATCAGGTCGAAGAAAGCAAGAAGGATAACTAAGATCAGGATGGTCTCACTGTCAAGCTTCATCTCTATCCTCTCCCTTGACCTTCATTTTGACTATGCCCAAAAGCTCTGGTAAAATATAAGGCTTTTGGAAATAATGCTCGATGCCCAGACTTATCGCCCGCTTTACCGAATCTTCATTTTTCAGATTGGAAACGATAATAAATGGTATATCTTTGGTCGCCGATTGAGAAAGCAATTTCTCGCAAAAGACGAAACCGTCGATTTTTGGCAGCATGATCTCCGAGATGATCAGATCAGGCAGCTCTTTTTCGGCAAGTTCTATAGCTTGTTCGCCATCGGCCGCGCTTATCACCGTGTATTTGAGGTTTTCCAGGAAAGTCTGCAAAACATTGGTGTTGACGCAATCCTTATCAACGACCAATATCTTGCCTAGTTTTTGCTCGTAATCGTCTACATTCGACTCGCCGACCACCAGATTGCCTCCCCGTCCCTTGGCCATACGCAAGCGCATCCTGGCCACGCCGAGCATCCTCTGCGATAATTCTTCGACGGTATTGCCCTCTTGCAAAATCCCGTCCAAGCTGGAAAGGCCGATAGAGACGGTTATCCCCTCCACGAATTTATTCGATGACCTGATCTCATTCCGGCAAGCTTCCGCCATAACGATAGCTGCTGATTTGGATGTGTTAGGCAGAAAACATGCCACTGCCGGTCCATTAAGCCGGAAAAGCAAATGATTTTCCTCTTTTATCTCTTTTAATATGTAGACTATGCCTTTTAAAACATTGTCAGCCTCTGTGTCCCCGTAGAGGAAACGTATCCTCGCCATATTATCAATATTGACCACCACCAAGCAGCGGTTTTCAAAATTATCTACAGGGATGATATTGTCCAGCTCGGTTTTTAGGTACTCTTTGAGAAAGTTCTCATTATATAATCCGCTCACAGGATCGTTGGTTATCTTCCCCTGGGTCTGGGCAATATTACGATTCAAGCGTTCATTGATCTCTCTTAATTCCAGCACTTCCTGTTTGAGCAGCATCGTTTCCTGCTGCGCGCCTTTGATCTTTGACTTGAATATCTTGGGCATAGGCAGTTCATATTCATTGGAGAGCTTTTCTACCAGAGGTTCGATGACGATGAGCCACTTGAGGCCCTTTTTGACATAGACATTTTCAAATAAATTCTCCCAGAGTTCTAGACCGGTATAATTATAGTCCTTGATTTCAAATATCTCTTCACCGGTCTCGATATCCAGGCCTTCCAAGGCCTCTACCACCTCTTCGGGAAGATAAATGGAGGCCAGACGGCGGATAACCATACCGCAGATACCGGCATAACCGCCCGCTTTTTTGATATTTTTCTTCACCGGATTGAGAAAAGCTCCACATTCCAGATCACGCAAAGCTTTTATATATGTAGGTATATCCTCTTTGATGATCGAGCCATGCTGGGGCGCGATCATCTCTATATCCATCAGGAGCAGCATTTCCATCACTGGCCGCAGGATGTCATTTGATGGCATATAGTGCTCATGGAAGGTCTTCATCTTTTCAATATAGTTAGCATCGGCGTAAAGCTGCCAATTGTTGGAAAATGCGCCGAAAAGGTCGCTGGAAAAGAGGGTCTTGGTAGCTTTATCATATGTAGCGATAGCCCCGGGAAAATGCAAATATGGAGTCGGAACAAAAATCAATTCTCTTCCAGACTCCAATTTCAAGACATAATCATGCTCGTCCACCAGGTAATAATCAGAATTTATCCCGTAGTACCTGATTATAGTTTGCGTCCGCCAATGAGTGACGATGGTAAAGCGCCCGCCCGCCTTTTCAAATAGTGGTACGGCAGAACAAAAGTCGGGGTCCTGGTGATGCAGCACCACATACTTGACCTTTTCAAGGGAAATGATTTTTTCGATCTTCTCATAGACCGCGGCAAAGTCCAAAAAAGAGCCAGGGTCAAATAAGACTGCCTCTTCGCCGTCTACCAAAAGGTAGGCATTGCATTGCAGTCCGTTGATATGGTCCTCTTCCCCTAACCAATATATGTTCTTGTTTATCTGGCTACTTTCTGTCATATCCATTATGTAGGCCCCTTTTTATGAGATATTTTATACTTTTTTGTATTTATCTGTATTATATTGACGATTTTTGCATTATTGCCAGCAATTATTGCCAATATTCTGTAAATTTGTTGTATATATATCATAAGTTATTTTTTGTCATCTAGCAAGATATTCCATAAAAAATATTTTTCATCAATTTTATATTATATTCGCTTAGAAAACTTCTTTTTTATCCAAAAAACAATCAGCATTATTGATGGTATGACCAGGCCAAAGGTAGCGGCATAAGGTGTCCAATTGATGCTATTCCAATTCGCCTGGTAGATAGTATCAGGAAAAGATATTCCCGACATAACTAAGATAATCAGGCTCAGAGGCATGACTATCTTACGGTAATCTTTTAGACCGAGAAATTCGGCTAGGGCTTTAGTACCCGCATAAAAAAATAATAAGTTGATCACAAACTGCGTGATCAGCCAAATGGTTGTGATCACAAATTCCAGTCTGGTAAATATGCCGGCTATATCTATCTCTTTAGCCACTAAAAATGTCGGATACTGCGACTTAGCGCTGATATTGCTACCTACCACCAGTATGGACGCGATAATAACGATAAAAACAAGAAAAGATGCTAATAAATATCCTTTGCGTAATGATTTTCCGGCTTGCTTTAAATCAACGAGATTGATTGGAAAGATCATCATTAATGCTATCAAAGGAAATGTAGTGAAAGGAAACATAAAGACGCTAGCCTTTAAGACGGGAACAAAGCCGTTTTCCAAAACAGGCAGCAGATTTTGGATATTTACCTTGGGGATTAAAAGTAAGGCGATAAAAAATGCAATAAAAACGCCTTTCATTAAGAGCTCTGAGGTACGGGCAAAAGCTTCCACTCCATATAATACTGCCACCACAATTACTGCAATAAACAAACCATTGATCGCATATACCGGTGTTTCATGCAAGATATGGCCGGTAAAATCACCGACATGCCATGTTATATTAAAAGAGACCTGTAAAAAGAAAATAACATAACCAGCCGATACTATGATCCCTAGCCATTTACCGAATATTTGCTTAGCTATGCCTATGATGGTCATCTCCGGATACGCTTTGCCCAGGAAAAAATATATCCAAAGCACAAAGACACCCATAACAGGAGTGATCAAGGCAGTGATCCAGGCATCTTGTTTGGCGATACTGGCAACTAGACTGGAGATAATGACTGTAGTACCACCTATTGCTCCACCCGCTGCCAAAGAAAAAAATTGATGATTGGATATCCTAATTTTTTCCGGATTATCCGCTTTTTTCATCTCATCCATGCTTTTTTATCCGCCTTACTTTTATCCAAAGAACAATCAACATTATTAATGGTATGACCAGGCCAAAAGTGGCGGCATAAGGCGTCCAAACGATACTGTTCCAATTTGACTGATAGATAGTATCCGGGAAGGTTACTCCAGACATCACCAGGATAATGAGGGCCAGGGGCAAGACAATTCTTCGGTGATCCTTTAGACCGAGAAATTCTGCCAAGGCCTTGACCGCCGCATAAAAAAACAATAAGTTGATCATAAACTGCGAAATTATCCATATTATGGCGATAATAAATTCCATTCGGGTAAAGATGCCCGCGATATCTATTTCTTTGAAAAGCAAGAAAGTGGGAAACGTTGTCCTGGCGCTGATATTGCTGCCCAACACCAATATGGACATAATGGTAGCAATAAAAACTAACAAAGAACCCCATAAAAAACCTTTGCCAAAGGCTTTACTCGCCTGCGGCAAATCGAGAGCATTGATTGGGTAGATCATCAATAAACTCTGTAAAGTAAATATCGAAAAAGCTGACATAAAGACGGAAGCCTTTAAGCTAGGGAGGATACCGTTTTCCAAAACAGGCAGCAAATTGTTTATATTTGCCTTTGGTAAAACAAGGATTATGGAGATAAGAAAGAAAACGGAAATTAATTTGATAAATATCTCGGAGGCGCGGGCAAAAGCTTCCACGCCATATAAAACGGCGATAACCATAGCCGCCACAGAAAGTCCATTGATAAAATATTCCGGTGTTTCATGATAGTAATGGATAACAAAATCACTCATATGCCATGTTATATGATAAGAAATCTGGATAAAGAAAAATACATAACAGGCCGTAATGATGATCCCTAACCACTTACCGAATATTTGTTTACTGATGCCTATTATGGTCATATTGGGATACGCTTTGCCCAGATAATAATATAGCCAGATGACAATGAGCCCAAAGGCTGGAGTAATAATCGCCGTGATCCAGGCATCTTGTTTGGCGATGCTGGCAAGCAGACTGGAAACGACGATGATCGTACCGCCTACCGCTCCACATGCAGCCAAAGAAAATATTTGATGATTTGATATGATGATTTTTTCTGGCTTATCCGCTTTTTTCATCTCATTCATACTTTTTTATCCACCTTATTTATGCGTGCCATGTTATACAGATTGCTTTACTACTTTTTTTTATCATCCCTGCTTGTTAAATTTCTTTTTTAGCCAAAAAACGATAGTAATTATCCCGGGGATAATTAAGCAAAAGGTTGTGCCATAAGGAGGCCAGACAATACTATCCCAATTCCCCTGATAGTTTGCATCTGGAAAAATGATTCCTGTTAACACCGTGACGATCAGGCCTAAAGGTAGGACGACCTTGCGGTAGTCTTTGAGGCCAAACAATTCCGCAAAACTTTTGACACCCGCATAGAAGAAAAGAACACAAGTTACGAATTGCGTGACTAGCCAAATGAGCATGATCACAAATTCCAAGCGGGAAAAGATGCCTGCAACATCAATCTCTTTAAAAAGCAAGAAAGACGCATACTGCGTATTGGAGATAACATTACTACCGAGAACCAGAATGGATATGATAATGGCAACGAATACTATTAAAGAACCCCATAAATAACCTTTGACCATAGCTTTGCCGGCTTGCGGCAGAGCTATGGCATTGACAGGGAAAATCATCATTAAGGTGAGTATGGGAAATGTTGTAAAGGAAAACAAAAAGAATGATCCTTTGAGGCTAGGAACTATACCCTCCTCCAATACAGGCAAAAGATTTTCAATATTTACTTTAGGTAAGATCAGGATCATCGCCACAAAAAAGATGAGCGAAACAAAAATAATAAATATTTCCGAGGCTCTGGCAAAAGCCTCCACGCCATATAATACGGCAATGATAACTGCGGCCATAAAGGGTATATAGAACAAATAATCCGGTGTTTCAGACAAGATATGGCCGAGGAAATCACCGACATACCAGGGTGAATTGGTTGTAACATGTAAGAATAAAAAGACAAAACCTGCCGAAACGATAATACCCGGCCACTTGCCCAGTATCTTTTTATTGATACCGATCAAAGTCAGGCCGGGATACGCTTTGCCCAGATAATAATACAGCCAGATCTGCAAAAGCCCCCAAACCGGAGTAATCAGGGCTGTTATCCAGGCATCTTGTTTGGCGATACCTGTGAGCAGACCGGAAATGACGAAGATCGTACTGCCTAATGTTCCATTCGCAGCCAAAGCAAAAAACTGCTGATTGGAGATCTTGATTTTATTTTCATCCATACTCGATTATAGATACCTCATTTATTTATAGTTTCAAAAGAGGAAGACTTGCGGACGGCGTAATCTCCTTCGGGCTTTTCGCACCTCCCATCAAGCGTACAACAATCTGCGCCTGTTGCTCTTTATGCTAGGGTATGCATAGGGGCCCCCTCCCGCACAGATATCCTAAATCTTCCCTTCTCCCCCAAGTACGGGGGGCATAATTACAGGAACTGCTGTCAGAAGCTAGCAAATTATCCACCCCAAACTATCTACATCAACAATGACTTCATGAAACCACTTATTGGAGAATAGACCCAAGCTATCCAATCTGATGGGTTAGCTATATACATATCCAGACTTTTCATGACCGCAAGTACCGTACCAAAGGTAAGCAAGATCGAAAATGTCCATAATTCGCGAATGAGTTTTTCTTTACGCATTTTTGGTATCTCTACGATGCAAAGAATAATATCAAAAGCCGCTGTAGCCAAGATAGTTAAGATAACCATTTAATGTTTCTCCTCCAAAAAATATGATTGCCTGGTTTCGCCGGTTTTCTTGATATCAGCGTCGATATAAAGCCTGACCGGCAGATCAACAAAAACACTGTCCCATTTATTTTTGACTATTTTCCAATAATCAGGGTCTGCCCTGTGCACAGCCTCTCCAAAACCGTAGACATCCGATTCCAATTCTTTAGCTTTTTTTAATGATTTATTACACATTTCTCTGACTCTTTCTTCCACAATGCGGTCTACAATTTCTTTGTTTTGCCCCTTGGTGACATCAAAATCTCCCGCTATAGCCCCGATATTATAGGTCAATTTGATCGTCACAGCAATGACGGGTTTACCATATTCTACGGTAGCCTTCATCTTTGATTTGACATCTAGGACTTCACAGGAAATATCCACGTCTCTATAATGCAAATGCGCTACAGTGCGTTTTACATTATCGGTAAGATAATTAAATCCCTTGACCTCATCTTCTTTCATCCAACCAATCAGCTTGTCATCTTTAAAAATAGCCAATTCCTTATATTCAAGGATATTAATCTCATCGCTTTTTTGCAGGGCATCCAGGGAATTTGATTCTTCATTATTGCCAATGATCTCAATGCCCATTAAGCTAGGATTGATACCATCAGAGGCCAGGGCATTTGTCAATTCAATGACTCTTACAGCTCTGGTGAGTGCCCACTCTTTATTGGATAATTTAAGCCTGTTATAGATCTCCACCCCAGGTATCGATTCTACAGGGGTAAGGGTACTCAATATTTCATTGGCAGTCGAACCTTTGGCGATCACGATATAATAGTCGGTGCGGTATTCATGGCTGCGCGTCAGATATTCCATAATATCAGTAATCCCTTCCCTGGCAATCTCCTCGCTTATTATCACCATGCGCAAATGGGAATTATAGATGGTCCGGGAGTATTTGATGGTCATGCTTCTGATCGTCTCTTCGAGATTATCTCCCTCGGCAGTAAATATAACAACAGGCGATTCACTTGCGCCTTTTTGGGCGGCAACAGCCTTGGGGTTGATAACCTGCTCCGTTATCAGATATCCTTCAGGAGATTTATCGAAACCGATAGCTACGCTGATGGCTAAAGTATTTACTTCATGACTGCTCCAGCAACCTGACAAAAAGATTGCTAAAAAGATAATCGTTGCCAATAATAAAGCTTTTATCTTCATCTTATCACCTAAAATTCCGGCTTTGATTTTTGACTGGGGTCGACAGGATCTTTCCCGTTTGTCCTGAGATTATCAGTTCCTCTGATACCTAGGGGGCGGAAATTCATCTTCCATAGTGGGAAGCGGAAGAAAGTATCTTTGTTGCCGCCGCTTATCATCGGCGCGATAGGCGACAGATAGGGAACGGTTACCGATTTTAATTTACAAAGATGCAGTATGATGATGATCAGGCCCATTGACACGCCATATATTCCGAGAACACCGCCTAGAATCATCAGAAAGAATCTTAATAAGCGAATGGCATTGGACATCCCATAATTAGGGATGGCAAAGCTGGAGATAGCGGTGGCCGCTACCACGATCACCACCACCGCCGAGATGAGTCCCGCTTCTACAGCAGCCTGCCCCAGTACTAATGCTCCCACGATGGAAATAGCGGGACCAATGGCCCTGGGCATCCTAATGCCCGCCTCTCTCAATACTTCGAAGGTAAGTTCCAGGAGCAGCACTTCAAAAAATGCCGGAAAAGGCACCCCTTCCCTCTGCGCCATGATACTAATCAGTAAAGTCGTGGGAATGATCTCCTGGTGATAGGTGATCAAGGCAATATATAGGGCTGGTACTAAAAGAGTCAGGAGCATAGCGATGATCCTGAGGACACGCATCGTCGAAGATACGAAATAAGAATTATAATAATCCTCGCTCACCTGCAAAAATTCCATCATCACTGCCGGCGCGGTCAAGACATAAGGCGTGCCGTCGATAATGATGGCTACCCGTCCCTCCAGCATAGCTGCGGCTACCGTGTCCGGCCTTTCGGAGTTTAAAAAAGTCGGGAAGATGGTATAGCGGTCATCCTTGATCAGTTCCTCGATATAACTGCTATCCAAGATACAATCGATATCGATCTTCGATAGCCTCTTGCGTAATTCTTCTACAATATCATCTCTGGCTATATTTTGGATATACATCAACCTTATAGCTGTATGCGTCACAGTGCCAACAGTTAGGCTTTCTACCCTCAGGTCTTTATTTTTTATCTTTTTGCGCAGCAGGAAGACATTTTTATCGATACTTTCTGTAAAGCTGTCTTTGGGGCCTCTGATTATAGTCTGGGAAGTTGGCTCGGTGATAGACCGGCCCTCAGAAGAATCTGTGATTACCACGAAAAATTTATGATAGTCCTGCAGCAAAAAGACGGTATTTCCCGCTATTAATTCATTATAAAGAGTCTCATAATCGGAGCCTTCTCTAGTCGCCCGAAAGCCAGTAAAAAAATTTTTTAAAGTATCGTAATCTAATTTACCTTGGCTATCATTATACTGGCATTTGAGATTAGACATCTCTATGGAGAGATTGTTTAAGATAGATCCCTCTACCATGCCTTTGATATATAAATTGGCGCAGCGGAAATCACTATCATCTTTTAGTTCAAAATAATTGATGATCAAGTCGGTACTCTCGCCAAAATCAGTTTTGATCTTGGCAATATTTTTTTCCAGATCGCGACTGATAGGCAGCGGCTTTTCTTTTGTTTTAGTCTCTTCTTTGTTTCTTTTTTGGAAGATTTTCATTAGGTCAATTATCCTCTGCTTCTTGTAAATATTTGCTATTGATATTCTTACCGATACTGGCAAATTTATTTATCCGAGTCGGCATCAAAATATTTGATGATAAATAAAACAAAGGCGCGAGAAAACCAGCTCTCTTACCTCTCTCCAAGTTTTGAAAAAAACAGGAGCAAGCATATAAAAGAGCAGCTAAAACAATTAGTTTTAGCTGCTCTTTCTATTAACAAAACTTTTGAGTTTTATTTAACTCTCATGAACTTACGCACAACGGCGACCACCGGCTTAAAGAGAACGCCCTCCATCTCCCTGCTGACATTTTTCAGTTCCTCCCCGATGGCTATATTTTGCGGGCAATGGCTCTCGCAGCGACCGCAGTTTTTGCACAAGGAAGCATAAGACGGCTTTTGCGATAAGACGCCCAAAGTTTGCAGATAGCGGAAACGTGCTCCCTTGTCATTCATCAGGTATTTATCATTATAGCAAGAAAAACAGCCGGGAATGTCTACGCCATGCGGACAGGGCAGGCAATAAGCGCAGGCAGTGCAGGGAATCTTCGTGCCTTTGATTATCTCATCCTTCACCTGTGCGAAGACAGCTAATTCCTCAGCGGTAAGCGAATCTGCATAAGCATTAGAGGCAATACGGATATTATCGGCCAATTGCTCCTCATTGCTCATGCCGGAAAGCAGCACAGCAACCCCTTGATGATTCCACACCCAGCGCAAGGCCCATTCTACTGGTGACCAAGCGGCATGATGCTCCTCGAAGACTTTCTTCACTGAGGCAGGCAGGCTGTTGACCAGCTTCCCACCCCGCAAAGGCTCCATGACGATTACAGGGATACCCAAGCTAGCAGCCAGGAGCAGGCCGGATTTGGAGGCCTGATTATTTTCATCAAGATAATTGTATTGGATCATGCAAAAGTCCCATGGATAGGCCTTGATGATCTCCGCGAATTCGGCCTTGGTGCCGTGAAAGGAAAAGCCGATATTGCGGATAGTACCCGAGGACTTCAATTCCTCCAGCCACGCCATGATGCCCATGGCGGCAAAGCGGTCAAACATCGGCTTATCGACCAGCATATGCAGCAGATAATAATCGATATAGTCTGTTTGCAAACGCTCCAACTGGGTGGCAAAGATCTTTTTGGCCTTCTGTAAGCTGCCGACCATAAAGATAGGCAGTTTATCGGCTATCTTGACCTTTTGCCGGTAAGGTCCCGCCAAAGCCTTGCCCAGTAGGACCTCACTTTTGCCGCCGTGATAGATATAAGCTGTATCGAAATAATTGACGCCTTTGGCAATGGCCTCGCAGATCATCTCGATAGTCCTTTCCTCATCGACACTGCCGCCTTTTTTAGGTAAGCGCATGCAGCCGAAACCGAGGATAGAAAGTTCATCGCCATTTTTGACATTTGTTCTGGTCAGCATTTTTTGCTCCTACTTACTATTAATCATTAGACATATTATATAAGAATTTCTCTCCATAAACAAATTAATGTTTGAGAATTTATCCGCTGATTTAAGGAATAATAAATGATAAAACTGACATCGGAGAGATTCTCTTGAAAATACCCAAACTACATCTACGGAAAAAAGAAAAAGGACTTAGTGCATGGGAACTGATGATGATGGCCTTAGGAACAGTTATCGGCGGCTCATTCTTTCTCGGTTCTTCGGTAGCCATCCACGCCGCCGGCCCCGCAGTCATCATCTCCTATATCATCGGCGGTATTTTGGTCTACTTTCTGCTTCTGGCATTGTCCGAGCTGACCGTCGCTAATCCTCACTACGGATCTTTCCGCACTTCCGCGGCCCAAGCCTTCGGCCCCGGCACCGGATTCGTGGTCGGCTGGGTCTACTGGACAGGATTGGTCTTCTCCATGTCCAGTGAAGCCACCGCTGTTTCCATCTTCATGCGCCAATGGATACCGAACCTTTCTATCCCCATCACTGGCAGCATTATCATCATCTGTATCACCCTGCTCAATCTCCTGGGAGCCGATAAACTAAGTAAATTAGAAAGTGGGCTGGCCGCGGTGAAAATACTGGCCGTACTTTCTTTTATAATTATCGGGGTAATTCTCATCTTTGGCCTGACCTCAGGTGCTAAGGCAGTTGGTTTGGGGGAATTGACCAGAGAACCTTTCCTACCGGGAGGGATTAAGGGTATTGCCGGTAGTATGTTGCTCATCATCTCCGCTTATGCGGGCTTTGAGATCATCGGCCTGGCTGCCTCGGAGGCGCACGACCCCGTAAAAACTGTACCCAAGGCCATCTTTTATACGGTCATCAGCCTGGTCGGTTTGTATATCATTTCCGCGGCGGTAATGCTGCCCCTCATCCCTACCACCCAGCTCAATGAGGACATCAGCCCCTTTGTAGCAGCGCTTAGCCGCCAGGGGATCGGTTGGGCGGCCAGTGTTATCAACTTCGTTCTGATAACAGCTGTCCTTTCGACGATGCTGGCCTCGATGTTTGGACTAGGGAGGATAATGCGCTCCCTGGTCGATGAAGGTCACGCCCCGCTCTGGCTGAAAGACAAAAAAGATGTTCCCTACCGAGGGATTTTGTTTTCTGGAGTGGGTATGCTAGTCGGACTGGGCATCGGTCTTTTATTCCCTAGAGTCTATCTTTTTCTGATAAGTTCAGGAGCTTTTGCCATGCTTTTCACTTATGCGGTGATTATGGCCACCCAGATACGCCTGCGCAAAACAACCGGCTGTCCACCGCTGGGAAAGTGCCAAGTGCCGGGATATCCCTACACATCCTGGATTGTTCTGATCAGTGTTATCCTGATCATTGCCAGCATCCCTTTTATCTCTGGACAAGCATCGGGCCTCATCGTGGGCATTATCATGGTAACCGCTTATATCTTTATCTATCTTATCTTCAAATCGGTCAAGATACCTCGCCGAAAGAGGTCTGCTTATAAAAGAAATAGATACAGCTCAGGATTTCTGGAAGAGTATGCCGAAGAGCAAGACCATAAGAAAGAAGATTAAAAAAAAGAGGAGAGTTCTAGCCCCTCTTTTTTTTGCTATTTAAATACTGCTTTTCCTCACCCATCACCAATAATTATTTTTAAAATAACATGAAATTTAAGCAATCTCACACATATATTCTATAATGAACAGTATTTAAAAAAGCAAAAAGGATGTGGATCAATTGATCATATATGTGGTGAGACCGGGAGATAGTATCTATTCCATAGCGCGCGCTTATGGCATGGCCCCGGCCCAAATCATTAAAGATAACGCGCCTACTAATCCAGATTCCCTAACCGCCGGGCAAACCCTGGTGCTGATGACCGACGTCATCCCCCATACGGTGGCGCGTGGAGAATCTCTCTATTCTATAGCGCGCAGTTACGGCGTTACCACCACGCAGCTTTTGGCGGCCAATCCGCAAGTAAGCAGACCAGAGCAGATAAAGGTCGGGCAGATCATCAATGTCCCTGTGCCCTCACGGATACGCGGCACGATATACGTCAATGGCTACGCCTTTACCAATATCGACAAAGACGTATTGAATAAGACGCTGCCCTACCTTACATATATCAGTATCTTCAGCTACCAGGTGCGTGCCGACGGCTCCCTGCCTACCATCTATGATAAGCCGCTGATCGATACCGCACGCTCTGCAGGCGTGGCGCCGATGATGGTCATTACCAATATCAAAGAAGGCGGCGGCTTTTCCAGTGACATCGCACATTCAATCCTCACCGACCCAGAAATACAGCAGACGCTAATTGATAATGTCATCGCCAAATTGCAATCTCAGAATTATTACGGGCTGGATATCGATTTCGAATACATCTACCCCGAGGACGGCGTGGCTTATGACAACTTTGTGAGAAATGTTGTCGAACAGCTTAAACCCCTTGGCTATTCAATTTCTACCGCCCTTGCGCCCAAACTCAGCGCCAATCAGCGCGGGCTTTTGTACGAGGCCCACCATTATCCGGTGCATGGCGCATTGGTAGATCATGTCATTCTCATGACATACGAATGGGGTTATACCAGAGGACCAGCTCAAGCTGTATCACCAATAGACCAAGTACAAAAGGTTCTAAATTACGCCACCTCAGTCATTCCCAGCGAAAAGATACTCATGGGCATGCCCAATTACGGCTATGACTGGACTCTGCCCTTCAGACAGGGTACAGAAGCAGATTCTTTGTCCAATACCGAGGCCGTCGACCTGGCGCAAAGCGTAGGGGCAGCTATCCAATATAATGTCTCTTCGCAAGCACCCTATTTTAACTATTATGACAGAAACCGCGCGCGCCACGAAGTCTGGTTTGACGACGCGCGCAGCATTCAGGCGCGGCTGCGGCTGGTGGATACATATGACCTGGGCGGCGTCAGTTATTGGACGATCAACAGATTCTACCCGCAAAACTGGCTCATTCTCAGCTCAATGTACAATGTGGAAAAAGTATTATAAAAATACGTTAAATTACAAGTAACTCTTATATATGCCCCCCCTCCCGTACTCAAGTAAATATGAAGAGGGGGTTTTTGGTATGGCGAGGGAAAGAACCTCTGTCATCTTAATAGATAACTGGTATTTTATTTGTTTGCTGTAGGAGGACTTGAAGCGACGACTTCGGGGTATGGAGAACGCAGCTTTATTTCTGATGATCTTTGATATATTATAATAATTGGCAGTAATAATATTTGCCCTTTTAAGCATCTATTTCTGAAAATAGCTTATATAATGTTAGGAGGTTGCCATGTGTAATTTATCATACAAGGAAATATCGCTTCCTGCGGAAGCTGGATGCTGTTTGCTTTGCAATAAAGCTCCCTGCAGAAAAGCCTGCCCTTATGGAATTGAAACAGATGCCATTATCCGTTCGCTTCGTTTCGAAAACAAAGAAGGTGCGGTAAATAGGCTTCCTGATAATCTACCGTGTAAATCCTGCGAAACCAAAGAATGTATGGAGGTTTGCTTAAAAGGAAAAATCAACAGCCCTGTTCCAATAGACGATATTCTAATTAAGTTATCTTCCTATAAAAAGGTGCAAATGGAAGATGTAGATATCTCTATTGATTTTTGCGGAGTACATTGTGAGAATCCTTTTTTCCTTTCATCCTCTGCTGTAGCAAATAATTATGAAATGGTTGCAAAAGCCTTCGAACTGGGGTGGGGGGGTATTGCTTTTAAAACTATCGCCAATTTTGTTCCGAATGAGGTATCCCCCAGATTAGATACACTTCATAAAGAAGCCACACCGTTTGTCGGTCTGAAAAATATTGAACAGATTTCCGAACATACTTTGGAGGAGAATCTTAATTATATTAGGCTGTTAAAGAAGGATTATCCTGCAAAAGTTATTATAGCATCGATTATGGGCCGAAACGATGAAGAATGGACATATCTGGCAAAACTCCTGACGGATGCCGGAGCAGATATTATTGAGTGTAACTTCTCATGCCCGCATATGGCGGCAGATGGCTTAGGTTCCGACGTAGGGCAAAACCCGGATCTTGTTGCTGCTTATACAAGAGCAGTCAGACAAGGGACGCATCTCCCGATACTGGCAAAGATGACACCGAATATCGGCAATATGGTAATACCCGCGATTTCAGCAATAGAAGCAGGTGCAACAGGAATTGCCGCAATCAATACCGTTAAAAGTATCGTCAATGTAAACCTGGAAACATTTGCCTCAGGGCCTGAAGTACAGGGTAAAACAAGTATTGGCGGATATTCTGGAAAAGCAATCAAGCCTATATCCCTGCAATTTATACATTCTATGAAGAGTAATAAAAAGCTCAAAGATATCCCCATGAGCGGTATAGGCGGCATTGAAACATGGCATGACGCAGCGGAATTTATTACCTTAGGCTGTGAAAATATCCAGGTAACTACTTCAGTGATGCAATATGGTTATCGCGTTATTGAAGATATTGTAGAAGGAATGAAATTGTACTTAAGCTCCCACGGATATAAAAGTATTTCGCAAATCGTCGGGAAAGCTTTACCGCAGATAATTCCTGCGGATGACCTAGACAGAGGCAGCATTTGTTACCCCAGGTTTAATAGAAGCAAATGTCTGGGATGCGGGCGTTGCTATATATCCTGTTTTGACGGTGGACATCAGGCATTGAAGCAGGATGAGGAGACAGGCAGGCCGGTTATGGATTCAAGTAAATGCAAAGGCTGTCACCTTTGTGTTGCTGTATGCCCTGTTCGGGCTATATCCAGCGGACCCCGAATTTCTAAAAAGAAATAATAACAAATCACCATTCCCCTCCGTTGGCTAAGTAGTATTTCGACGCTTTTGCCATTGTATTACCATAGACACAGGAGAACGTCCCCGTAGTTTGAATATGTACAATATGAAAAAAGTATTATAAAAATTGGCGATGTTATTCAAAAAGAAAGAGCCTTTAATAAGGCTCTTCTTTTTTTATTTTAAAAGTATAATATTAAATCGATAAATAATATAAAACATATATGAATATTATTTATAAAATGTTATAATATCATCATAACATAATATTTAATTTAATAAGAAATAATTGGAGGCTCTTTATGAAAAAGAAAATTATCTTATTATTAGTTCTTGTTTTAATACTTATAATGGCCTTTTCTTCACTAGCTTATGGGGCAAGCGATATTAAAGTTTATTTAGATGATAAAGAAATAGCATTAAGCACCAGCCCTGTTATAATAGATGGCACAACGATGTTGCCATTTCGGGGTGTATTTGAGGCGCTAGGGGCTACCGTTTCGTGGGATCCTACTACCAAAATGATCACAGGAACTAAAGGCAACACCACAATTAAATTAGGGATAGGATACTATAATGCTTTGGTAAATGGACGAACTGTTGATTTATCTGTTTCGCCGCGAATTATCAACAATGTAACCATGGTTCCTGTCCGTTTTGTTTCGGAAAGCTTAGGTTATGATGTGAATTATGATTCTAACACTAAGATAATTTATATCACCAGTAATATAGAAGTTTCCCGCGGAACATGGACCGATAATGTTTTTACCAATGAATTTTCTGATTTAAAATTTACTTTACCGGATGGCTGGGACAAGGCTACGGATGAAGAAATGGCGGCTATTGCGGATGTCGATATCGATGAGCTTACAAACATGAAATCTCAAGTCATATATGATATGATGTGTGAAGATCCCCAAACCGCTTCAAGAATCCTTGTTGACTATGAAAATCTTAGCCTTTCAATCGGCGGTACAAAATATACTGAAGAAGAATATCTTGATGCTGGAACAGATTTGCTTTCAGAACTATTAGCAGATTATACTTTAACTTTTGGAGAATACGAAAAAGAAACTATTTGTGACAATACTTATACTTCTTTAAAAGTAAATCTTAAATCTTCCGATAACTCGATGATTCAAACATATTTTGTTCGTAAATACGGTAATTATATGATTGTTATTATTGTTACCACCTCGGAAGATGAAAGTATAGATTCTATTATGCCTAACTTCAGTTAAAGAAATATAAAACGATAGTTTACCCATCCTGTAACAACAAAAAAGAGCGGTCCAATTAAGGACCGCTTTTCTTATGTTTACCAGATAGTTTAAAAGGAGGAAAAGACTAGATGAATTTTATCTGGTAACTAACGGTAAAGTGCACCGTTTTATTTTATGTAGATTTTCTTTTGTCATGTCTGGGGATAATGCTTAAAATAAATGCTATAGTATCTGTCTTTACTATCTTCCCAAAACGCATATCTGTCGCCGGCACACTTAACCAATACCACTAGGGTACTTTTAATATAATATATTATTATTATCTTGTCAATAATAATTACTATTTGCAATATTTAGAATATAGAAAAAAGACAGTTTTCTACACTCCTTACTTAAAAATAAAAATTCATTTTATCCCCTTACAGATGTTTAGCATATTTTCTAAAATAGTTTTTACTTGACTAAACAGGAGCTATATTATAGAATTATCCTTGATGAAGGATAAAAAATACTGATAAAATAGCTAAAGAACAGCTATTTTTTATAGCCTATATTATCCTTGTTTGAGCATAAATTATTCTGCTTATTATAAAATACCCGCAAATACCTGCGGCTAAAATTATCCTTGCCTAAAGATAAATTAATCAAATACATAATTAAGAGGTCAAAAATGGAAAAAACAACAATTTGCGCAGCGAGAAATGATGCGGTAAAGATCATTACCGATAACCTTAATTATTCCGGGGGTGTCCAGAGAGTTTCTTTGGAAGATGCTTTAAATAGAATCGCCGCTTCTGATATCTACAGCAAGAATACTCTGCCCAATAAGATTTGCAGCCGTTGGGACTGCGTATTCTTTTATTATGACCGCTGGGCAGCGGCAAAAGGAGATACTTCCACCTGGAAGCTGGGTAAAGAATATATTTACGCCAATACCGGCGTCTATATCAGAGGCGATTATGATACGGGCGTTAAAGTAGAAAACACCATGATTGATAAAAAAGGCAGGCTCATCCTCCTGGAAGAGAATATTCAAAAAGGGCAGAACACCCAAGGCGTGGGCGAATGGCTGCAAAAAGATGAGCTGGTCCTGGCCGCCAATACCCGCATATTGCCCGCACATCTTAATATCCTCGCGGCGGCTGGCATCTCCCAAGTGTCTGTACACCGCAAGCCCAAAGTCGGCTTTATCGCCACTGGCAGTGAGCTAGTAGCCAGGGGCCAATATCTTACCGCGGGCCAAAATATCGAGTCCAATTCTATATCTATCGCCGCCAAATGCCACCTTTGGGGCGCCGATTATGTCAGTTTGCCCATCACCATAGATAAAGAGGAGCGGATCGCTGCCGCGCTCAGGCATGCTACTAATATCTGCGATATCGTGATCATCGGCGGCGGTACGGCCAAAGGCACTGCCGACCACACCATGGACATCATGGACAGCATCGGCAAAGTCTTTTTCCATGAAGTAGATCATGGGCCGGGGAAGCGCACATCTTTTACGCTGGTCGATAATAAACCAATTATCGGCCTAGTAGGTCCGCCCATGGGCGAAGAGATGACTTTCGATTTCTATGTCCTGCCTGCTATCGCCAAATGCTTGGGCCAAGAGCTACCTATCTGCAAAGCTAACTGTATCCTCGACGAAGACCTCTCCGCGCATCCGAAGGTGGGCTTTTATATGCCCTTACATATCTATCAAAAAAGCGACTGCTACCACGCCAAAAAAGCCTCCTCCATGCCCGGCTCCGGGGCTATGATCTTAAGTTATATCAACGGCTATCATTATTTGCCCTTTGCTTGTGATGATATCAAAGCAGGTACGGAAATATCAGCAGAATTAAGCCCCTCCGTACCCATAGCATTTACGGCAAGCACCGCGCCTCCCCTGGATCCCCGCATCGTTTCCTAGCTCATTCAATCTTTTTGCTAAGCAAGCGGCAAGGTATCAATGCAGACTCACAGGGAGGTCAATGATGGCGGGATTACCACTACAAAAAGAACAGCTTCATCAGGAACGAAAAGAGCATCAAAGCTTAAGGATAACTCTTTTAGTAGTTTTGGCCGTCGCTGCCATTCTGATTTCTCTGCTTATAGGGCGTTACGCCATCACCTGGGCGCAGCTCCTGGCTGTATTCGGCTCACTTTTCGGCAATACGCCCGCCGATTTGCCCGCTAATGTGGAAATGGTCTTCTTCAAGATCAGGCTGCCCCGCATCATCGCCGCTTTTATCGCCGGCGGGGGTCTGGCCCTGGCGGGTTCTGTTTACCAGGGAGTTTTTCGCAATCCCATGGTCTCGCCGGATATCCTGGGCGCGACTGCCGGCGCGGGCCTGGGCGCGGCTATCGGCCTTTTGTTCTCTTTCAATGATTTAGGTGTGCAGGCTTTATCTTTCGTCGGCGGCATCATCGCCGTTGGCCTGACTTATCTGGTCTGCAAAGGCGTGAGCAAACGCAGCAATACGGTCCTGACTTTGATTTTGACCGGCATGGTGATAACAGCCCTCTTTCAGGCGGGCATCTCTCTGGTCAAATTCACGGCGGACCCTTACAGCAAGCTGCCCGCCATCACCTTTTGGCTGATGGGCTCGCTCTCTTCCGTAATCACCAAAGATGTCTTTGTCCTGCTCATCCCCTTCGTGGGCGGAGCTATCCCCCTATTTTTACTGCGTTGGCGGATCAACCTTTTGTCTTTTTCCGATGAGGAAGCGCAGGCCATGGGCGTCAATACCCAAATGCTGCGCCTCATCGTCATCATCTGCTCGACTTTGATAACGGCCTCGGTAGTTTCCGTAGGCGGCATCATCGGCTGGGTGGGCTTGATAATTCCTCATTTGGCGAGGATCTTCGTCGGCCCCAATTTTCGGGCACTGCTGCCCGCTTCCATCATCCTCGGCGGCACCTATCTGCTGGTCGTCGACGATTTTGCCAGGGGTATGATGGCGATGGAAATACCACTGGGCATCCTGACAGCGATCATCGGCGCACCCTTTTTTATCTATCTGATGTATAAAGGAAGGAATGGTTGGTCATGAGTCTGATTGTAGAAAATCTAGCCTGCGGCTATGGCGAGCGGACAGTCATCAGCAATATCTACCTGATGGTGGGAGCCGGAGACATCCTTTGCATCTTAGGCCCTAACGGTGTGGGCAAAACTACACTCTTTAAGACTATCCAGGGTTTTTTGCAGCCTCAGGACGGACGAGTCATCCTCAACGGCGTGCCCATGGCCCTGATGAATCAACGCCAGTTGGCGCAGTTAATCGCTTATGTGCCCCAGACCCATGAATCCTCTTTCCCCTACCAGGTGCGGGACGTGGTGGTGATGGGCAGGACAGCGCATTTAGGCCTTTTCGCCTCTCCTGGCAAAAAGGATTATCAGCTCTGCGACGAGGTGCTGGAAAAGCTAG